>Ga0214174_100030_pt1 | contig 21774 bp, 47 predicted proteins | sample TroBogEpilimnion_14_FD_153012 | JGI IMG/M metagenome (GOLD analysis project Ga0214174, IMG submission 153012) | Freshwater microbial communities from Trout Bog Lake, WI - 31JUL2007 epilimnion | ecosystem: Environmental > Aquatic > Freshwater > Lake > Epilimnion/Euphotic zone | place: Trout Bog...
CTTTTTTTACATCTCTAGCAATGTAGGTGCAGAATTGACCATCATCGTGTAATACTTCGAGCTTGCCCTTGTAGTCAATGCCAGTTTCTTCTTTGGTTTCTCTGCGAGCAGCTTCTTCTAAAGTTTCGCCTTCTTTTTGATGACCGCCTGGTACGCACCAAGTATTAGGGTAATCCCCACCACCTGCGCCTCTGCGAATCAGCAAAGTATGACCTTCGCCAGTAACAAACATAATTCCAGAAGCCCGACCTGCTGCGCCAGCATTATTGGCAACTGGAGCAACTACTTCTGGAGTCTTAGCTACAAGTTCGGCTGCATCTGGCACACAATTTGGCACTTCTTTACCATTCTTTTCTTTCATGCCAATCTGGTGATAGCCTTCCCAACAAGGATCATCATCTGGAATGGCTTGAGCATATTCAATTAATGAATCGCAGATTTGAGCCAATTTATCCGACATGGAAGAATCATCATCACATTTCCATTTTCTAAGGGATTTGTTGATTCTGGAATCTGGATCATTAGCGGTTGCGCTGCTAGTTAGTTTTGCTTTCATGCCCTTCATGCGAGCACAGAAAGACTCTTTTCTTGAGCCGCCTTCAGGCTGAGGGGCTTTTAAATGAGCACCATGTTCCTTGTTATAGGATTCACGACCTTTTTCATTTAAACCGCCATTTTTGTTTTTACCCTCTTTGGTTTCCCATGCTTCTGAGTCTTGTCCAAAGCGAGGTACAGTTTGGGATTGGTCTTTAAGACCCATAATGATTTTGGCTACATCAGCCAAATCACCTTGAAATTTCTTTAATTCATCTTTTTTGCCAGCACGAATGACAATTTCGTCATCTTCTTTAAATTCTGGAGTGCTGAGTGGAGTAGCTTCTTCTGGGAAATCGCCAGAGTTATCTTCGCTATGCTTAATGAATTTTTTAGCCACCTCTTTTGGAATTCCGATATTGCTATGCCCTGCTAAAGCAGCATACATAGCTTTTCTTTGAGCTTCGGATTCAAATGGCATAAACTACCCTACGATATTTTTGATGATTGTAACGCTAGTTCACCCTTTTTTGTCAGCATTTCTTTTGGCATTTTACGCAAACTGTAAATATACTTGTAATTACACCGACAATACACTTCTTCGCCTGGCGAAGTAATGTCATCAGTATATCCATTAATTGCCTTTATGTAACCTTTTTCACTCGCCCAGTTACCACGAATGACATAAACTTTTTCATCTCTCTCTTTATGATCTTTGCGGTAGTTGTAATTAATCTGCTTCCAATGACTATGCCATTTACCAGCAATTGCGCCATTATCAATAGCGACAATGTCATTAATATTAGAAATGAGTTTATGAGTTTGATCTATTACAACTCGCCTTTGATTAAAAGGCATTTTGGCTAAAGACTTTTTAATATTTTGCTTTTCTTTATTGCGGTCTACTGCGAGTGAACCGCCTTTAGGAATGGATGTAGCCCAACCTTCAAATCTTCTGAGCACATCTGTAATACTTTGCTCTCGATTGTATTTAATAAGGTTTGCAGAAGCCATGATTCTGCGATCCAACTCAGCCCGAAGTTTAGGCTTGAGTTTCTCAATGTCATACTTACTGACATCTTTATTGACTAAACCACTTTTGGTGACTAAGCGAGAAAAGGCTGCATTTAAAGCCTTTTCCATTTCCCTTTGCATTTGCTCATCGGAAATTAAAGCCTTTTCCGCAGCTTCTTTGATTTTCTTGAGCCAGTTATCGACACGACTTTGGGAATCAAAGCCATGTTCAATAAAGTCATTGATAGCAGCAGTTAAGACTTCATAGAAAGTCATTTGAAGTCTTATTTTGGATGAAAATTAAATTGATTTAACCCTATCATTTGAGATTGTCTATCTACATCAATAGGAACTCCTTGCGACATGGTAAAACCATTTTTTTCCATAGTTTGTAAAACTTTTTTTAATTCTGGCTCTTTCCAAGTTTGACCATAAGGTATAAAAACTTTAACTGAACCGCCACCTTCGGCAACTTTTACATTAGCTTTTATACCAAAAGATTTAATTTCACTTCTAACAGTTTCGGCTTTTAAAGTTAATTTATTGCTTGATTTTGAGGTTTTTCCACTTGATTTGGATTTTTCAGTAGTTTTTGAACTTCCACCGCCACCAGAGGAAAACTTTCCATCATTATCTCTTGGATGTTCAGATTCTTTAAAATCAGCATCAACAGCTAAACGATAATTTTTATCTTTTAAAAGGTCTTGAGCCAAATCTCCAACAGCATTAACAAAAGTATTATTTTTTAAATTTTTAAATTTCATGTCTAGAACCAATCTTTAATAAAAATAATTCCCAAGCAGCAGGGTGAATACGACTTTTGCCAGTTTCGTAATTACTCCACCTAGCTTGGGTAGTATATATTAAAGATGCTGCTTTGGATTGTGATAAATCACCTCTAGCTGCAATAATTTCAGTTGTATTAGGCACGACACCATTTGTGCCACGATTTCTTTTGTTCATCAAATAACAATTCTTTTATCCATTAAATCATTGAAACATTCAACCAAATAAGGGTTTTTAATATTAGCAGCATTAAAAACTCTTTCGGCAAAATCGAAATAAGCAGCTTTTCTAGCATCATCCCAAGTTACAGGCGGTCTATATAAGACATCTTGCAAGTTACAGATTTTATCAGCTACTTTAATTAATTTGCCCTCTGGACTAATCATGCCAACCTTAACTACCTGGGCATCCTTACGAGCCATGCCACTCAAAGCAGGATCATCGCTAACCTCTTGCACAATCAATCCGATACGAGGGTTAAAGCGAGCAGAAATGTCAGCCACCGAAACCCCACAATCTTCTACTACATCGTGCAAGACCGCAGCAGCGATAACATCCTCATCAACTACACCAGCCATAATCAACAATTGAGCCACCTCGATTGGGTGTCTAATGTAGGCAGATTCTTCCGCATCCTTCCGAACCTGCTTTCCATGCTTGTCAATCGCAAAAGCAATCGCATCCAAAATAATATCTATATTCATTACGCAGCCTTCTGTCCTTCTACAAACTCATAGTACTGGTTTTGCATATAACCACCAGCAAACAACTTGTAAACCAAGTGGCTGGCATACCCATTGAAACTCATATTGTAGAAACTATGAGCATCCTTGAAACTATCTGGCGCACCTTCCATACCAGAGTAATAACCTTTCATGAACTGGTAAATCTTCTCGCCCAACTCATCACTCATTTTGTTATCAACAAAGGCATACTTCACTTGAGGAATATCATCTCTACGATTGCTTATTTCGTAAATATCTTCCATGCCATTGAAGTGACCATACTCAAACTGATTAACATAAGCAACCAAATCAGCATACTGGGCTGGTGGCAAATCTTGGACATAAACATGAATACTGCTGCCCATGCTGTAGCTTTTGCTACGAACACTACCAGCGATTCCTTGAGCTTTCATATAAGCCCGAATCATTTTGGCAGCACCAGCATGACTACTAATTTCTTTTTTCATTTTGATTCCTTTCGTGAAGCCCCCGAAGGGGCATTAATCAATCCATCCAACCATCGTAATACTCACCGACAATCCCATTAGCAGCCAAGAATTCCAAAGCAGGAGCAACTGATTTCGCAGCAGCCACATTTCCCTGAACAAAGCTACAAGGCACAATGCTTTTTTCTACAACATTTCTTTTTCCTTTGCCCAAGTAGTAAATCCGAATCGCTTTGCCACCGCAGCAGCTACCGACATCCTCACCGCCATTGTCCAACCAGCTTTGATACCAGACAGACTCAGCAGCTTTGATATAGGGCATTTTTTCAACCAAGTCAGCATCCTGGTATGCCATGACTTTTTTGCCAGCCCAGATTTCAACTTCTTTCATAATTTTCCTTTCGTGGTTAATTACTACACTTTCAGTATATACCTATTAGGTATTAATGCAACAACTTTTTTAGGGTTGTTGCATTTTTGCTACTTCAGCATTTCCTTCATAAAAGATGCTTTCTTGGCATCCAATTCTTTGATATTCAACTTGCAATCTTCACAATCGCAGGGAATAACATCATTTTTGGCAGCTTGTCGAATTTCAGCCATAGTATCAAAACCTCGAACATGGACTAAATCATCTGAAAATCTAAAGCCGAATGGCAACCAGAGCATATAGGCATCGCCATCTGCATCTACATCACGAGTAACATCTAATTGGTATTTCATAACAACTCCTTTCGTGGTTGAACTACTAGAAAAACTTAGAAACCCGATACTCGATACCATCGAGCATATATTCAATATCAAGGGCTGCTGGCTCTGCTTCAAAGAACTTCAAAGCACTAGAAGCAACATAGCCCTGCCGACCCTCAAGAACTGGCAGACCATTGCGAACTACAGCAACTTTTTGATAAGAACCAAAGCATTTTTTGGCAATCAAGAGGTTCATTTTTTATCCTTTCGTGAGAGTTAATGAACAATTTAATATTATGCCTATTTAGCATCAATGTCAAATCTATTTACCTAAAGTGTTGTTTTTGCACAAATACAACAAATAGTGAAATAGTCCTTGTGCCTATACCTAATAAGCATTAATATGTAAGTGTAGTAGTTAATCACGAAAGGAGTTTGAAATGAGTTTGCCTTTGTATGGATATGAGGTTTTCAGTATTGCCCAAGCCCAAGGGATTTTGATCTTGGCTTTGGCAAAAGGTCAAATGGGCAGGGCTGCTGCTGCTAGGGCAGTTATCCAGCAATTTCAAGAAAGGAGTGCAGCATGAGTCAGGAAATGTATGGTTGCGACATTGAGCAGTTTATAGCGCAGATCAGATCATCAGCCAGCTACAAGTTGGGTGGGGCTGGTATTGTTGTTGCTGGTCTTATGAGTGATGCTCAAGAGGAATTGGCTGTGGGTGCGAATGAGAGAGCCAGACAGAGTTTGAACAGAGCCAAAGCGATTTTGTTTGAAATCATGGATGGCAATATGATTTTGGAAGTTCCAAGATAACCACGAAAGGGAAATCATGTCAGTCAAATATTTTGTTGAAAGTTCGAAAGTTGATTATGACGATTGTTTGGAGTATTTCATTCTTTATAGCGGATTCTCAAAAGAAGATGCTATTTCTGAGTTTGATTCCAATAACAATCCAGAGTGCGCTGCTTACATTAGTGAATTGTGCTCGGATGTAGAAGTAGTTTACGAGTAAAAATTCCTACTATTACAAGCCCTTTCGAGGGCTTTTTGTTATATGATAAAATGAATTGAAAGGGCAATATATGAAAATTGGTAACTACGAAATCAGTCCATCAGCAATCTTCTATGTAACCGCAGAAGATGGTTTGCCTGTATCGGTTAATGCTGGCAAAGATATTCCTATGTCAGCAATCTGGATTAATGGTGAACCAAAAGAATTCAATATGAAAGATGAATTCTTATTGCCAAGCAATGCTAAAGTTTTTCAAGCCTTAGTAATGGATTCCCAAGCTGCATCATAAAGAGCTTTCATCTTCGCATTAAGATTATTGACTTTAGCTTCTTCATAGACATTGAGTTGTTTACCAGCTTGTGCTGCATCTTCTAATATGATGCGAACTTCCTCATAGTAGCCATGCGCCTTTTCTTTGGCTTCCATCATCGCTGGTAAATTGATCTGCACTTCAGCATAAGAGCCATTGACCTCAACTACCATATTGACATCTCGATAGCCAGAGCCACCCAGAGAATCAGACTTAGGATCAAGCAAGTTTCTCAGCTTAACTGGAGTACCATATTCAGCTTTGAGTTTGCTAATTGCGCTATCAACATCTTTTAGCGATTTGATTTCAATGGTAGTGCGAAGTAAATCTTTAATCTTGGTTGGATCATTGTCATACGACTTAGTAATCTTATCGACTGCTCTTTGTGATCCCTTCAATGGCACAATCGCAGCCCGACCACCTAGTTCTTCAGCAATCTTTAAGTTGGTGTTGTCGAAGTGATCTTTATTCTCGGCTGCTTTCTCATACATTTCTGTAAAGATTTTTTGTTTTTCTTCAGGCAATCTTTCTACATCAACTTGTTTCAGCTTACCAGCCAAGTGCTCTTTAGCACGATTGGCTTTTGGTGCTTCAGGCTTTTCAATTGTTTTTGCTCTAGGTGCTTGTGGTTTCTCAGTCAGAGCAGTTTTGGCTGCTGGTGCAGTAATCGCTGCGGTCTGTCTGCCCATTGGTTCAGTAGCAACACTACCACCAGCTATAGAAGTAAACTTTCCATCGGAATCTCTGGGGTGATCGGATTCTAGGAAAGCATCAGCCTTTGGGATGGGATTAGCCCAATCTCCCCTTGCAAAGTAAGCATCCAGCCTTGGTAAGTTTTTAAGTTCCGCTTCTGGAATTTCATATTCGGCAATAGCATCAGCATCAATTTGTAGGCTGCTCTGAAACATATCTGGCATTTCATTGATATTGTCAGTAGCCCATTGAATTAAATTTGCCCTATTTTGTGGATCAACAACTGGCAACATTGTGCGAAGCAACTCAGTAATACCTTTGAGTTTAATATCTTCCACCTTTACTTTTTCGCTAGGTGGTTCTTCCATGAGTGATTCCCACTCAGCTTTGAAGTTGTTTTGCCATTGATAGAATGCTTGTTCATAGGACATCTTGCTATAGATTTCTGGATAAGCAGATTGAACAGCTTCATAGAATTCTTTATTCCATGCTCGGTGCATAACGATCTTGTCAAAGAAAGCAAATAGGCTTTCCATATCCACTCGGATGCCATCAATGTATTGAACAATGGCTTTTGCATCTTCTGAACCTTCGCCAAATCCTTGAGTAAAGGCTTCATCTTTGAGGAGCAAAGCAGGAACATCAGAAGCAGCAGCGATATTGGCAATGATGTTATCTCTGGCAGTTGTCATAGATGTTGCGGTATTGGTCAAATCAATAGAGTTGATTTCCTCATCAATATCAATGGAGAGCACATTACCAGTACCGCCTTCTTGCAAGTAAGTGCGCTTGATACCAGCAGCATTTTGCATTAAGCGATTGACAATTGATCCAGCAGGTTTTTGTTTCGCAATGATTAAGCCAGACTTGAATGTCACCAAGTCATCGGTAATCATAGATTGAATAAAAGACTTTAGTGGATATAAAGCCCTTTGAAAGACTGACCTACCTGTAAAACCGAAGGCACTAGACTGAAATTGAAGATATACAGGAGTGCCATTAAAAACAACAACACTACGACTAGGATGATAGGGCTGACCAGCAGCAGTAGTATAGGCAAGAGGTTTTTGAAAGTCAGGCGCATTTGGGTTCTGATTCGTCACAATCGAACCAGCCATATTGAGTGGGTCTAACTGATTAAAATAAAGATTAAGATAAGGAAGATTCCAAGGGTCAATGGGATCAGTAGTAGGAATCTTATCAGCCCCCACAACAATGCCAGCAGCACCATAGGTACGATTGATAAACATAACATCACGAATATGATTAGTAGCACCGAGTTTTTCCCATTCTCTATTAAATGCTTCAGCCAACATTTCTTTAGGTTGAGCATCTATTGTAATAGTTCTTGGCTTAGATAGCGCAAGTTTTACAGGCTTTTCAACTAATTTGCCACCGAGAGGATGATATGTCCAGATTTGTTTGCATAATTCATATCCTGCTTGCGAACCTGGCTGAATGTTGTCAGCACTTAAAAGGCTCATCAACTCACCGCCAAGATATGTATTATTAATCATTACATCTGACATAGTTCTTCCTTAGTAGCCATATTTATCACCAACACCAATGGCTAGACTATAAACGAAAGCATCTAATAAGTCATCTGCTCTTTTGTAGGCTTCTTTATCGCCAATTCTGAAACTGGTGACTTGAGATAATAGATGATTACGACTTGCATTCTTAAATGTCATAGTTTTATCAAAAGCATATTCGCTAATCTTCATTAGTCCTTGATGAAAGTAACCTGATACAGAAATGGCTCTTTCATCTTTGCCAACTGAAGTCAGTCCAGAATCAATCGCATGAGTATTCCATCCTCTGCTGCGACCTTGTTGTATGAGAATCGAACCAGCAGCAGCATCTTCAATGAATGTTCCGACAACTCCAGCCCTTGCATTAGTCAATCTAGCCAGTTCTTCCAACCTTGCAAAAACACTTGGCATCCAATTTTCCAACATTGCGCCATCAATCTGCACAATATCCCAATCAAGAATAATCAAGTTGTAGGGGTTTTGGGTGTACTTATCGACTGCCACATACACAATCGCAGTACCATCATTTTCTTTTCCACCCTTGACCGCAGTATCAATGACTGCATAGACACCATCGCATTTAGTAGGATAGGCAACTGGCTTACCATCGACTAGCAGCTTATCGACACTAAAGAAGGCTTCACCAGCCCAATCCACGAACTCAGCCAGATATTCCTGCTTAAAGACTAATGGGTGATTTTCTCTTTCCAGCTTCTTGAGTTCTTCGGCTGGCAAGAATGGATTGGTAAAAGTAGGGGCATGATACTCAGTAAAGCCATGTTCAGGTTGATTGCATATCTGCCAAAAGAAATTATCGCTATCTATGCCATTAGGAGTGGAAGCTACTAGACAACTGCCTTGATAGTCTAGTAATGCTGGTTTAATCGCAGTTTGCCAGACCTTTGGCATATTCGGCTTGGTAAAGGCTGCTTCGTCAATAAAGGCTTTATGGTACTTTCTGGATCGACCAGCCCTTTCATTTTCCAGAGTCCAGAAGTCTATGCGCCCACCTGTATAGGTTTGAATGATTCCATCAATCTTGGATGCTTGCTTAATCATTGGGGATAATAGGTCGGTAATCTCTCGAAAGGCTTCCGATTGAATTTTGTAGTCTGGAGCAAACCAGCCTATCTTCTCGCCTTGGGCTGCTGCTGCACAAGCAATATTCTGCATCATTGCAGTTTTGCCCCATCGTCTACCGCAGCGCACTACAAAGAATCGAGTGGAAGCATTGTAGGCTTCTTGTTGTCCCTGATGAAAAAGGGGTAGGTTTATGGGTTCTTTACTTTGTTTTGACTGGGATGCCATTAACTGTCCAATTGTTATTCTCGGCATCAAATTGAACTTGATCGCCATACTTGCGAGGAGCTAATCTTGCCACAATCCATTTTCTCGCATCAACTCTGAGTCGGCTGCGATTAATGTTCTCATGATTGGCTTTACCAGTAGGATTGCCATTCTTATCTAATAGTTCATCGGCTTCTGATCCATCAGCGATTTCTAATATTTCCTCAAAATAGAAGTCGGCTTGATGTTCTCTCGCCTGTGCGTATATGTCTGCAAATTCTTTATGCTTAAACAACCATGACATGACTGTACTTCTATGGGGCATGGATTCGTCATCTCGACAAATTTTGACTAAACCATCTCCATTAGCAATTCTTTCGCAGATTTTGATTGCTAACTCTAATGAATAATCGGATGGTCTACCTATCTTGTTTTTACTCATAATCTTCACTAATGGGTGTCAGATAGGAAATAGCTTTTGACTATTTGTGGCATACAAGGACAGTTGTACCCTATCTGACAATGTCATATTAGCATAAGGGTTACAAATATGTCATTGATTATTAATTAAATTCAGTTAAGATTCGCTTACTCACTTAGGGAGTCTTATGTCTAATTACCTTGCTACTGATGAGCAATTCATCGAATGTTGGAAAGAATTGGGTAGTCCAGATAGAGTATCAAGAGCATTGAAGATGGGTATTCGATCAGTCCATGCTAGAAGAAGGGCTTTAGAGTTAAAGTATCAAATAGAATTACCAACGACTAATCCGCAATCAACTGGTCGTACTAATATTAAGAAAATAGATCAAACCTCTGGTCATGTTCGCAGGGGTATTGAGATTCCAGATAAAGGTCGAGTCATAGTATTTTCTGATGCTCACTTTCAGCCAGGCGAAGTAACTACAGCTTATAAAGCATTATTAGCCATGATTAAGGCTTTTAAAGGTGAACTCAAAGCGATTGTAGCTAATGGCGATATGTTCGATGGAAGTCAAAATAGCGCACATAAGAGAATCAATTGGTCGCAAACTCCTACAGTAAAAGAAGAATTGGAAGCCTGTCAGGAATTTATGACAGGAATTGAAAATGCTGCCAGAAAAGATACTCCTCTTATATGGTGTCTGGGTAATCATGATGCTCGCTTTGAAACATTTCTGTCAAATTCAGGTGCAGCGACTTATGAGGGTATTCTCGGATTTAGCCTTAAAGATCATTTTCCGCTATGGAAATCTTGCTGGTCTTTTTGGGTCAATGAAGATACCTGCATAAAACACCGATGGAAGGGTGGTTTCGGTGCTACTAGGAGCAATGCCTTAAATAGCGGTATCAATTATATCTGTGGGCATACCCACAATTTATCCGCATTTCCTATTACCGATCTCAGTCCTGCCTTCAACATGGGAACGAGATGGGGTGTTCAAACTGGAACACTAGCCGATATTCATTCCGATGCCTTTGTACATTATACAGAAGATGCGCCAGTAGATTGGCGATCAGGGTTTGTCCTACTATCATGGGAAAATGGCAGAATGTTAATGCCAGAATTGATTATGGTATCTGGTGAGGATGAGTTTGAATTCCGAGGATGTATAAACAAGGTATAAACATGACTACAATTGTTGGCGATTGGATTAATAAAGTCTTGGTTTCAGATAGTCAATTCTCTGATGAAGATACTGGTATCAAATACTTTGAAGAAAAGATTGTTGCAATTGATGGTGGCTGGCTTGGAGTTGCAGGAAATTGGAGTGATTGCGAAAAGGTTGTTGAATATATCAATAAAAAAGGCAAAGTCAAACCTAAATTAAAGCCAGATAGTTCTTTTATCAAATTGACCAAAGAAGGTCTTTTCTATTGCGGTGATGATCTGGAATGGGAAAGAGCCAAAACATTTATGGCGATTGGGTCTGGTGCTATGGCAGCAGAAGTCTGTATGCGAATGGGTCTAACCGCAGAAGAAGCAGTTAAATGGGCTTGTAATGTTGATTTAAAAAGCCACGAACCCATTCAGAGTTATTCGCTATTAGACAATACTAAGACTGTCTAATAACTTGTTACAGACTAAAAAATGCTTTGGTGGTTGAATACAAAGAATTCAGCCAAAATTCATTGACTTGATTGATGCGATCAACTAATTCTTTATATTTATCAAATACTTCGGTGTAATCGTACATAACAATCTCCTTTAAGTTATATTGCATTGCACAATTTTACTATTGGATTACCAAAATACAAGTATCAAAGCTACCAACATACAAAAAAATAGAGTAACTCCATCGACTTCATTCATTGAATTAGACTCCCCATCATCACACCATCAGAAACCTTTTCCCAATGATAACCTATTGATTCATTGGCAATTTCTAGGAGTTCTTCCTCAGTTATGTCATAGGTAGATTCGAATCGCTTGCGCCCAAGCCCATGTATCCCAGTATCTCCTCTATGGTGCTCTCGACACAAAGGGATGGCAGGACTATCTTTTCTCGGTCTAGTTCTTCGAATATGGTGAATTTCGGATGGTGTCCCTTCACCATATCCAAGGAAGAAACATAGGACACAGCCGAATCTGACAAGTTTGTCATAATGTTCCTTTTCCTTTTTGGTAGCCATTACATATTGCCTTGTCTGCGGTTTGAAGATAGGGTGCGCCAAATGTCAATAATTCGCATCTCATGATTTCTTTCATTATCTATCTTTTTAAACTGCTTTAAGGCATTTGTCCATGCTACGAGTGCTTCTTCGTATTTAAGGCTCGCTATGGCTTTTGCTTCCCTTTCGGCTACTGTCCCCTCAGCCAATAGAAAAGAGTGCGCCTTAGCTTGTTTTAAGCCTTCCTCAAGGTATTTAACCTGCCCTGCCCATGCTGCATGATTCTCATCTGAGTTTGCCAGGCGAGTAAGGGCTTGTTCTACCCTATTTTCATTCAGTTGCTCTAAGTTCATTTAGCCATCATCCAAAGTCCTACATTGGCAAGTGAATATGCTAGATAAGTAATACCCATAGGAATATTACCTTTAAAGGCTTGTTCAAAACCAATGTAGGCATAAATCAAGCCAGTAACAATGATGAGCCAACTACTCAAAATGTTTTCCCACCCCAGACTTGGGTTTCCAAATGACGAATATACGAGTCCTGGTGCTCAATATGCTTGAGCAGCTTGTCATAAGCTAATCGCCAGTAGTCGGCATCCATCTTTACTTTTTTTAGTTCTTCCTGAAGTCGGTTTACTTCCATACTGTCCATTCCCCCCGATTCCCTTTTGACCATTGATCTGCGAAAGATTGTTCCAATGTCATCCATAATTTGATTGTCCTTTCACCACGAATATAAACTTGAAACTTTTTAAGACCCCAAGCCTTGCGATAAGCAAGCATCTGCCTGACAGCGCACTTGAATTTATGCAATTCGACTTGGGTGGTACTCATATTGCCAAACTTCTTTTCTGCCTTTAGCATGAGGATTGCAAACCAAAGTTCTACTCAGGTATCGCTGTCTGCGAAGATAGCAAAGTGCCATTGAGATTTGAGGGGCTTTGAGATCGGTCTTTACAGCAATGTCATACAAAGTCAGAGGGGCTTGTTCTTCAATGAATACTGCCCTGACCTTAGATGCTGCACCTTGCTTTTCCATCAACTACTCCTTGTAATAGGTTAATAATCTTACTTCTTTTTTTTATCTCTGGCATCCAGAATAAATTTTTTCATCTCGAAATAACTACCAAATCGAGCCTTGGCTGGATCACCGCCACATTCGACCCTATAGGCTTCCTCAATCTGTTTATCGCTTCCTAAGGGCATTTCCTGAGCTTTTAGGGCTGCTTGTGTTACCCAACTAGCTTCAAAAGATCGCCATCCCTTAAACATGATGATTTCAATGACTTCTGACAATGGCATCTTGGCTTTGGCAGCTTCGGTTACTAGACGATTCACAATTCTGTCTGTAACTGGTGCTTTCAGTCTTTTCCTATAAACCAAAAAATCTTTCCAAAGATCAACACTTACACCTTCAGGTGTCTTTGTCTCTCTCTTTGTCTCTGTCTCTCTCTCTGTCTCTGTCTCTGTCTCTGGTATAGCATCTTGATAACACTCTGCTAGCACTCCGCTAGCAATAGAAAATAATCCCTTATCTATCAATGGTTTAAGACCGATAGTTACATCCTTTTCTGACCATCTAAGGCGAAAAGCTATTTCTTCTATAGACCCATCAAAAATACCATCTTTTGACTCACTTGCTAGCAACCAAAGCATAGGTGCTAGCGCCTTGCTAGCAATAGGCAAGCGAGAAAAATCTCTATCATCCAAAAGAGTTTTGTGAAGTTTTACCCAGGGTGGATTGCGGTCTTTATAGTGCTGAAAGGATTGCCAGTTTTTAGGAATTAGCAGCATTGCTATCCCCCTCTACTGGGTTATTTTTGTTGTATTCGGCTTGCTCTATCAATTCTTGAGCATTTTTAATAACTGCTCTAAATTGACCTATGGTAAGCATTACTAATTGTGGTTCTGAATATTGCAGATCACCAATTGATTTAAAACAAATAAATCCTGTCTGACCTGCATAGACTTCAACCCCATCATGGGATGGAAATTCAAGCATAGTTATCCTTTTTTCTTCAAAAGTTATATAAGCATCTCGCTAATTGCTATTCAAAAGCTATTGAATAGTTTTGTAATCATACTACTTTTTACTTTGCACTTCAGAAATTGTTATTATGGTTTTCCCTTGTCTTATGATTTCCCCTCGATATACATGAAGTTCATCAACTTGTGAGTCATCATCAAATAATCCAGCTTGCACTAAAGCATCCAGTAAACTCTTGATCCGATTGTCAATGTCAGACTTCCTACGATCTTTGAAATGTAAAGTTACTGTCAAGGACAATCTTTTGTCCCCAAAATTAAGATGCTGCTGGCTCACTATATGAGCTACTTCTTTTTTAAACTCTCTGGCTGCAAGAGTTAAAAACCGCCTAGAACCAGCAAAACCCCAGTAGCTATTTACTGAGGGTGGAAGGGGCAGAATGAGGGTTAATTCGGTCATGTTGCATTTTTGCACATAACTTCTTGCAAGTGTAATAGTTTTGTGTAATACTACTTGTATCAACTTACGAAAGGGAGATAAAGATGTACAACAACAATCGCTACTATGAACCAGAAGATGACAATGATTCAGATAGAATCAATGATCGAGTTGCTGAACTCATGGAAGATGAATATAGCATCAAAAAGTATTCCAACTTTGCCGAAGGCATTTATGAAGCTAATGAAAAGAATCGAGCCATTATCGAGGAAATGCTTTCTAAACCCCATGTAGATATTAATTTTGAAGCCTTGGGTCGCAAGTTGTGGGATATGGCTTATGAATATATGGAAGGCTATGCCAACAGCCATGCAGAAGCAAATTTGTCTAGCGGTTATTTAGATTAAACACGAAAGGTAATAATGAAAACTTTTAATGAACTTCGCAAGATCAATGTTAATGAGCATACCGAAAAGAAGGGTCGCTTTACCTATCTTTCTTGGACATGGGCTGTAGATCAGCTATTGCAAAATGATCCATCAGCCACTTGGTCTTTTGGTGATCCAGTTTACTTTAATGAAACCTTGATGGTCTTTTGTACTGTCAATGCTTTTGGCAAATCTATGACCTGCCAGATGCCAGTTATCAATAATCAGAATAAAGCTATCCCTAATCCAAATGCTATGGATGTAAATACAGCGATGATGCGCTGCCTAACAAAGACTATCAGTCTTTTCGGTCTGGGTCTATACATATATTCTGGAGATGATCTGCCTTTTGAGGATGAAAAAGAACCAGTTGATACTGCGCCATACATCAGCAATATTATGAAATCTACAACTGTAGATGAATTAAAGAATAGCTATATTGCAGCAGTTAAGGCTTGTGGCACATTAAAAGAATTGGAGCAAGCCAAAGACATTCGCAAGAATGAATTAATGGCGGTGCAGTCATAATGAACAATGAACTAGCCGATGAATTGCATAAAATTTATATTCAAGAAGCAGCAGAGTGTTGGGATGTTGTTGAAGAAGCAGCCACCATGCTACGCCAGCAACAAGAAAAGCTGACCAAGTACGAACTGCGCCATGTTGCACAGCGTGACAGAATTGCAATACTAGAAATGCAGCATAAACAGCAACAAGCTGAAATAGAATCGTTGAAAGCAAAGACACTAACAGATGAGGAAATAAATCAAGTAGCCATTGATATGGGAATGTTTGGTGATTTAAGCCACGATGAAATTGAATTGTGTAGGAATGTACTAAGAAAGGCTAATGAGAAATGAATCAAGAATTATTACATAAGCTATTTGATTACAAAGAAGGCAAGTTGTATTGGAAAGAAAGCCCAAGCCGTAATGTAAAAGCTGGTGATGTTGCTGGTCATTATGGTAATCGTAGGTATGCTCAAATCCGTATAAATGGCAAATATTATTTAAAACATAGGCTTGTATATTTGTACCATTATGGTCATTTACCGCCTGAGCCATTGGTTATTGACCACATAAATCGCAATAGATTTGACAACAAAATTGAAAATCTAAGAGCAGTTACAAAATCAGAAAATCAGCGCAACAATAAATTTAAGGCACAAGAGAAATGAGTGAAATCATTCAAGTTATTGAACAGGGGTCAGATGCTTGGCATCAGCTTCGCCTGGGCAAAGTAACCGCTTCCAGAGTCGCAGATATATTGGCAAAAACCAAAACTGGTGTATCTGCTTCTAGGGGTAATTACTTAGTTGAATTGGCAATCCAGAGGGTTACAGGTCAGATCGAGGAGTCCTATACTAATGCTGCTATGGCATGGGGGACTGAAACTGAACCGAAAGCGAGAATGGCTTATGAAGTGTTTAATGATGTCTTGGTCGAGCAAGTGCCTTTTGTGGATCATTCCACCATTAAAGGCTTTGGTGCTAGTCCTGATGGGTTGGTTAATATTGATGGGCTTTGTGAAATCAAGTGTCCCAATTCTGCAACTCATTGGGCATATCTAAAGTCTGGTGAACCACCAAATAAATATTTTATTCAGATGCAAGCCCAATTGTCTTGTACTGGCAGAGAATGGAATGACTTTATTTCCTTCGATCCTAGGATGCCAGAGAAAAGTCAATTGTTTGTGAAAAGGGTTTTCCGAGATGACAAGTTCATTGGCATCATGGAAGATGAAGTAAAGAAGTTTTTGGAAGAAGTAGAAAGAGAAACCGAACTCATGTTAAATCGGCAAATTTAATCAAGGATAAATTATGGCATCAGTAAATAAAGTAATTATTGTTGGCAATTTGGGTAAAGACCCTGAACTTCGCAGCTTTCCAGATGGCAGCCCAGTTTGCAACATTTCTGTAGCTTGTACCGAAAAATATAAGGATAAGCAAGGAGAACAAAAAGAAGTAACCGAATGGGTTAATGCAGTCTTTTTTGGGAAACTGGCTGAAATCGCTGGTGAATACCTCAGAAAAGGCAGTTCAGTCTATTTGGAAGGCAAACTTAAAACCGAAAAATACACCGACAAGAATACTGGTGTCGAAAAGTACTCTACAAAGGTCATAGGAAGCACGATGCAAATGCTTGGGGGTAAGCCTTCAGAAGATTCAAAACCTTCTCAAAAGCCACAAAAAGCGGTTGATTTAGATAGCGATATACCTTTTTAAGCTAAAATGAACATGGAGTCCCTATTTCTGGGAGTGGTACACCCAAAAATTACCTTCTGGTGCAATGCCAGACCTTTCGTGAGGGGTAGGGACTCCACCCATGCAAAAAAGCAACACCCTATTGCAGATGTAATAGTTCTATGTAATACTATGAATGTAGTCTGATAACCACGAAAGGAAATCAAAGTGAGTCAAATTTATTTAGTTCAGCAATATCCTTATGAAGATTGGGAAACAATTGCCCATTTTGATAATGTTGAAGAAGCAAATATGTTGTGTCAAAAATTAGAAATTGCACATTCAAAATTAGCGGAACAATATAACAATTACAGAGTTAAAGCGATTTTTGATAATGAAATTAACCGCAATTTCTTTGGTGTCAATTAACCATGTATTACATCTATGACGAACTAGGTATGCTGATGCGGAAAGTTCGTCATAAAGCAGAAGCAAAGCAGCTTGTCAGTATTAGAGATGGTTGGTCTTATGTCTTTGTCAAGACCAAAAAGAAACCTTTGAAGTCTTATAACTTTGCAGCAGCACCTTTTTGAAAGGAAATGAAATGTTGAAATATTTTGATGCGCTAGAACTTCCAGTTTGGGTTGAATGGGTAGGAGTCATTGCGATGGGCATTATTTTTGGATGTATGTTCGCTTTTGGAATTTAATGACAACATTTGATACCGATTTAGAAGTAGGAATTGAAATTGAAAAAACAGTTCTTGGAATGCTTCAAAAAAAGTTTCCATCAGCAACTTTAGTCAATGCTTATAAAGGCTATGACATTTGGATTCCTGAAATTCATAAGTCAGTAGAAGTCAAATCAGATCAAAAAAGTCAGCATACAGGAAATATTGTTATAGAAATTGAAATGTATGATAAGCCGTCTGGTTTAATGGCTACTACTGCTGATCTTTGGATTATTCATGATGGTGAAATTTTTTTAAAAATTACACCTAGAAATATTATTAAATGTATTTTTTTAAACAAATTGCAATATGTTGAATTTATAGGAAAAGGAGATACCAGATCAAAAAAAGCATTTTTAGTACCAAAAGAAGTATTGTTTAAATATGGAGAACCACTTTAAGGAGCAATCATGAATGAATATGTCTGGACAGCAGCAGGTACAAATATTGAAGAAAGATGGATTAAACAATACGGATGGGTAAGACCATCAGAATTGCCAGAATATCAAGCCAAATTCAAGTACTTTCAGGAACTTCCATTAAGAAAATTGGATGACCATGCCAAGATTGAATATGAACTTGCTTTAAAAAAGGCAAAAGTAGTTCGCATCAAATGACCTCAGATCAATGCTTCGCTTTTGTTGGCTTAGTATTTCTGGTTTTTATTGTAGTTACATTTATACATTTTAGGGACAGCAAATGAATGATATTAGTGAACAAATCACCAAAGTTAGAAAGCTAATCAACCGATTAGAAATGCTCAATGCCAATCCTGCTTTGGTTGGAAAACAACAACTTTACGATACCGCAGTCGAGTTAGATGTACTTGTACAAAATATTATTATGCAAGTCGCTAATTATGCTTAAAATACAATTTTTCACGAAAGGAATTTTATGACTTGGAATGTCAGATTAATGAAAATGTACGATGAACCTGATGAGGTTTATTTTGAGATGCGAGAGGTTTTCTATAATGAAATGGGGAAACCTTTAGGACATACTGCTGCAATTGTAGGCGGTCAAAATATTGATGAAATCAAGCATTACATTGGTTTTATGAATGAAGCATTGACTAGACATATTCTTGATGAAAAAAACTTTGGGGGAGAGGGATGACAACTTTTACTACCGAAGATCGCTTAGAAGCGGAAAAAGAACCAATTCCTTTTGCTGGTCTTGCAGACCTATCAAAAAAAGATGAGGAAATCTGGCATTTTTCAATTCAAGATGGTGAAACCAAGATTGAGATTAAAAAAACTTGGGAATTTTAGTGACCAGAAATCTTCTTGATTTTTTGTTCTAGTTCCCAATCTTCTCTGCATTCCGCAGAACAAAATCGACCTTCTGGAATCAATTCATTACAACAAAGGCAATGCCCAGTATAGGGATGCCTTTTTTTACTTCTGATCTCTTGTATTGCCATTTCCCTATGAAGTTGTTCAGTTTCGCTGGCATCATCAAAAATATCACTCATGCCAGAGTTCCACCTACATTTTCATAGAAGGCTTTTAAATAGCTCATCAAATTGGTATGTTGTCCATAAGGACTATTAGGCATAGATGCCCAGATGCGGTTGGCTTTAATAATCGCTTCTTCAAAATGTCCCTGATTGATTAAAAGGTCTGCCCCGACCTCTTTAAGCATCTCTAAAGCGATGCAATCTTGAGAGTGAGGGGAGAAGTCAGGCAAACCCAAAGAAGCCTTGTAGAAGTCGTAATTCCTCTCTAGGATTTGATATTTTCCTGCTGCGGTAGAAGTAATACCTGCTGCGGTAATGTGCTTTCTGGGATGATCTGCATAGCTGGCAAACAAAGTACCACCATAGAGCACATTGTAGCCATTGTCAGAATGAGCTAATAAATCCCTGCCAATCTCAGAAAAACCAATGGTCTTTAGCAAAGCAACTTCATTATTAGTCATTTCAAGCCCGACTGCTGATTAACAAAATCAATTAAAGACTCTAGTTGTTGGGTGGTTGCAGCGCATTTTTCAACAAATTGTGGGTCTGAGGGAGTGCCAGCAGTTCCTTCGGTGGTTGGCTTGGTGCAGGACAATTGACCGCAACTGGAGTAGTGCATCCCACCATAATAAGACTTAATGCGAGCCAGCTTATTTTCGTAATCATTTTGCACCTGCTTGGTAATAAGTTGTTGTTGAACTAAAAGGTCTTTATTGTGTTGCTCTTGAACTCTACCTTCAGTTTCTACTTTTTCTTGGTAAGCCACCAGCTTAAGATGATATACATAACACCCACTACAAAAGCTAATGAATAGACCCAGAGCAATAAAGAGAACTTTGAACCAAACATTAGGCTGCATTTCCATCTTTCATAGTGGCAGCTTGAGAGCCTACATAGACACCGCCACCGCCCAGAATTGCGCCTAAACCCATACCAAATCCAGAAAAATCAATATTATGATTATAAATAGTGTGAAGAAAACCAAGAGCAACAATAGAAATAATTCCCAGAAATACACCAAATCTGGCTATGCACCAGGTTTCATTGTCATTTTGAGTCAACAAGTCGACAAAAAACTTTTTCATTTTTCAGAGAGTTTAACTAATCGCTTATTGGCTTTTTTGACTGCTTTCTTTTTGGCAGGAGCAAAATGAGTTTCTAAAGGTTTACGAGTAGTCGCTTTTTTAAGAGTAGGTTTTTTAATCTGTTTTTCTTTGACTTCTTCTTTTACAGGAAAATCAGGATATTTAGGCTTCTTTTTGAGTAAAGCGCAGATCATTTTAAACATTATGATTTATCCATTTTATTGTCAAGTTTTGTCATAATTTGGTCTAATATATGCTCAATTCTAGATAATCTATAGTCCAAATCTGCTTTTTTAACATAATCATTGGGAAGCATTACTTCTAAACCCTTTAAATCTCTAGCCAAAATAGTTTGATTTTTAGCCAAATTATCTTGACTCTTGGAGATACTATTAACCCAATAGCTAATAACACCACCACCAATAAAGTAAACTAGGGTTAAACCAGCGAAGATAGCTTCCCAAGACATGATTTATGCAGCAGTCGCTTCTACATCAGTTACTACTGAAGGATCAGTAGCATTAGCAGCAGCATAAGCATCTTCTAATGCCTTTAATTGTGCTCCAACTACCTGCTGATAGTTTAAAGTTAACATTGCTGTCTCAGAAGAAGGCTTGCTGGCAATATATGACCAAATTGTAAAAGCCAAATTAGCTGGAATAGTAATAGGTTGATCTTTAAAAACATCGGTTGGATTCATCATTTTCCTCTTTAAGTTAGGGCATCATTGCCTGAAAATATTATATATTAAATTACTTAGCAATAGCTTGTTCAAAAGGTGTTAAATCATTACTTCCATAATATGCAGACCCTTTTGCAATCTGAATATTCAAATGGTCAATATTCCGTTGTTTGCAAGCAGCCCATTCTTCGTCAGACATAAGCTCTGGTTTTCCAGCAGTCAATAAATTGACGCTATCCATAGCTGCTTTATAGTCCTGTGCTACTTGTTGTTCTTTAGTTAATTCCATTTTTATGCCTTTTTGTATCGGTTAATAATATTAAAAATGTGCATTAAAAATACTGCAACAAACCCAAGCCAAAATAAATATTCCATTTTTTTATGCTCCTAATTTAGCTTCTAAAGCGGTTACTTTTGCGTTGAGTTCTTGGATTGCTTTAATCATTGCTGGCACTAATACTGAAGAATCTACTTGCCAAGGCTTATCAATAGAACCATCTTCTTTATCTACACCAGCAACAACAGCTTCAGGAGCTATTTCATTTAACTCTTGTGCAATTAAACCAAAATCTGTTTTTTCTTGATTTTTTTTCCAATCAAAACTTCTAACTTTTATGTTTGCTAATTTATCAAGACCTGAACCAGCATCAACAATGTTTTCTTTTAATCTTTGGTCAGATAAAGATGTAAATAATGTTGTTGAACCAGTAGATGTAATTTGTCCAACGGCAGAGCCGTTATAAGTAAAATAACCAAAATAAGCTGTTCCTGATGAAAAGTTAGCATTAGCAACAAGCATACCAGAGCTAGCAGAAGTAGACCTAGCTGTTAAAACATTTCCGCCAGCCACAGGTGCGTTAATAACAAATTGTCCTGAATTATCAATATATGCTCTAGGATTACCATCGCCATCAGATAACACAATGTAGTTACTTAGTGTGCGGATGTCTAGACCGCCTTGGTTGCCGTTGTAAGTACCAATAATGGTGTTTTTAGTACCTGAAGTAATTAAATATCCAGCACCATTACCTAAAGCGGTGTTATATCCACCAGTTGTTGCTTGAAGTGCGTAGTCACCAATAGCTGTATTATTTACAGCAGTTGTAGCAGAATACAAAGCATAGCCACCAACTGCCACATTTAAAGCTCCACCACTTAC
>Ga0214174_100032_pt1 | contig 19590 bp, 27 predicted proteins | sample TroBogEpilimnion_14_FD_153012 | JGI IMG/M metagenome (GOLD analysis project Ga0214174, IMG submission 153012) | Freshwater microbial communities from Trout Bog Lake, WI - 31JUL2007 epilimnion | ecosystem: Environmental > Aquatic > Freshwater > Lake > Epilimnion/Euphotic zone | place: Trout Bog...
CTATCTTTGGATATGTTCAGTGACCGCGTCCTGAAGCCTGCAGTGGCCGCAGTGGCTAACAAGATAGACAGGGATGGTTTAACAATGGCGGCTCTTCAAACAGCTAACATTGTTGGAACTGCTGGTACTCCTCCAACAGGCTTAATCACCTATCTAACTGCTGGTGCTTACTTGGATGCTGAGGGTGCACCTAGGGATGGACGTAGAGCATGTATTGTTGAACCTTTCACATCAGCAACTATTGTTGATAGCTTGAAGGGTCTATTTATGCCTCAAGAGGCTATTGCAGAGCAGTATCGCAAGGGGCTGATGGGCAGGGACAGCGCGGGCACGAATTGGAAATTGGATCAAAACGTCGTAAGCCAAACCTTTGGTAGCTACAGTGGTAATACATTGTCTGCTGACACTACAGCTCAAGTTGGTTACCTATCAACTGGTTGGTCACAATACTCCACAATTCAGATCAAAGCATCATCTTCAAGCACATTAAATGCTGGTGATGTAATCCAAATTGCTGGTGTATATGCAACTAACCCACAAAACAGACAGGCTTATGGCTCTGGCAAGTTGCGTAACTTTGTAATCCAGTCCACAACAACAGTTGGAACTGGTGCTACAAACATCACAGTTGCTCCAGCAGTTATCATTGGTGGTCAGTTCCAGAACTCAATCATCATTGGTTCTACTTCTACTACAGCAGTGGTTACACCTTTCAACAACACTGGAACATTATCACCACAGAACATGCTTTTCCATAGGAATGCATTTACCTTGGCGGTAGCGGATTTGGAGTTGCCAGAGGGAGTCCATTTTGCAGGCAGAGCATCTGACAAAGAAGTTGGACTTTCCATGCGTGTCGTGAGGCAGTACACAATTAACAACGATTCAATTCCCACAAGGCTGGATGTGTTGTATGGTTGGGCACCGCTCTACCAAGAACTTGCTTGCAGAATCGCGGCTTAACCCATTAATTCAAAGGAAACTAAAAAATGAGTAATCCCGGACCAGCAACCACAGTCACAGCACACCCAAGTAATGTCACAACTAATCAGGCTTTGCGTTTGATTGGTGTTTCTAAGGGTGTTAACCTTAATGCTGTAGCTTTTACACCTGTGCAAGTTAATAACTCCACAGCTTATTTGCCAAAAGAAATGATTGTTACCAATGTAAACAATGCAGGCTCTGTAGTTTCATTGTCAACATCAACAGCTCTTGGCATCACAACCACAAATGCTGGATCACCATCTAGCTTGTTTGGTGCTTTGACAACTGCACAAATTTCTGCATTGTCAACAGCAGTTTTAGGCACAGCTTATGTTGACTCTAGCTCAACTAGCTTGGCTTATGCTAACCAAACTTTATATGTCAATGTAACAGTTGCCTCTGGAGCAACTGGCACAGGAGATATATATGTTTATGGTTATGACTTTAGCTAAAAAAGCTAAATAAATTGAAAGGGCTACTCCCAAAAGGGGTAGCTTTTTCTTTTTTAAACAGTACAATTTAATAATCTTAAAGGAAAAATCATGCCCTCAACCACAATATTGCGTGGAAATGTAAATGCATATTTCTTAGCAAATCCCACACTCACTCCATCAGCAGTAACTGGTACTTCAGCATCACAAAGTTTCACAGTACCTGGTCTTTTGACAACTGATGTTACCAATGTTTCATACAATGGTGGTGCTCAAACAGCAGGAATTGCAATTGCAAATGACTATGTTTCTGCTACAAACACTTTGACAATTCAATTTGTGAACACATCTGGTTCTTCAGCAACTCCAGCATCAGGTTCATATTTGGTTGAGGTGCTCAGGAGTGACGGCCCCATACCTGTTAATGCAGTCTAATCATGGCAAATACCAGTGTATACAGACCCATAGGTCAAACCTATGCTGTGGCAGTAACAACAACTGCAAGTAGTTCCCTGAGCATTGTCCCAGTTGGCAATGACCAAATTAACTACTGTGCATTTTTGAATACTGGCTCTACACCTATTGCTATTTCAATTGCTCCTTTAAATCCTACAAGCATCACTCCAACTCCAGCAGTATTGCCTACAGCAGGAAACACTAGCACATCATTTGTGCTTGGTATTTCCATGTCTCAGCCTACTGTGATTGCAGTGCCTGCTAATGGATTTAACTTGAGTGCAGTTGGAACAGCAAATACTTTATATGTAATGCCTGTGGCAGATCAATCATGACAAACCAAGTAGCTTTTACAAATACAACTAACACTGTTCCTGTTACTACTTTCTCTACTCAGCCAGTTATAGCAAGTGGATTTGGTACTTCACCCACAATTAAGGGTGTTAGTCCAAATTGTTTTGCTGTGACTGTGGGTTCAGGAGGCGCGGCATCTGGAACACTTACATTACCTCCAGCTCCAAATGGTTGGATGTGTATAGCTAATGATGTTACCAGTGGTTCAAGTATATTTTTGCAACAAACAGCTAGTAGCACCACATCAGTCACAATGACTGGTTATGGAATTACAACTGGACTTGCAACAAATATGTCTGCTGGTGATGTCATTGTCATGACTTGCACTGCATATTAATTATGAGTGCTCCTGCCCTAACATCTGACCAAAATATCCTGCCAGTTCAGGCATATTTCAATTTAGATGGTAGTTTTAATACTTTTATAGGGCAAGGACAGCCTTTTTATGCTACTTTGAACCCAGTTCAGAGTGGTCTGACAATCACAAATAGCACAATAAATAGCACAACTATTGGGCTAGTTACACCATCTTCAGGTGCTTTTACTAATGTAAGCACCACAACAGGCTCAATTAGCACAACTCCTGTAAATGCTACAGATATTGTTAATAAAAGTTATGTTGATGCCTATATTCAGGGATTATCATTTAAGCAACCAGCTCAAGTAGCAACTACTGCAAATATTACTTTATCTGGTTTGCAGACAATTGATGGTTACACCACATTAGCTGGTGATAGAGTTTTGGTTAAAAACCAAAGTACTCAAGCTAATAATGGTATTTATATAGCATCTGCTAGTGCTTGGGCTAGATCAAGTGATGCTAATACTTATGCTGAGTTGGTGGCGGCATTCCTATTTGTGGAAAATGGAACAAGTCAATCTGGATCAGCTTGGGTTAGCACAATTCCTCAAAATGGAACTCTTGGAACTACTCCAATAACATTTACTCAGTTCAGTAATAATGCTACATACACAGCAGGAACTGGACTAACTCTTTCAAGCTATCAATTTAGCATTACACCAGTTGGCACAGCAGGCACTTATGGCTCTGCCTCTAGTGTTCCAGTATTTGTTACAAATGCATCTGGTCAGGTTTCATCTGTAACCAATACCACAATCAGTATTGCACCAAGTCAAATTAATGCAACCATCCCTAATTCTGGACTCACAAATTCCACAATTTCAGGAATTGCACTTGGCTCTAATTTGGCTAATTTGACTGCTGGAACTAATATTACCTTTAGCTCTGGAACTACATACAATGGCTCAAGTGCAATCACAATAAATGCCTCTAGCACAATGGTTTATCCAGGTGCAGGCATACCTAATTCCACTGGTAGTGCTTGGGGTACAAGTTATTCAACCACAGGCTCTGGGACAGTTGTAGCATTGGCTACATCTCCTACTTTTGTGACCCCAATATTAGGAACTCCTCAGTCTGGGAATTTTTCAACAGGGACATTTACCTGGCCAACATTTAACCAAAACACCACAGGCAATGCCAATACAGCCACAACAGCCACTAACTTGGCTGGAACAACTCAGTATTCCTTGCCTTATCAGTCTGGTTCAGCCACTACAGCTTATTTAAGTCCTGGTACTTCTGGTTCATTGTTAATGACTTTGGGTGCAGTTTCTGCTCCTATTTGGGTTACAACTTCTAGCTTAACAGTTGGAACTGCCACAAATATTGCTGGAGGCTCTGCAGGCTCATTACCTTACCAAACAGGATCAGGAGCTACTAGCTTTTTAAGTCTTGGCACTTCAGGATATGTTTTAACTGCTGGAGCATCTGCTCCTCAATACACAGCTCAATCTAGTTTGGCAGTTGGGACTGCTACTAATTTGGCTGGAGGAGTGGCAAGCAATATACCCTATCAGTCTGGAGCTGGAACAACTGTTTTTCTAGCAAATGGGACAACTGGGCAAGTTTTAACCAGTAATGGAGCATCTGCACCTAGCTGGACAACTCCAACTGCCTATGCAACTGTGACTGATGACACAACCACAGCAGGCACAAGATACTTGCTTTTTGCTAACCAAACCAGTGGAAATTTGACAACTGAGTACACCAGTTCAACCAAATTAACCTATTACCCTAGCACTGGATGTATTACAAATGGACTTAATGGAGGTACTTTCTAATGGAAATTACTTGGAAAATATTGGAAATTTCTGCTGAAAATGGGCTAATTACCCATGCTAAATACTTTGTAACTGCATCTGAGGATGATAAAAAAGTAGAAACTGAGGGTAATTGGTGGTTTCAGAATCCTGAAATTAAAGTACCTTTTGAGCAAGTCACAGAGCAAATGGTAGCTAATTGGATTGAGGCTGAAACCATGAAGGATGGGGTAAATATTATTACCTCTAGACTGCAAGAACAGTTAAAATCATTGGAAAAACAAGCTGTAATTCCTCCTTGGATGCCTCAAGTTTTTACACCTAATATATAAAAATGGCACAAACCAATTACACTCCCATAATACTGTATAACTCTGGTACTACAGGGAATACTCCATCTACTAGCAATTTAGCTAGTGGTGAACTGGCTATTAACTATACTGATGGCAAATTATTTTATAAAGATAATTCATCAACACTTCAAGTAATTGGTTGGAAAACAACTCCCACAACTGCTGGTGGTACTGGATTAACAAATTACACAGCAGGTGATTTGCCTTATTATTCATCAGGCACAGCACTTTCTAAATTAGGTATTGGCACAAGTGGCTATGTTTTAGAGTCAAATGGCTCTGCTCCTACTTGGGTAGCTCAATCTACTTTGTCTGTTGGAACTGCTACAAATGCAACAAATACTGCAATTACTGATAACACAAGTTCAAGTGCCACTTGGTATCCAACAATTGTTAGTGCAACAACTGGTAATTTACCTCAGACAACATCAAGCACTAAGTTAAGTTTTGTGCCAAGCACAGGAACTTTGACTGCAACAAGTCATGCAGGAGCATGGGCTGGAAGCACAATTGGCACAACTTATGGCGGTACTGGACTCACTTCATTTACTGCAAATGGTGTTGTTTATGCAAGTAGCTCAAGTGTTTTAGTTACTGGGTTGGGATTGTCGTTTGATGGAAATAACTTGTTGGTGGGGGCCGCAACTACTCCATCCATTTCTAAAAGTGTTGGTTTAACTAACATTTACGTTGCTGGGGGAAACACGCTGACCACAGGAAGCACATTTGGTGGAGGTGTTAGTGATAATAATGGCTCAAGGCAAGGTGGTGTTGGAGTAATTATGACTCCTGGTACTGGAGGTGGAACAACCTCTGGAGCGGGTATTGGGTTTTATACATCATCTAATACATATGCAGGTTATAGCCAAACCTACAATAACTCGTTATCTTGGTACATCATTGGTTATGGTAACTTATTACCATACAGTGACAACGCTGTTAGTTTAGGTGATTCTAGTCATAGAACATCTGTTATTTATTCAGCTACTGGAACAATCAACACTTCAGACCGAACTGAAAAACAAGACATTCAAGATTTGTCAGATACCGAGAAGTTAGTTGCTCAAGAAATCAAAGGTTTGTTTAAAACTTTCCGTTGGAAAGATGCTGTTGCCAAAAAAGGCGATGCCGCTCGAATCCATGTCGGTGTAATTGCACAAGATGTACAAGATGCTTTTACAAAACATGGGCTTGATGCCGCAAGATATGCCTTGTGGTGTTCTGATACATGGTATGAAAAAGATGGATTTTCTTATTATTTACATGAAGGTGGCAACTCACCAGAAGGTTCTGTTATGGTAACTCGTCTTGGTGTTCGTTACGACCAATTGTTGGCGTTCGTAATTTCCGCAACTTAAAGATAACAAATGTTTAGTTTTAATTTTTGGGATATTGCAAAAAATGCTCAAAGAAACGTAAACTTGTTGGGTAAACTTTTTCAAATTTCTTTTACATATTGTTCTGCGTAAAGGTTTATATGTCACTAACTAAAGCAACTTATTCCATGATTACTGGTGCTCCAGTAAACGTCCTTGATTACATGACACCAGCGCAAATTGCTGATGTTCTTTCCAATGCTGGAACAATTGATGTTACTACCGCTGTTCAAAGCGCATTTACAGTAGCAAATGGAACTCAATCAGTATATTTTCCAGATGGTTCTTATGTAATTTCTAGTCCAATAAATTGTGAAGGATCAAGTGTATTTGGTGAATCAATGTATGGGACAAAAATTCTTTGCCATCTTTCAAATGCAAGAGCTTTAACAAATCTTGGCAGAAACATAAACAATTTGTCATTAATAGGAACTGGCTATTCAACAGCTGATGGAATTGAAATTCAAGGATATTTGTATAACATCAACAATTGTTATTTTTGGCAATTGCGTGATTCAATTTGTCCAACTAGTATTATTGTTACTACCACAGTAAATCAATGTTTATTTCTTGGGTGTAATAGTGCAATAAATGATAAATTGTGCGCTTCAAATCCAGGCACCGCACATACAACTTTGAATTTGACTTCAAACTCAATTCAATATGGAAATTATGCTTTCTATTTTACTCAATCACAGGCGGCTGGGTTTTACATAGCTGGAAATGTATTTGAGCAAATACCACAAATATGGTATGGAGGCGGATTACAAACATTTTCAAATACATGGATTGAAAATTGGTTTGAATCTGTTTCTTCAAACATGACTATTTTTAATAATGTTTATTCTGGTGGAACTGATACTCACATTTCTAACCATCTTAATCAAGATGGTTCAACTGTAATAACAGATTCAACTAAAATTACTGCTGGTCAATATTCTTTAACTGGTCAAGCAAATGGAAATGGTGGTGGATTTAGTTCTGAACAAATTAATGGAACAAGAATTTGTGATTTTAGTGGATTTGGTTTTATATATGGCAAAACAGGTATTTTGCCTGCTTCAGCTTCAGCAAATTATACAAATCCAAATGATTTAATTATTGGAACAATGAACGCTGCAAGCAATCAAGCATACAGAGGAGGAGATGCTGTTGCTACTTTGGGTTCAGGTTCTTTTGGGCAAAGAAATGGGGCATTAAGATCTGCTGTTGATAATAATAATAATTTAGGTGATGCCTCTTATCGTTGGGGAACTGTTTATGCTGGAACAGGCACTATTAACACTTCAGATGCTAATCAGAAACAGCAATTTGCAGGGTTAACTACTGCAGAACAAACAGTAGCTAAAGCAATAAAAGGTTTAATTAAGACTTTTAAATTTAATGATGCTGTAGCTAAAAAAGGTGCTAATGCTAGAACACATATTGGAGTTTCAGCACAAGAAGTTCAAGCTGTTTTTATTGCTAATGGTTTAGATGCTAGTAAATATGGTTTGTTTTGTTCAGATACTTGGTATACATTAAATGGTGAAATTGTTTATCCTAATACATCAGGTATTTATCCAGAAGGAGCTGTTAAAAATACTCAACTTGGAATTCGCTACGATGAGTTAATTTGTTTTGTAATTGGAGCAATGTAATGTTTAAAAAGCAAATTGTTGTTTATCGCATTGTCGTGACTTTGCTAAAAATATTTACAACTCAACCTATTTCTGAGAAATAAAAATAAGGATAAAAAATGGCTGTATATCTTTCTTCATTTGGTGGTGCAGGAGCACAGTTTTTTGATAACAATGGAGTTCCTTTATCTGGTGGATTAATTTACACTTATGCCGCTGGAACAACAACTCCACAAGCAACTTACACATCAAATAGTGGATTAATTGCACAAGCCAATCCTATTGTTTTAGATGCTAGTGGTAGAGTTCCCAGTGGTGAAATTTGGTTAAGTCAACTTGTAACTTATAAATTTGTATTGCAAACTTCTAGTGGAGTAACAATAGGAACTTATGACAACATAGGTAGTATTGCTGGGTCAATTCCTACAATTGCAGATTTTACAGGCACAGGAAGTCAAACAGCTTTTACACTTTCATCATCTCCTGTATCATCAAGTACAACCAATGTTTATATAAATGGTGTTTATCAGAACAAAAATTCGTATTCTATTTCTGGTAATACACTTACATTTACTCAAGCTCCTCCTATTACTTCTTTAATTGAAGTAAGTTATGCTTAAAGGTAAAAAATGACTACACCAAATGACATTATAAGTAGAGCATTAAAAGACATTGGTGCTTTGGAGGCTGGTGAAACCCCAATTGCTGAGGCATCTCAAGATGCTTTTGATATGCTACAAGATATGTTAGACCAATGGTCTAATGAAGACATGATGGTGTTTTATAAAAATGAAATCATATTTCCTGTTGTTTCTGGACAAACTCAGTACACCATCGGCCCAGGTGGTCAGATTGGTGCTATCTTTACTGGAAGCATTACTGGTAATGTTCTCACTATTACTTCTATCCAGTCTGGTGGTATTTCTCTTGGTCAAACTCTTAGTGGAACTAATATTACATCAGGTACAACAATTGTTCAAATGCTCACAGGAGCAGGAAACAATGTAAATGAAGCTGGTACTTATTTGCTAAATAAGACTTATTCAAGTCCTATATCAAGTGAAACCATTAATTCTTATTATCAAAGACCTTTAAGATTTAATTCTGCTTTTGTTAGGATTAATACTTATTCAAATGGTCAGCCTATAACAAATGGTGGATTAGATTATCCTGTGTCTGTTCTTAATGTAGAACAGTATCAGATGATTGGTCTAAAGACACTAAATGGGCCGTGGCCGAAGGCGGTGTACTATGAACCTACTGAGACATTAGGAAATGTGTACCTTTGGCCGAACCCCAGCCAAGGAGAAATGCACATATTTGTAGATCAACTTTTCCAAAGATTTACAACACAGTTTGATAATATCAATCTGCCACAAGGCTATAACATGGCTTTAAGATGGTGCTTGGCAGAGAGACTAATGCCTATGTATGGCAAGGCTAGTCCAACACAAATTCAGATGATTATGAAGTTTGCCGCACAAGGGAAGTCGACAGTAAAGAGGACAAACATGAACCCAGCAATTGTTTCCACTTATGCAGACTCACTTTTGGTTGGAAGACAAAAAGATGCTGGGTGGATATTATCAGGTGGGTTCTTTAGATGAGTGACTTTGGCTTTGTCGGCCCCTCCTATGAAGCGGCTTCCATTTACCAGGAAGCTCAAGAGTGCATCAATTTCTATCCTGAGATTGATCCTTTAAAGCCTCCTGGCAGTAGGGGTGTGGTGGCTTTATACCCCACTCCAGGCTTAACAAGCATATTACAACTAAATACTGCTCCAGTTAGGGCTATGAGAACACTATCTGGTGGTAAATATTTAATTATTGTTGTTGGCTCTATTGTTTATTCAGTTGTTTATTCTGGTAGTTATGTATCTACTCAAATAGGTACTTTATCAACTAGCACAGGTTATGTGTCAATTACAGATAACATAATGACCAATACAGGTTTAAATGCTTATATTGTTGATGGTCAAAATAGATATTATTGGGTTGCAAGCACAAATAGTTTTAACACTTTACCTCCATCAGATGGGCCGTGGACTGGGGCTAATGTTTGTGATGTTGTTGATAACTACATTATTTACAACCAACCTGGGACACAGAATTGGGCGGCAACTGATCTAGGTTTGGTAACTTCTGCAAACGCTTATTACGGCACAAAAGATGGTTCTCCAGATCCGCTTGTATCCCTAATAGTAGACCACAGGCAAGTATTTTTGCTTGGTGAATTTACTGCTGAAATGTGGACAGATGTGGGAAATGTAATACCTGGAATTATCAGTTTTCCTTTCCAAAGAGTAACTGGCACTTCAGTTCAGCATGGGATTGCCGCACCTTTTTCTGTTGCCAGATTTGGTGAGCAATTTGCATTTGTGAGCCAAGACTCTAGGGGTCAAAACATTATTGGTGTCATGCAAGGTTATTCTTTTAAAAGAATAAGCACCCATGCTGTTGAACAGACTTTGATGAATCAGTACATTGCTGATGCGGTAGGGTACACATACCAACTCGATGGACACGAGTTTTATGTTGTTACATTTCCAACAATAAACATTACATGGGTATTTGATTTAAATTCTGAAATGTGGCATAAATGGTTAAGTTGGGATGGCACACAATTTAATAGGCATAGATCAAATTGTGGAGCTATTTTTAACAATGTTTATTTGGTTGGAGATTATCAAAATGGTCAAATCTACCAATTAGACAATGCTGTATATACAGAGGCAGGCAACACAATCAGAAGGCTTAGAAGATGCCCACATTTGGTTACTGATTTACAAAGACAATATTTTGCTGAATTACAAATACAGTTCCAGCCTGGAGTTGGATTAGAAAATGGTCAGGGACAGAACCCACAGGCTATGCTTAGATGGTCAAATGATGGTGGTTCTACCTATTCAAATGAGCATTGGTGTACTATTGGAGCTGTAGGAAAGTACAAAAATAGGGCAATTTGGAGAAGATTAGGGCAAGCTAGGGATAGAATTTTTGAAGTTAGTATTAGTGATCCAGTAAAAGCTGTTATTGTTTCTGCTAATTTAAAGGCTGAGGGAGGTGAAAACTAATGGCTACTTCAAGTTCTAGTGGAAATATACTTTGGCCGAGAGTGCCATTTATTGATCCTAGCTCTGGTCAGCCTGCTTTACCTTGGTTGCTTTGGTTGCAAAGTCCCAATTTTATTAGTTTAAAAACTGGTCAACAAACAATTCAAGGTGGTCAAGAAATTACAGGGGATTCAGTAATTGATGGTAATGAGATTGTAAAAGGAACTTTGACTGCTTTAGGTGGTATTTCAGGGGGTACATTTTGAATTTAGCTGATATTTTAAAAGCCAATGAAGGTTTGATGGAATTTGACCCTCAGATTGTTCACCATTTTTCTGATGGTTTGTATGCCAAACAGTTTGTATTGCCAAAAGACCACTTTATTGTCCAACATGCCCATAAATATAGCCATTTGAGCCTATTGGCTAAGGGAAAAGTAATAGTAAGAACTGACAGCACACAAGAAATGTATAGTGCTCCTTACTGTTTTGAAATAAAATCAGGGATAAACCATTCTATTCAGTCCTTGGAGGATTGTGTATGGTTTTGTATTCATGCAACAGATGAAAAAGACCCATCCAAAGTGGATGAAGTCTTAATTCAAAGGAGTTAAAAATGCCTATAGGAATTGGACCAGGATTAGCAATTGCAGCGGGATTAGGATTAATAGGGTCTATGAATCAAGCAAACGCGGCAACTTCAGCGGCCAACACACAGGCAAACGCGGCACAGGCAGGACAACAACAACTGCAACAGAATTTTCAAACATTAGCACCTAATTACTCTCCTTATTTACAAACTGGTCAGACAGGTTTAGCTAATTTAAACGCGGCAATGCCTAGTTTAACTGCTCAACAACCAGCATATCAACCTTTTACTGCACAAGATTTAAATGCTAATTTAGCACCAAATTATCAATTTATGTTGCAACAAGGATTGGGTGCACAAAACCAAGGATTAAATGCTAGTGGTGGTGGTTCTAATATTGGAATTGCTGGGACTAAGTTTGCAGAGGATTATGCAAGTAATGCATATCAAAATGCTTTACAAAACTATATGGGTCAACAAAACCAAGCATTTAATCAATCACAAACACAACAAACTAATATTTATAATAAATTAGCTGGGATTGCTGGAATTGGTCAAAATGCTGTATCTGGATTATCTAATCTTGCCACAGGTAATGCCACTAATATTGCTAATCTTGGAATTGGCTCTGCTAATGCGGTCGCACAAGGGCAAGTTGGAAGTGCTGCAGCTCAAGCGCAAGGTTTAAATAGTATTGGTCAAGGTGTTACATTGGCTTCTATTTTAAACCCCGCTAATGCTGGTGGAACTAATGTAAGTGGGGCAAATGGTGTTTCAAATTATTTCAACAATAATACTAGCTCGACTCCATCTTGGTGGAACGATTAAGGATAAATATGGCTATTCAATCATTTCAAGCACCTACTACTACACCAGTTAAAGGCACATCTTTAGCAGAGATGATGCAGATGGCGCAGTCTGCCCAAGCGTTGCAACAGGCTAGACAATTAAATCCTTTGCAACTGCAAAAGGCACAACTTGAATTACAGCAATTACAACAATTAAATCCATTAGCTGTACAAGAAGCTGAAGCAAAAGTAGAAACTGCTCAAACCGGAGCAAAACAATCAAAACAAAATTATCTTGTTTCTGGTGAAGATTATGCAAGAAAAATGATTAATGCTTTGCCTCCAATTGATGATTATGTAGATAAAAATGGTGAAGTAAATCAAAAAGCATTAACAAGGTCTTTAGATATTGTTAGAAAAAGTGCTGAGGCTGTGGGTTTACCAAAGCATCCATCTAACTTGCTTGGTCAATTAGAAGATGCAGTAGCTACAAAAGATTACAACAGATATGAGGAACTAAGGAACAGAGTTGCTAAAAGTTCAGCATCACCATCTGAACAATTTGGAGCTAAATTTCCTGCTGTTCAATTTCAAGGTTTGGGTAATGTTAATCAAGCAGTCACTACTGGTAATCCTAATATTGCAGAAACTGCACCAGGTACTAGAATTGGAGCTGGTTTGCCAATTGGTCCAAGTCCAATGCAACCAGGTGTGACAACTGTAAATGGTATTATTGGACAGTATGATTCAACTGGTAAATTTGTACCATTTAATGTACAACCTAGTCAACAACCTGGCAATCTTTCTATGCCAAGCATTGTGCAAACTCCTGCTCCATCTGCAATTGGGCAAAATAAAATGCCATCAATTGTAAAAATTGATAATTTTTCTGCTCCTGGTCAACAAAATACTCAAGAAGTTACTAGATATAATTCAGGACAAGCTGATTTTAATGCTGCAAATGAACGTGCAACACTTGCACAAGATAGTGCTTTAACTGCACAAAATATTAAAAAGAATTTATCTGCTGCAGCTGGTAGTACGCCAGGCAGGGTTTTAAGATCAATTGGTCAAACTGTAATTGGTGATCCACAGTTAGATATTTTAGTCAAGAGTTTGGCAGATCAACAATTAAGACAATCTCAATTAATGGGGTTAAAAAATCAAGCTGCAGAAGCAGATCAAAGGACTGCAGGAGGTAGTTCTGAAATAACTGCAGAAGCATTGGCTCATATTGTTGAAAGAGCTGAAGCAACAAATTTAGCTGCCACAAAATACAATCAAGCATTATCAAAAATGCAGGAAAAATATGGCAAAGAAAGAACATATTTAAATAATGATAATTTTAAAAATGCTTGGGCTAATTCTTACAATCCAATAGCTTTTATTATTCAAAATACCAATAGACAAAATATTCCACAAAAAGATAAAGACAAAATTATTGATTACTACACACATGATATGAGTAGAGATCAATTAGATACATTGGCTAATAACATGAAGAATTTAAAACGCTTAGAGCGTGGAGATTTCTAATGGCAAATGATGCTTATGAATTAGATCCAGATGTTGCAGTTATTCGCAAAAGAATGCCTGTCAATATTCCAAAGAGTGCAATGTATGGAAAAAATCCAGAATTGCAACCTGATGCTGTATATAGTTATGAAACAGACCCTGATATAACTTCAATATCAAACAGAAAAGTTACCCCTGCAGAAAAACCAGAGCCAGGTAGTTATTTGCCACTTTTTTTAAAAGGAGCTGGAGAAGCTGCATTACATTCAATTGCTGGCATTGTTTCTGCTCCTGTTAGTGCTACAGCAGGCATTTATGGAACTTTAACAAGTGGCAAGTTTGGTACTCAAGAAGGCATCCAAGCTGGTAATGCCTTGGCAGCAAAAGTACAACAAGCAATGCTTAATGCTGGTACTCAACCTACTACTGAAGAAGGTAAAAATTATTTAGAAAATTTACAATCTGCATTTGAAGCATCTAAAATTCCTCCTGTTGCTCCTGAAATTGGTGGATTAACTGCTGAACGTCAAATGGCATTTAAATCAGGAATTAATGCAAAACAACAGTTAAATTCACAATTTGCAAATATTAAAGCACCTAAAATTAAAATTGAAACTGTGCCAGGTTTAAGAAGTGCAGGAGCTGCAGCAACAGAAACTCCTGAAATGATCCAAGGCAATATCAATTCTGCCCTCGCTAAATTTGATCCTAATAGTCCTGTAATTGAACATATTTCTAAACAAGCACCAGAAAATGTTGATATTAATTCTTTAGAAACAAGAGCATTAGAAGAAAAACATGGCGTTGATCTATTGAAAAGCCAAAGAACAAATAATCTTTCAGATTATGTTCAAGCATGGAATCATAGAGAAGCTAATGGACTTTCTTCTGATTTTGCACAACAACCTAAACAATTAGCTCAGGCTTTTGAAGAATCAAAACAACGTCATGCTCCAAGAATACATGCTGATGCTGATGCATCTGAACTTGGTCAACATGAAATAAATGGTTTAGTTGAAAAAGATAAATTTAGACTGCAAAATATTAAAGAGAAATATTTAAATTTAAAAAATGCTTATAACGAAATAAAGAAAAATTTAGGTTTAGAAGAATCAAATGATTTACCATTAGACGGAAAATTATTTGTTGAAAATTCTAAGAAAACTTTAAATTCTGAAATGTTTACAGAAGATGCAAGAAAAAGTATTGATGAATTATTAAATAAAATAAATGATAAAAATGGTGTAATGACTTTTCAAGAATTTACAACATTAGACAAAAGGTTAAGTGAATTAAGTAAATTTGGTAAAGGAAGTGAAAAAGAAGCAGCTAGATTAACTAGAGAGCATCTTAATAATATGGAATTAACAGAAGATGCTGCGCCTTTATATCCATTACTTAAAGATGCAAAAGCAACAGCAAAAGAAAGATTTGATGTAATTGATTCTAATCCAGCTTATGCTAAAGCAATAGGAGAAGGTAAAGATTTAGAAAGTGCTTCATCACAAGGCGAAAGTTTAAATGCGGGAAAATTTCATAGACAATATGTTTCTACTGCTACACCTGAAGCAATTAGACGTTTAAAAGCTGAATTACCAGAAGATCATATTGCTCATGAAGCAATTACTTATGGTGAATTAGATAGAGCTAAAAAAGTATTAACTAATGCAAATGAATCAAGAGTTAAATCAGATCAATTTGGCGATTTTTTAAGAAACAATAAATCTATTTTAAAAGAAGCATTATCACCAGAAGCTATGCAAGATGTAACTGAAATAGGGCTTCTAAATAGCAAAATTGGTAAACCTGATGCTGGTACATTTAGTCATTCAAATACTTATAGTGCAATGTTAGGTGATTTTGCTGCAAATGGTTTATTAACTTTGGGCGAAACAGCATTATCTGCAAAAACTGGTGGTTTATCTGCATATCCAGTATCAATGGCTAAAAAGTTTAAAGAAAAATTTGATAAAAATTCTTTTGCAAATGAACAAAGAAATAAATTAGGTGGATTAACTACGGAACAACCATGAGCACAGAATCACCAATTGACCTTGTCAAGTATGGAGTACTTTGGCAAAAAGTAGAAGATTATGAAAAAAAGTTTGACTCTATGGAAAGGAAAATAGACAAACTTGAGTTATCTATTGAAAAACTTGTTTCTATGGCTGACAAGTCTAGGGGTGGGTTTTGGGTAGGCATGATGGTTGTTTCAGGACTATCTAGCTTTGTTGGTTTCATTTCTCACTATGTGACTTTGAAATAACATGCCTTTCATGCTTGCCATCTCTGCTGTGAGTGCCATCAAGCAAGGGGTGGCAATCTACAAAGATGCCAAAAATGTTGGAAAAGAAGTTTATGGTATTTATGCAGAGCTAAGTGAGGGAGTTGGTAATTTCTTTGACCATCAAGAAAATGCCCACAAAGAATTAAAAGAAAAAGAAAAGAATCCTCCAAAAGGAAAAAGCATAAAAGCCCAGGCTCTTGAGAATGTCATCAAGAAAAAGCAACTCCAGCAGGCTGAGTATGATTTAAGGCAACTCTTAACTTACCAAGCTCCTCCAGAGTTGGGTGCTTTGTGGACAGATTTTCAAGAGGAAAGAGCTAGGCTTGAAAAAGACAAAGCCAAATATGAACAGGCTCAAAAAAAAAGGATGAGCAAGAATATTACAGAAAAGCAAGAAATAAAGAAAAATGGAATTTTAGAATTGCAATATGCATTGCAGTCATGGTGGTCATCTTCACAGTTGCAGGCTTAATGTATTACATCCATTGGGATTATCAGATAAATAAAGTAGAGGAACAATGGCATATTGAGTTTATGAAAAAGTTTAAACCCAATAGCAAAGAGTATGAATGTTATAAAATTTTTCAGGAAACAGGGTATTCACCAAGATACTGTAACTAGGAGTTAATATGGATTGGTTAAAGACAATTGCACCTACTATTGCCACTGCACTTGGCGGCCCCTTTGGAGGTCTTGCCTATGAAGCAGTTTCTAAAGTCTTAGGTATATCTCAAGATGATGCCCAAAAAATGCTTTCAGATGGCAAACTTACTGCTGACCAAATAGCAAGTGTCCAGCAAGCAGAAATAGCTTTAAAGGCAAAGGCACAAGAATTGGGTTTAGATTTTGAAAAATTAGCTGTTGAAGATAGATCATCTGCTAGAGCTATGCAAACCAATACTCATTCTTTTATTCCTCCAGCATTAGCTATTATTGTTACTATTGGATTTTTTGGAATATTAGTTGGTTTAATGATGGAAACATTTAAAACATCTGATGCTTTGTTATTAATGCTGGGTTCACTTGGAACAGCTTGGACTGCTATCATGAGTTTTTACTTTGGGTCTAGTGCAGGATCACAAGCAAAAGATGCAATGTTACATAAATCAACACCTATGGAGCAGAAATGATTAATTCAAGGAATTTAGATGAATTACTACCTGAAGTTAAAGCAAAAGTTGAAGATTTTATTAAGGCTTGCCAACATTCTGGCATTGACTTGTTGGTTACATCTACATACAGGGATAATGAAAGCCAGGATGCTTTATATGCTCAAGGTAGAACCACAGAAGGAAGAATTGTTACAAATGCTAAAGGGGGTGAGTCTTTTCATAATTATCGCTGTGCTGTTGACGTTGTGCCTCTCATTTCTGGGAAGCCTGATTGGGATGGAACTCATCCAGTTTGGGCAACAATAGGTGAATTAGGTGAACAAGCTGGTCTAGAGTGGGCAGGCAAATGGGTTCACTTTAAAGAAATGGCACATTTCCAATACACTGGTGGATTATCATTAGCTGAACTTCAAGAAGGAAAGAAAATAGCATGAAAAACTTTAAAATTACAGGCAAAACTTATGAGTCTCCTAAATCACATTATGTGGTTTTGAGAGAACATGAAAAGAAGACTGAGCATGAGTTGCACAGACTTGAAGACAAACTCAAAAAACATGAGCATCTGCCAATGGAAAAAGCTCATCCAGAAAAAAGTTAATTCAAGCCATTTTGCCAATCTAAATAAGTTTTTGGCAAAGGAACATCTTTAGGATATAAATCAGATTTGATTAGGTTATATATTGTTCTAAGATGTGCCTCAAGCCAGAATTGTTCTTTTTCCTCTTTGTTTAGATAATGTCCTTGGTCTAAGGCATGGTGGCAATCCCAGCAGAGTGCCGCCACCATATTGTCATCAGCTTTGATGCTCCTACCTTTGCCATGTGCAGAGCTATTGGAGTGAGCACCAACAACTGTTTGGTCATCAACTCCACAGGCTTGGCAATGAAGGTATCTAATATTGTTTAAAAGTTTGGCACTTCTAACATATTGCCTTTTAGGATGTGCTATCAAGTTCAATTCCTTTTTCTGCACACCAAGCCTGTAACCAATCTACAAATTGGCTTGCTTGGTCTTTGGTAAATTTACGGCTCTGGAAGCCCAATTGAACTAATCTGTGCCCATCTAAGGATGGAGCTATTTTGGAGGCTCTTAGCCCTGTTTCTGAAGCAAATTGGTCTATTAAAAATCTTTTCCAACTTTCCACATCCCATTTAGCTCCATAATGCTCTGTCTGCTTTGCTATGTCAGCAATAATTGCATGGAATTTGTCATTTTGATTATGTGTCCTGGTTTCCTCTTGAACAGTCATAACTAGGGTTTTACCTGATTCCAATGCTGTTTTCATTTTTGCCCATAAATTTTTCATTAGGGCTGAACCTTGTTCTGGGTTGACAAGTTTATATTGCATATTAATCAACCATTATGTTTAACATTCTGAGGGCTGATTCAATACTATCCACAAGGCAAAAAGCTCCTCCTTTCCAGTTTTCTGCAAAATGCTTTTGGTTTGCATTAAATCCTTTTTTGCCATAAGAATTGTCTAAGTTTTTGACCTCCATAAGCAAGGTTTGACCATGATAGCCAACCAGTAGGTCACAAGGCTCTTTGATATGGTAAACAGTAGCTCCAACAGCTCTAAGAGCCTCCACAATAGCTTTTTGGTTATTATCAATCCTGCTTGCTATTCTCATTTTGTAATTCCTTAATCTTTTGAGCCACATCTTTTGCCAAATTTTTCAGCAATGGTTCTGTTTCTTGTTTTTGTTTAACTGCATACCTTACATAATCAATCCAACCATTTTTCAAAGCCAATTGAGCATAAAATTTAACTATGCTTGCATATTCTGCATCCCAATCAAACATTTTCTATAATCCATTTCCTCATTTCATTTGAATACCTTGATCCCAAATTATTGTAAATTCTAGGAAAGTGATTAACCAAAGGCAAACTTTTAGAAACTTTAATGGCTTTTTTATTTGGGCATTTTGGACAAGTTTTGTCTGATGGGCTACATACACCTAACTTTTCGCATTTAGATAGCTCCTTGGTCTTTTTGGTTGATTTTGGCAACCTTTCTGCAACAGGGAATTTTGTGGTTAATCTATCTTTTACCATATTGTCCCAAGATGGGACTGGTTGCCAAATTGTTTTAATCATATTGCTCCTATATATTCATGACAATAACAAATCCTATCTGCATGTCTTTCGGTCATTTCTTTAGACCAAAAAAAATCTGTTTTGTGTTCTAAGGATTTTTTATATTGCCTACTTCTATCTTGCATATTGTGAGCAGTTGGTCTCCACAGAGGTGAATTGTTTCTATATTCACCAAGTCTAATATGGCTAGACTTAGAAAAATATCTACATCCCTCATTTACAAATATTTGTCCAATTGCATCACTTATTCTGACACCAAAACCAAGTCCTTGAAAATCTGGAAGTATCACAGTCCTATGACCTTTCCATGCTTTTTTTAATGTTCCAGAGGGAAGAGTGATAGCTGCGGCAAATCCAACAAGCGTTCCCTCCCATGTTGCGATCCAACATCGTGAACTTTTATTAAGGTTTCCTGAGAGATAGTGATGGTTGCGAAAGACTGACCATGCTTCG
>Ga0214174_100033_pt1 | contig 19553 bp, 20 predicted proteins | sample TroBogEpilimnion_14_FD_153012 | JGI IMG/M metagenome (GOLD analysis project Ga0214174, IMG submission 153012) | Freshwater microbial communities from Trout Bog Lake, WI - 31JUL2007 epilimnion | ecosystem: Environmental > Aquatic > Freshwater > Lake > Epilimnion/Euphotic zone | place: Trout Bog...
TTGCCGGCGCAGAGGCATCCTTCCGAGATTGGGTATAGGCAGTCTCCGCAGATTGGGGCAAGGCGGGCATTCTGGCATGGCTGGCAGATTTCTCCAGACGGCAAGGTGATACCGCAATCCACGCAATTAGTTTTCGCTTCTAGGCGCGACTTTAATTCGTCAATCATCCAATCTTCTGAATCAGCGAATCCCCATGTTTCGGTCTTGGTATCCCAGACGTCGCCCTCGTGGTGGTTGATACTAACGTCCCAATCAGGCGCCCACTTTTGCGTTTCGGTGTCGAAATAGACGACGAAATGATGTTGCTTGCTCATGCCTCCACCTGGATGTCTGATAGGACAGCGGCGGCAATCTCGCGCCAGTCCACTCGATACATGGAACCGATGTCGTCTCGAATGGTGTACAGGGCGCGGTTCTCGAACAGGTTATCGAAGTCGAACAGTTCGTCGAATAGCTTTTCCAAGGCGTTGGCTAACGCCGTCTTGGCTGAGATAGGAGAATCAGCCTCATCAGGGTGCGAGGCGTCTTCTGCCAAGAAGCGCACTTGCTCGGTTAGTCCCTGCTCGTTGTTAATCCATAGCATGGTTGCCCATGTCTCGCGGTTGCTCCAACCGTTGTATTCTTTACACATTTTTTGCCGTCCTTTCGATAGTCAGATGAGAGGCTCATCAGGAGACGCGTCACGCCTCGACGCCCTTGCGGGCGTTTCGCCTTAGTTTCCGAATGGGTTGGTAGTCCACTCAAATCGTGTGCCAGTCCACCAGAGGTGTGTTACGACCATCCAGACGCCCCAGAAGATAAGCGCCCAGAAGCCTGCGCGGACGAGAAGTTGTGTCAAGCGATATGCTGGAGATTTCATGCGTGTACCACCTTCATGGTTTGGATGATTGCCTCAGCCTTCTTGGCTGGGGTATTTTCTGAATTAGCGAATGAGTAATTCGCCCAACCGTCGCAGTCCTCATCCTTATAGAAGGAGAAGCCTTCGTTGTTTGCATAGATGTATGCGCCATTACCCAAAGGAATGTAGACGCACATTGTGAAGCCACCTGTTTGGTGAACATCGCAAGCGATGCCGTGGTTTGTTAGCTCAGTTGCGATAGCTGTCGTACCCTGTTCTTCGGATGCGCTTGCCACTTGGCAGGTGTAGCAACCGACATGAGGATGTAAAACGAAATCGGGGCAAGTTGCTGGGGTTGTCATTATGCCACCTCAATCTGGTCAAGATTAAATGAGCAGAAGTGCTGGCCGTTGTCGAACCAGATGTCTGCCTTGCCGAGCTTGGTGTTAATGGAATCGAGAATTCCATATTCGACACCCGCAAGGGATGTCACTTTTACAGTCTGACCAATTTCCATGATGCTGTCCTTTCCGAATGCTGGCCTTTGCCAGCACCTGAATTATTGCCGATTCTGGCCTTATTTGCAATTCTTTTGGCGTGTCTTTTCTACGAATATCTTGTGCTTGGACTTAGACATTTTTAAGATCTTTGTCTCGCCGGCGCGACGGTGTTGTGGGGTTGGTTTGCGAGGCTTTGGCCGAGCTACTGCCTTCACGGCTTGCCCATTGGCGCGGTCATCGTTCATTCTGTCAGCGGATTGGCTTGCCCGATTGGCTTGCTGGATGCCCCGATTGGTAGCCGTTACGGCAGGGGATTGGCGGATTGGTGCGGGTGGACAGTCCTCCCACACACGCCGCCTAACGCCCCGAAACCGTCCGTTCTGCCCCCGAAACGGTTCTATAACGGTGCAATATCGCCCCGAAACGAGCCGCAAAAGCTGGTGTTAACGCGATGTTCTGACGGGTCAGGGTCAGGGTAATAATCGGCAAAGCCGAGCCGTGCCACGCTCAACCCGAGGGTTTTTAACTACGAGTGATATATGTATTAACTATCCACCAAAATATTTTTTCTAAATATTAGATCCATATACCGGTATTTCGTCTCACATATTAAGACGGCGCATAAATTATTTTTTGACCATAAGCAGTATAAAATACTGACTTTAGAGCGTGTGACATAAATCACCCCCTCCAAAGCGGGATAAAGCGGTTTTATCCCGCCTTAGTATATATAGGGGATAAAATAAATACGGCTCCGTTAGTTCGGCTTCATCGCAGCCGAGCCTCACAGCGAGGTTGCCGATGAGACGAACAACCGATCAGGGCTTATGGCCCTGCTCGTTAACCCATAGGCAAGACGACAGGCGGCGCCTGGCGGCGCCCCCTAAACAATCCACGACATTGCCCACAGGCAATGCTTCGCAGTAGGTGAGGTATAACCTCACCGTAGTAAATCTTTGCGTAGCAAAGATATACGTGGGATAGGTCTAATCTCACCACCAAAGGAGATTAACCCAATGGCAATTAAAGACGCATCGAAATACCGCCTTGTCGAAGGCGCTAGCTTGTCCGCGCCTGAGGCAAAGAAACGCCTCGTTGAGCTAATCAACGACGGCGTTACCGTGGAAGACGCTTGCCGCGCAGTCGGCAAGTCCGTCAAGTCCTATGAGTATTACCGAGCATCCGACCCTCAGTTTAAAGAGGCGATTGATCTGGCGCGAGTTATCAAGCGCCGAAAAGGCGTTATCGCCGACGAGGATGCCAATATCAGCTTTGAGGAATTTCGCCTCAAGTATTTGAACAGCAAGACCTTCGACCATCAACGTAACATTACCTCCCTGCTGGAGGAAGGCGAACCCGCCTGGCTGCATGGCAACATGACCTACGAGCCAAACTTCAAAAATTACGTTTTGGTTAACATGCCACCGGAACATGCTAAGTCCATGACCGTGTCTATCGACTATGTGACATATCGGATTGTTACCAATCCCAATGTCCGAATTAAGCTTGTCTCTAAGACGCAGTCGATGGCAAAGGAATTTCTTTATGCCGTCAAGCAGCGGCTTACCTCTCCCCAATGGGCAGAGCTTCAAAGACGATACGCTCCAGTGGAAGGCTTCAAAGCCACGGCTGAGAAGTGGACGCAAGACGCCATTTACCTTGAGCGCGAGTCGGGTGAAAAAGACCCTACGCTTCAGGCACTCGGCATCGGCGGACAGATTTACGGCGCACGTGCTGACCTAATCATCCTTGACGACTGCGTGACTCTCGCCAACGCTGGCGAGTACGAAAAGCAGATTCGCTGGATTCAACAGGAAGTCTTGACGCGTGTTGGTCCAACGGGAAAGATTTTGGTTGTCGGCACTCGCGTAGACCCAATGGATCTATACCGCGAGATGCGTAACCCTGAGCGTTATCCAGATAACAAGTCGCCATGGACGTACCTTGCCATGCCGGCAGTTTTAGAATTTGCCGATGACCCAAAGGATTGGGTTACCCTCTGGCCTAAGTCTGACCGTCCATGGGACGCAGACGATACCTTGCCAGACGAGAACGGTTTGTACCCACGCTGGTCCGGCGAACATCTACGCCGCCGTCGCGGCTTGATTGACCCAAAGACGTGGGCAATGGTTTACCAGCAGCAAGATGTTGAGTCAACCGCTATCTTCTCCCCTGAGTGTGTACGCGGTTCTGTCAGCGGCATGCGGGCTATCGGCCCGTTGATTCCTGGCGCACCAGGACATCCTGAGAATCTCAGCAGTCAGTACATCGTCGCTGCAATGGATCCTGCCATGTCTGGCGATACCTTCTCGGTTATCATGGCTGGCGATAGAACCACGGGCAAGCGTTACTTGCTAGAGGCATCGCGTATGCCCGCCCCGACACCGCAGGCTATTCGTGACTTGATTCGCTCATGGACAGAGAAGTACAGTCCAAAGGTCTGGGTCATTGAGAAGAATGCTTTCCAGCTATTCCTCACCCAAGACGAGCAAATCAACTCGTTCCTTGCCTCACGAGGCATCCGTCTTGTCCAGCACTATACCGGTGGCAATAAGATGGATTTAGAATTTGGCGTCGCCTCTATGGCTCCGCTATTTGGCTCGGTAGATAGTCAAGGCAAGTTCCTCAAGAATAATCTTCTGGAATTGCCACGAGCTGACAACGAACATATCAAAGCCCTGATTGAACAACTTATCACTTGGTCAGCAGGAACAAAGAACAAGCAAGACGGCCCAATGGCTCTCTGGTTTGCTGAAACACAAATGCGTGATTACATCAATCAGGCAGGCGCCTATGGCGGAACATTCGTGAAGAATCCATTTGCTACACCAATGGATTTAGCGCGCCGCAAGGTTGTTAACTTGGAAGAATATGCCCAGCTTCAACAGAAGATGGCTGCTAACGGAGGTTACTTGTGAGTCTTGACATCGACGAGCTAAGCGTAAAGATACGCAAGCTCCGCGACCATTACCATCAACGTGATGCTCGCTGGACAGATCTGCAAGCAATCCGCCAAGGTGACATTCAGCAAGTTTACCCAGGAATGTTCCCAGACGAATTTCCTAAGCCCATGGTGGCTAACTTTATTGACATTGCTGCCCGCGACGTGGCAGAAGTTATTGCTCCACTCCCAGCCTTCAACTGCGACTCTACGGATTCTGTCTCAGACCGTGCGCGCAAGAAGGCCGATAAGCGCACTATGATTGCCGCAGGTTACCGCGATACATGCCGCCTCCAAACGCTGATGTATACAGGCGCAGACCGTTATGTAACCTTCGGCATGCTTCCTTTCATCATTGAGCCTGACTGGGAAAACAAGCGCCCAATGATTCGCATTGACAACCCAATCGCTGCATACCCAGAGTATGACCGATTCGGCAAGTTGTTGTCCTACAGCAAGCGTTACAACAAGACAGTACGCGAGCTATGCAACGAATTCCCAGAGCATGAATCTGTCATTCGCGGACCTTACGAGAACCGCAACTCAGAGCGTATGCTGGAAGTCTTCCGCTATCAGGACAAGGATGAAGTCATCCTGTTTGTTCCTGAGCGTAGCAACCTTGTCCTTGACCGTGCAAAGAACCTTATCGGTGAATTGCCTGTCGTCATCGCTATCCGCCCTGGCATCGACTCCGATGAGAACCAACGCGGACAATTCGATGACATCATGTGGGTACAAGTTGCCAAGGCTCGCTTTGCTACCTTGCAGCTGGAAGCAGCACAAAAGTCTGTACAGGCTCCATTTGCTTTGCCTGCTGACGTTAACGTTCTTGAGATTGGCCCAGACGCAACTATTCGCTCTGCTAATCCAGAAAAGATTCGTCGTGTCGGTCTTGATATTCCTGCCGGTATCTTCCAAGAGGCAGCCACACTAGATCAAGAGCTTCGCATTGGCTCACGCTACCCACAAGGTCGTATGGGTGTGCAGTCTGGTTCTATCGTTACAGGTCGTGGCGTTGAAGCCCTAATGGGTGGATTCGATACACAGGTCAAGACAGCACAGGCTGTCTTCTCAGAAGTATTCCGTCAAGTCATGCGCCTATGCTTCCTTATGGATGAGAAGCTATTCGGCAATGTTGAGAAGGAAGTGCGCGGCGTTGTATCCGGCGCACCTTACGAGATTACCTACACACCAAGCAAAGATATTTCTGGTGATTACTGGGTAGATGTTTCATACGGCATGATGGCAGGACTTGATCCAAACCGTGCTTTGGTGTTTGGTTTGCAAGCTCGTGGTGATAAACTTATCTCACGCGATTTCCTACGCCGTCAGATGCCATGGGATATGAACGTAACGCAAGAAGAAGAAAAGGTTGAAGTTGAGGAATTAAGAGATTCGCTCATGTCAGCTATGGCTTCTTATGCACAAGCTCTGCCAGCTATGGCAGCGCAGGGTCAAGACCCTACAAAGATTCTTACAGCAATGGCATCGGTCATCAAGGGTCGTCAAGCTGGCGACAATATCGAAGACCTAGTTGTTGAGGCATTTGCCCAACCAGTAGCATCCCCAGAAGTTGCAGCCGCTGGTGAGGCACAAGCCCCAGGACAGGCTCCTTCTGGGGCATCTCCTGCAATGCCACCGCAAGGCGCACCGCAAGGTGGGTCTGCACTACAGAACCTGCTTGCAGGACTTTCATCTTCTGGCCAGCCGCAGTTATCTGCGAATGTAGCCAGACGCTCGCCAGCCTAACGTTACTGACGAGACAACTCATCCCTATAGGAGATAAACAATGGCAACAACAAAGGCAAACCTCACAACAAAGGTTCCTTCACCAAAGAACCAAGGCGGACATGGTTCGTCACAAGCTACAACACAGAAGACTGCAATTCAGAAGAAGTCTGGACCAGCTAAGCCTGGCGCAGCTAACATCGTCTTCAGCGAGCAACCTTCAGGCACACGCGGCACAGGCACAACTGCCGGAAAGCCAATGAAGTAAAAAAATGTCACAAGAGCAGGGCATGCCGCCCACGCGGGTAACCAAATGGGATGTACTTGCCCTGCTCGCTGACACAACCGCAGCAATCTTAATTGACATAGCAAGCGGTTTCGATGTTCTTACGCAAATGCTAGAACATCAAGCAAGTTTCGTGGATCATAAAGAATCGTTCCACGAGTATGCAGCCCGCACCATCGAGACTTTACAAGAGGGAGAATAGTCATGCCACAGGCAGAAAAGCCAGCTATGACATCAGGCCCAGGGGCTTTAAGCCAACGCACCGATGGCGGACCAGCATCAAAGCAAGCAATTCGGTATGTCTCAGGCATGCCGTCTTATGGTGATGGACAGGATTTAGTTAACCTGCAAGCGCAAGCACCTATGGGTGCTACGCCAAACCCAGGCAAGCCATTGTCTCCATCAACCATTGCAGGAGCTGCCGCACAATCAGCTCCAGCACAGCAGTCTCAAGTTACACCTTTGACTGCTCCTACCCAACGCCCTGACGAACCAGTAACAACTGGTGCTGCATCAGGTCCAGGATTCGGTCCTTCTATTCTAGGAATCAACCCTGGCAGTGCAGCCGCAGCAGGTGGACAATCTGCTAAGCAAACCGTTCAGGCATTGGCACAACATCCAGACGCATCCCCAGCATTGAAGCAATTAGCCGCGACGTTAGGCATTTAATTTATGGCAGATAACGCACCAGTTCCTGCCGCTACTCCAACGCCAGCGCCATCACAGGCTGCCAATGTTAATGTTGCGAATAATGCAGTAGGACTACACCCAGAAGTAGCGCAGAAGGCGCCACAGGTTATGGCTGACGCCATCGCCAGTGGTAATCCTGACGTTGTTAATGCTATTGCCGCAACGCAAAGCATTGCTCCATACGCGCAAGCTCTTGCGGATCATCAAAAGAATTACAACTCCCAGAGTGTTTGGGGAACAATTCTTGGCGACGCTAAAGGCATTCTCAATAACGTAGTCCAGACTGTGCAGAAAGTGCCAGGCGTCGGCACGATTATGAATTGGGCTAACAAGCCTTTGCAAGAAATTCAAAAAGACTACAAGTTTCTCCACAGCGTTTATACAGACCATAGTGTTTGGCAAGGCGTATTAGCTACGCTTGGCGTAGTTGGTGGCGGAGTTGCCGGTGGATTTCTTGGTGGACCAGCAGGCGCAGCTCTAGGAGCTGACGCGGCATTAGCAGGCGAAAAAGACCTTGCTCGCCTCATGCCTACATTCAAAGATTCAATCGCCAAGTCGAATGACCCAAATTACATGGTGTCTCCTGGGCGAGATGTAGCTAATCTTATTTCTAATGTACCTGGCTTTAGCGCGCTGAAAGATACTCAGCATGGCTTTGGTCAGACCATCTCTGGCGTTACTGACGCCATCTTTGATTTTAACGCAGATCCTTTGGCTAAAGCTGGCACAATCAACAATGCTCTCAAGTCTGGTAAGTATGTCGGCGCAGCAGTTGATGATACTGGCAAGACAATCCTAGATGCTAATGGCGCACCTGCACAGATTCGTGCCACCTTGCCTATTGCTTCACAATCAGGCTCAATTAACAACTTTATTGTTTCCACATCTGGCAAGGCACTTAATAGCTCACAGGTTCTTGACGCTTACGCCAACCCACTTAACACATCTTTCCGTCGTGCAGTAGATACAATCGCAAAGACCGATAACCCTATCGAGATTCAACGACTGTTCCCATCAAGCCAATTTACCACTTATGAAGCAAGCCGCTTGGCTAAGGCTTCTACACCAGAGGAAGTTGTTGGCGAGCTAGGCAAGTCTTTGTATTCATCTGAGCTTGTGGCTCAGGATGCGTTGCCTCGCAATACCCTGATTCTTCCTACTCAGACATTTGCTCGCGCCTTGGTTGACAAGGGGTTTGAGCGTATTCGCCAGCAAGGCACAAGCATCAACGAAGAACGTAACTTGCTGTTGCCAAAAACTGTCAGCGTAGTTGATGAAAACGGTGAAGTTAAACTTAACCCAGACGGCAGTATTCAGAAGCAAACCTTGCAAGGCGGTATTCCTACCGTTCTTGGCAAGCTAGGCTTGCTTGACCTTAGTGGCGCTAAAGATGCTGCTATCTCAGCATTAGCTGGCAAGGTTCGTACCTTTACCGGTTACAAGGCTTTGTCTGTCAACCTCAAGACACTTGAGCAGTCTGGCAAAAACTTTACTTGGTCTGACCCTGGCCTTGGTCCACAGCTTTACAACATGGCTCGCTATTCTATGCCACATGATCTTGCCTTAGAGCATGTATCGAAAATTATGCTTGAGCCAGACCTTGCTACCAAGCAAGAGATGTACGCTAACCTTGTCAAGGAAACTGTCAAGAATGCTGGCCTTCCAGCAAGCGATAACATTGTTAATCGTGTCATGTCTCAGGCGCAGCGCGCTACTGACGGTGGCGAGTTGTCTAACGTCATCTACGGACATGACCATAAGGGTCGTCCAACTGGCTATGTAGCCATGAAAGATGGCGGCGTACAAGGCGTTGCACAATGGTCATGGCAACGAGGCGAAAACGCATTTATTGATTTCAAAGAGCTTCGCAATGCAATGCGCCAAGCAACCATTCACAGCCTTCTGTATCAGAAGCTAGATGATGGCTTTACCTTTTACACCGACAAGATTTTCGCACCGCTGACATTGTTCTCAGCAGGCTTTGGTTTACGCGTAGCTTCATCTGAGGCTTTGCACCAAATCATTCGTGCTGGTCTTGGCGATTACCTCAAGAGTCAAGTTGCTCAAAGTGCAGCAAAGTACAACATTGCTCATGGATTAAATCCATTGAGCGAGCTTGAGAAGCAACGCTATGCTGACTCTGTATCACAAGCATTGACCGATGAAGACCATGATGCGCTTCTGTCTGGCAAGCCTGTCAAGGAAAATTCAATCACCAAGCTGACTCAGCAAAAGGCCGATGTTTACAAGAGCCTTGGCTGGACAGAGCGAGCTAACGAGGCAGCAACAGATGTTCGCAACCTCAAGAACCGTATTGCTCCAGTTGGATTTGTTAACAGCAAGATTGCTCCTTACATTGCCCAAGACAAGCTAGATGCTATTTACAAGTATCAGAAGCTCATGGGTGCTGAGGGTATTCCTGCCGGCGTAGCTTCAGATCATGGCAAGAGTTTTCAAAACTCAGCCAACGACCGTGTAGATTTGCTTGCTCAGTTACAAGGACATGGCGCACGTCCAACAGACGAAGCTGCCAGCATCCAAGGCACCAACCCTAACTATCACAAGTACTGGGCATTGAACCTTTCCAAGGCTCGTAATGAAGCCATGGCTCGTGATATTGCTTCAGACTGGCAACGCCTATCCAAGCAACCTAACTGGAACGAGCTTTCCAACGATGCCAAGTGGGCGCAAGTTCAGAACGAATTTCAGAAGCGCGTTGAGGATTCAAAGCAATACGCCGATATTCGCCCAACAATGGTTGGCTTGAGCCAAGGCGTACCTGCTGACTTTGCCCGTGAAGTAACCGCATCATTCCGAGGAATGGTGGAAGGCGCTAGCGGAAAAATCCACGAAGACTTGATTGACAATATTAAGAACAAGCAGCGTACTTACGAGGATGACCTAAAGAAGATTCCAGTAAGCGACAGCCCATACAATGTGCTTGGTAAAACTTTCAAGCCTGGCTGGGATAACATTATGAACCGAGTCATGGACTTGGGTTATCGCACTGTTGTTAATCCAATTATCGACCATGTATCTCGTGAGCCTATCTTTGCTCACTATATGTACGAGCATTATCGTGAGTTGAAGCCAATGGTTGATTCTGGCCTTCTTACTGATAATGATGCTTTGCGTATTGCTGGTCAAAAGGCTACCTTTTCCATGCTGCCTTTGATTCACAATCCTGCACTTCGTAGCCAGTGGGCTACCTTGTCTCGTAACGTATTGCCGTTCTACTTTGCACAAGAGCAGGCTCTAAAGCGTATAGGCCGTCTTGGATTGCAGGATGGTCGTGCGATTAAGACATTCCGCGACTTTCAGATTATCAACCACGGGTTAAATAACCCAGGCTTTGTTCATACCGATTCCAGTGGCAAGAAGTACATTGTTTATCCATTAGTCGGAGAGTTTGGCAACGCCGCCCTTCGAGGTTTGCAGGCTTTAGGAATTAACTCATTCTCAGGAATGCCTGAGTCTGTCATCGGAAATACATCATCTTTACAGACCGTTCTTCCAGAGTTAAAGATGCCAGGCGTAGCGCCATTTGGAAATATACTTTTGACCGACCTTGGAAATAAGTTCCCATGGATGCAAAAGGTATCTAACTTTGCTACTGGTGGCTATCCAGCAATTAACTGGATTGACACGGTTTTGCCTAACTCTGGCGTCAGAGACGTATTCAATGGTTTGACCATGGATCAGCGCGAGTCTGCTGTCCATAACGCAACCTTGTCAGCCATTATGGCGGCTCAATATCATGGCATCCTTGATGACAAATATGCAAGTTTGCCAGAAACTCAAAAGCAACAGATTCTTGACAAAATTGAAAATAACGCTAAGTCAAATCTGTTCATTCAAGGCTTACTATCTTTCTTCTTGCCGTTGGCGCCAAATGTCAGCAATGACTACTACACCAAGGATATGCAGACGCTTCGCTCTGAATATCTCAATATGGTAAAGCCAAAGGCTCAAGGTGGTTTGGGCTTGACTATTGCAGAAGCTCAAGACAAGTTTAACGCAGAGCATGGCTCACAAGCCATTTCCTACACGGTTTCTCATACAACCCAAGGTGCCGGTGGAGCTAACTTACCACTATCTAATGATACATTGACTTGGCTTAATCAGAATAAAACTCTTTATAGCCAATTCCCCAACGGTTCTGCCTATCTTATCCCGCAGAATACACAAGGCGGAGATGTAGCCCAGATTGAAAATAAGCTCGTTACCATGCACCTTCGCTCACAGGATACGCCACAGCAGTTCCTTAATGCGGTGTATTACTCAAAGGGTTGGGTTGACCTTGCTCAAGATTACAAGGATTATCAAGCCGCTATTGCTAGCGCACAGGGCAATCGCTTTGAATTGTATAAAATTTCTCAGGCTTGGAAAACCGTTACCGACGCTTACGGACAAAGCAATCCAATCTGGCTTGCTGAGTACAAGGATCCAACCAAGAGTGTTATGGCAAACCATGCCCTTTCAGATTTGCAAGCTATGCAACAACAGGGCAAGCTCAATGGTCCACAAGCTGCCGGCATTGCAGATTTGCTAGCTAGCTACAACGATTATCACGGGTTGCTTGGACAGCAAATGGTTAACGGTCGTAAGTTGCCAGGATATAACAAATTGCAAACAGCTTGGTATAATTATCTTGACCAAGAAATGACAAACAACCCAGCATTGACAAATGTTATTTCGGGTGTCTTTAGAAGGGTATCATAATGTCTTTGACTACACCAGCTCCTAAAACACCGGCAGCGTCTACGCCTGCCAGTTCCTCTGGAACGAGTGCATTTGCTCAGGCTTTAAGCGGCTCTGGTGGAGCCTCTGGCACAACCAATGCTAATCCATATTTCTTGCCTACAACAACCATCACTACTGACCTTACTCAAACTTCACAGCCTGATATTGAGTCATTAGTCAATGCAACCATGCAGCAGTTGGTGGGTCGTAATGCTACTCCAGAAGAAATTAAGCAATATGGAGATGAGCTTCTTGCTGCCGAAAAAGCTAATACTGGTGGATATACAGGCATTACCACCTATCAAGCTGACTCAGGTAAGCGCAATACCGCTGTTGGTACTCAGCTATCCAAGGGTGTAGATGTCACAGCATTTCTTGAGAACCTTATCAACGGTACCGCTGGCGCTAAGGAATACAAGGCTGCTACTGGCTATATGCAGGCAATGATGAATTCTATGAACCAATTCAAGGGAGCGTATAATGGCTAGTAAGAAAAAGCCTGAAGTTATCGCTTCATTCCCTGGCATTACTGGCCCTGCTACAACTGCTGGAACCACAGGATCCACAGGACCTGCTGAAACTTCAGAGCAAATCAAAGCAGACTTTCTGCAAAACTATGGCGTACAAGCTGCGCTTATTGCTTCTGACCCTGAGCTTGGTTCGCTTTTCACAACTGCTGTTAGCCAAAACTGGAGTGCTAATAAGTGGGCTGCGGAGTTTCAGAATACCAACTGGGCTAAGACTCGCACACCAGCTCAGCAATCTGCTGAATTACAGCGCACATCTGACCCAGCGGCTTACTCGGAAGCATACAACAATGCTCGCCAGAAGCTCATCAGCACAGCAAGCTCATTGGGTATTAACCTTACCCCATCTCAAATTGGTCAAGCTATTGACCCTGCAAACTATAGCCAGCCTCATGCTTTAGACACCACTGGCCAAAATCTTGCTGAGTGGATTCTTTCTAACAACCCAACAGATTCTGCGCTTCAAGCGCACTTGGCTCAAGTTGGCAGAGTCAATGCCACACTTACCGGCGGACAAGCTCAGACAACTGCACAGCAGTTAAAGCAACAGGCTATGGACTTGGGCTTGAATAACATGACGCTTCCTAGCGGACAGGATTACTTCGCTCAAGCGGCACAAGGCATTATTGCTGGAACCACATCTGCTCAAGAGCAGAGCCAGTATTTGATTAACCAAGCCAAGACCATGTTCCCTGCTTATGCCAAGCAGCTTGATTCTGGCATTACGGTCAAGGCGCTTGCGGCTCCTTACATCAATACGCTTTCCAACTTGCTTGAGGTTGATCCTACAACTATTGACCTATCTGCTCCTACTGGCTACGGCTCAATGATTACCAAGGCTTTGCAGGGCAACGGCGACCCAAACAACCCAACGCCCATGACTGTCAGCGACTTTTCAAATCAGGTTCGTCAAGACCCACGCTGGCTTAACACCCAGAATGCCAAAGATAGCATTATGAATTCAGGCGTACAACTACTTCGTAACTTTGGATTGGTGACTGGCTGATGGCTAGAGATTCTGAATTTGGCGGCGGCGCCGCAATCGAAGATACAACACCTACAGCACCAGCGGTAGATACAGCGGTTTACGCTCAAAATCCTAACACTGGTTATGTCGAAGGTGGCGCGGCTCCTTTAACATCTGCTCAGATTGCAGCGGCTCCTGCTGGCGCTACAACCGCACCAATAGTTGCAGCAGCTCCAGTTGCTAGCCAACCAGTAGCGGTTCCCGCTGCTCCTGTCGCTGCACCGGTTGCACCTGTGGCAAATGTAACCATTCCTCAAGGCACCGACCAAAACGCATTGCAAATGCTATCAAGCCTTTTTCAAGGCTACGGATTGACCGGTGACATTGCTGGCGGAATTACAGGCTTGCTTCAAGGTGGCTTAACCTCAGATACTATTCAAGCAATTCTTGAAAGCCCAAATCCTTCACAGGCGCTTTCTGGCATGAACCTTACCCCTGCTCAGCAATCAGCAGCAGGCAACTTGGTTAGCTCATGGCAGGCACGTTTCTCTGGAAATGCTGCTCGTATTAAGGCTGGTCTTACACCACTTAGCCCAGCGGATTATATCAACACAGAAAATTCTTACAAGGCAGTTATGCAACAAGCTGGCTTGCCAGCGGCATCTATGGATCCTGCATACCTTGGTCAGCTTATTGGTCGTGACGTTTCTCCCGCTGAGACACAGCAACGCGTAAGCGCAGCCATGACAGCGTTGCAGTCAGAAGACCCACAGGTTATTGCTCAGTTGCAAAGCCAGTACGGTCTATCCACTGGAACCATTGCGATGCACTTGCTTGACCCAAGCCTTGCTTCCAATGTTATCCAGCAGGAAGTTACCGCAGCTCAAATCGGAGCTGAAGCGGCTCGTCAAAATGTTAACATTGCCTATGGTGGCACTGGCCCAATGAGTGCCATGTCGCTTGCTGCACAGGGTATTACCCAATCACAAGCAGCTCAAGGCTTCCAGAATATAGCTACGCAGATTAACCCATTGCAATCACTTGCTGGGCGTTATGCAGGCTATACCTCACCTGAGACAGTGGGAGCAGCTCTAGGAGCTGCAACCTTTGGTACTCAAGGTGCAGCACAGGCTCAACAAGAGCTTGAGCGTCTCAAGACCCAAGAAGTCTCCGCCTTTAGCGGATCTGCTGGTGCTTCCACCGGAAGCCTCGGCATGAGGGATACAAGCGGACAGCTCTAAATAGAATCCGTCACCACTGACCAGCATGGATGACGCGTATTAAGACTGGTAGTAGGAGCCAAGATACATTCCCCTGTGTAACTTGCGGCCTGCGTCTCAATCAACAAGAAAGGGAGTGCCGATATGGCAAACCAATACGAAGATGACGAAGACGACTTCACTGGCGAAGAAGTCCAACAGGATGCACCAGCCAATCTCCGCAAGGCTTTGAAAAAGGCTGAGCGTGAGAAGAAGGAACTTGCTGAACAGCTAGCACAAATTCAGTCAGACCTTCGGAATCGTTCCGTCAAAGAAGTGTTGGCAACAAAAGGTGTACCTGACAAGGTGGCGAAGTTTATTCCTGCCGATGTCTCCACACCAGAGCAAGTAGATGCTTGGCTTAATGAGAATGCTGATGTATTCGGATTTGCAAAGCCAGCAGATGCTCCTGCCAGCGAAGAAGAACAAGAGAATATCCGTTCGTATGACCGAATCAATGCAGCAACGCAGAACGTTGCTACACCTACCCGTGATGCTGACCTTATGGGCAAAATCGCAGGTGCTAAAAACATTGATGAGCTAAATGCGCTAATGGGTCAATCGATTCAACGCCGCCGGTAGCCCACAACCCAACCAATCGCACTAACCTTATAGAAAGAAGGTGACAACATGGCAAACGCTTATACAGATACATCGTCTGGCTCGCTCGGTACCTCACTCGTACAGACAGCCTATGACCGTTATGTTGAGTTTGCTCTCCGTGCTGTTCCTCTTATCCGCGATGTCGCAGACAAGAAGCCAGTACAACAGGCTATGCCTGGTTCTTCAGTAGTCTTCCAGATCTACACAGATTTGTCACAGAAGACTTCACCACTTTCAGAAGACGTTGATCCAGATGCTGTTGCCCTTGGTAACACCACTCCTATCACCGTTACTCTGAATGAATACGGTAACGCTTCACTTGCTACCCGCAAGTTGGAGTTGTTCTCACTCTCAGATGTTGACCCAGCAATCGCTGACATCATCGCCTTCAACATGGCCGACTCGCTCGACACTGTTGCTCTTAACACCCTCGTTGGTGGACCAAACGCTATCGCAGAAGTAAACGGCTCGCTCGTTTCAACCTACGCTGGTACCTACACCAACGGCACAACCCAGGCTTCAATCCTTGGAACCGACGTCATCAAGTCACGCGATATTCGTACCGCTGTTGCTAAGTTGCGCGCTAACAAGGCTGTTCCTCGCCAAGGCGAGTACTACTGGTGTGGTATCCACCCAGAAGTTTCATTCGACCTTCGCGCAGAAACTGGCGCAGGCGGCTGGCGTGACGACCATAAGTACTCCGAGACAGGCGCTGCCGAATTCTGGCCAGGCACCATCGGAACTTATGAAGGTGCAATGTTCGTTGAGTCACCACGTTTGTTCAACGCAGCAGATGGTACCGGCGCAACCGGTAACACAGGAACCTTCGGTGGTTCTTCCTACACCTACGGTACTGGCGGCGTCCGCGTCTTCCGTACTCTCGTTGCTGGTAAGCAGGCTCTTGCTGAGGCTGTTGCCGAAGAACCACACGTTATCTTCGGACCAGTTGTTGATAAGTTGATGCGTTTCCGTCCAATCGGATGGTACGGCGTACTTGGATGGGCGCGCTACCGTGATGCCTCTCTCGTGCGTATTGAGTCAACATCTTCAATCCACAACTCCTAATTTAGGCAGTTAGTAGTTAGCCCCGTCATATAAAGGGCGGGGCTTTCTACACCAATCGAAAGGATCATAGTGCCATACCAATTCACACCACCATCGGTTGAAGAAGGTCCAGCGGGCTTTACCCGCTTGTTCTGGCGCTATCGCATTGCCAGAGGTGATAGCCTTTTGGTATACGGCACAGCCGTAGTACGCACTCGTACACCCGCTGTACAAGATACACAAGAAGCGGATTATTGCTATCTCGGTGGTGGCGTTTACATCATCACGCAGGCAGAAAAAGACATTCTTACTAACGCTGGTTATGGCGCCAACATAACCTATGTAGCATAAGGAGCCACTGTGAATCCAGGCAGATATAACATTACGGTAGTCAATGGTACTACCTTCGCATTATCGCCCCAGTGGCTTATTGACAACCTTCCTGTCAACCTCACAGGCTACAGCGCAGACATGCAGGTACGCGATGTGAGCAACAACCTTGTTGTTGAGCTATCAACCGCCAATGGCGAGATTACAATTAACGCAGCTTTGGGTCAGGTTAATCTCAACCTTACCTCTACCCAAACCAGCGCAGGAAACTTGCCAGCAGGCAACTACACCTACGCCCTGAATCTTACCGATTCAGCAAACAATGTTTATCAGATTCTCCAAGGTTCATTTGCTGTTAGCGCAAGCGTGGTACAGTAATGTCAGTAACCGTCAACTCAATTTCAACTGTCGTCATTCCGGTTGCAACCAACGTTTTTAACGTTGGCTCTAACCAACCTCAAATTATTGAACTTGGGCCTGTTGGCCCACAAGGTATTCAAGGAGCAACAGGTGCTAACGGTAACACTGGGCCTACTGGCAATACTGGTGCCACTGGCATTGTCGGGCCTACTGGTAGCGTGGGAGCTACGGGTGCTACAGGCACAACAGGAGCAACCGGAGCAGGACAAACGGGTGCAACAGGAAATACAGGCAGCCAAGGCCAGACTGGCCCGACTGGCTCAGTCGGAAACACTGGCAGCGCAGGCCCTACAGGCTCAAGTGGATCCACAGGTTCTACTGGACCTACAGGTAGTGTTGGCGTCACAGGGCCTACTGGATCCACAGGCAGCGCCGGAGTAACAGGCGCCACTGGCGCAGGCGGCTCTCTAGGCCATTACGGAAACTTCTACGATACTACCACCCAGACCAACGCTGGCGCTACAAGCGCTAACCTCATCACCATTAACACCAATGCTGGCTCTAGCGGAGTCAGTATTGTATCTGGTAGCCAGATTACCTTTGCCTATGCTGGTACATATTCCGTCAATTTGCTTGGTCAATTCATTACCACAGGCGGCGGTAGCAATTATCAGGTCAACGTCTGGTATGCCCTCAATGGCACAGCGGTGACTGAATCAACCGCAATTTTTACCACCTCTGGCGTTAACAATCAAGTGCTTGCCAACATTGAAGACTTGGTTACCGTCAACGCTAATGACTATATCCAGTTCTACTGGTCCTCACAAAATACATATATGGAGTTGCTTGCCGCATCATCTGGCACATCTCCAACTCGTCCCGCTTCCCCAAGTGTTAACCTTCATGTCGAACAGATTATGTACACGCAACTTGGACCGACAGGAGCAACGGGTGCCACAGGAGCCGCAGGAAATACTGGAGCCACAGGAGCAAGCGTTACTGGAGCAACTGGCGCAACAGGTCAAACCGGATCAACGGGTGCGGCAGGCGCGACAGGAAACACCGGTTCAACAGGGGCTACGGGAGCAACTGGCGTCGCAGGACCAACAGGGGCGACAGGTAATACTGGCAGCACTGGCTCGACTGGAAATACAGGGGCTACTGGACAAACAGGCGCGACAGGTTCTACGGGAAGCACGGGAGCAGCGAACTACTGGGACATCTTAGTATTTGGCGGCATGTGATAGAATAGCGGCATGACAAAGATAGCGGTTTACTCTATCGCTCTCAACGAGATTAAACACGTTGAGCGATATGCCGCTGCCTGCAAGGATGCAGATTACATCATAGTAGCAGATACAGGATCAACAGATGGCACAGCGGAAGCGTTACGGAATCTCGGCGTTACGGTTTATGATATTACTGTTAGCCCTTGGCGTTTTGATGATGCTCGTAATGCGGCGCTATCGCTCGTACCAAAAGACGCAGATGTCTGCGTAATCCTAGATTTAGACGAAGTACCTCAGCCTGGCTTCTTTGATAAAGTACGCAAAGGCTGGAAGAAAAATGCCAATGTCGGTTGGATAACAATGGATACTGGCTCCACATGGCATAGAGATAGATTACATTCTCGTCACGGATGGCATTGGAAGTATCCATGCCATGAAGTACAGATTTGGTACGGAGACGGCGAAGCTAAGTCCGTCAGTATATTAGATGCGGTTATCAAGCATCAGCCAGATGATTCAAAGTCTCGCTCACAGTATCTGACTTTGCTAGAACTGTGCGTCAAAGAATATCCCGATGATCCACGAATGTGGACATATATGACCCGTGAGTATTATTTCCATGGGCGTTGGGCAGATGTCGTTACCGCAGGTAAGCGCCAGCTTGAGCTTCAAGGCTGGGATGTCGAACATGCAGCAGTATGCCGGTGGGTAGGTGAATCACTACACCAGCTTGGCAAAGCTGACGAAGCAACTGAATATTACGATAAAGGCGTAGAGATTCTGCCCCATGAGGGCGAACCGCATTATGGCATAGCCATAGACGCTTATCGTAGACAACAATGGCAAAGGTGTTTAGATGCCTCTCTTAGTGTTTTGGACCTTCCTCGCTCCGTCCATTACTGCTACGAATCTGCCATCTGGGATTGGAAAGCCTACGACCTTGCAGGCGTTAGCGCATACAACCTCGGACATGTTGAAGAAGCCTTAGTTTTTGCCAAAGAAGCGGCTAAAGCAAACGGGCCTGAACAAGACCGTATTCAACGGAATATAGACTTTATGGAGAAACTATTACATGAGCGAGCATCAGCACGAGCAAGGACCAATTAGCTTTGGATTCAATGACAAGCATGACTGGATTCCTATTTACACTTGCACGGTCTGTGGCTACACAGATACTGAACCTTTCCCGTCCGACGTTGAAGAATCGGATCATCTTAACCATACTGGTTATGTCGATGGCTGCTTTGCTTGTAAGCTCCTTACCCTCCAAGTAAACACCGGAGACGCAGGACGAGCCGAGAATATGTCGGCTAAGAGATGGGATGGCGAACTTAACGCCTATGCCGCAGCTAGGTCTGAAGGCATCCAACCAGCAGGTACAACCATGAGAGCTGTGCAAGAAGCACGAGCTGCTAGTGACAAGCTAGGCGTTGCATACAACGCTGAGTCTATGCCAGCGGCTACAAAGATTACGAAGCAGACGGCTAACGTAATGAAAGAAACAGGAG
>Ga0214174_100035_pt1 | contig 19076 bp, 20 predicted proteins | sample TroBogEpilimnion_14_FD_153012 | JGI IMG/M metagenome (GOLD analysis project Ga0214174, IMG submission 153012) | Freshwater microbial communities from Trout Bog Lake, WI - 31JUL2007 epilimnion | ecosystem: Environmental > Aquatic > Freshwater > Lake > Epilimnion/Euphotic zone | place: Trout Bog...
TTAATCTTAATAATAAAATAAAAGAATATTATATGTTTTTTAAGAAAAATAAACTTATAATATATAAGAAATAGATATAAATGATGAATTAAAAATTTTTAATTCATCATTTATCATAATAATCTATTACAAAACTTAATAATTAACTTAATTAATAGATAATTCTGTTTAAATGATTAACTTTGTTTAAACTGGAATCATATCAGTAAGCAATTCAATAGGAATTTCATAATGTTTTACTGGAAAAGGATTACCGCCATTTCTATAAACCCTTATCATCTTTGTTTTAAAGTTCTTAAACTTTTCCTTATCATATAAGATGTAGCAACAAACATCAGTAAAGTTGAAAACAAAATAATAAGGTTTCTCTACTTCCATAGATTTATGGATTGGAATAATAGTTGTTGGGTAATCTGTTTTCTTATTTCTTCTGCTCTTGACCTCCCAAACACTTCCGCCATCACTTTCAAAATCGTATCTGTGATATTCATTATTGAATCTAATTTTTGTGTTTATAATATTAACTTCATCTTTCCAATAATCTTGTATCTTTGGCAAAACTTCGGTTTCCTTTGCTAATCCAAACTTTAAATCATTTATCAAACTTCTTTCTTCTGTCATATTTTATAATATAAAAAAATATTTTTTTGTTAACGAATATTAATATTCAAATAAAATTATGAAAATTAATATCTTCCTTAATATTATGACGGACTTGAAAAACTATATCCATTCAAAACGACCTTCTCTATCAAAATCTTCTATAACAACATATTCATCTATTTTGAAGAATTTATATTTGAATGTGTTTGGAAAAGATGAAGAAATGGACTTTAAAAAGTTTGATGAAGTAGAGAAGATTTTGAAACATTTAGACAATATTCCAGCTAATCGAAGGAAAACAATTTTGAGTAGTTTAGTGATTATTACAGATGAACCAAAGTATAGAGCGAAGATGTTGGAAGATGTAAAGGATTATAACAAGGAAATCCACAAACAAGAAAAATCTCCACAGCAAGAAAAGAGTTGGGTTGATACTAATCAGGTTAAACAGGTTTGGGAAGACTTGAAAAAAGAAGCCGATATTCTTTATAAAAGAAAAGATTTAAAACCAGCAGAGCTACAAGAGATTCAACAATTCATAATAATGTCTCTACTTGGAGGGATTTTTATTCCTCCTAGAAGAAGTAAAGATTATTGTGATTTTTATATTACTGATATTGATAAGGAAAAGGATAATTATTTGGATAAAAATAAAATGATTTTCAATAGTTATAAAACATCAAAAACCTATGGGCGCCAAGAGGTTCAAATACCAAAACCATTGCAACTTATCTTAAAAAAATGGATTTCTGTAAATCCAACAAAAACCTTATTGTTTGACGCGTATATGCGCCCCTTGTCTTCTGTAAAGTTAAACCAAAGAATAAATAAACTGTTTGACGGGAAAAAGGTTGGAGTGAATGGAATGAGACACACTTATTTAACTGATAAATTTGGGCATACCATAGAAGAGGGTAAAAAGATTGATGAGACGATGAATGAAATGGGTACATCTAAAAATATGCTTTTAACGTATGTCAAGAAAGATACTTAAAGAAATCGCTATATTTCAACCATACAAAATGCCGACTTATGTTAATACTATCATTTATAAAATTTGTTGTAAAAATGAAAATATTTTAGATTGTTATATAGGTCATACAACAAACTTAAAATCAAGAAAAGCAGAGCATAAATATAATTGTAATACTGAAACTGCAAAATCGTATAGTATAAAATTATATAAGTTTATTAGAGATAATGGTGGTTGGAATGATTGGGATATTATTAAAATTGAAGATTATCCTTGTGATAATAAAAAACAAGCAGTAAGTAGAGAAAATTATTGGTGTTTTGAATTAAAATCAACTCTAAATTCTATAATGCCTATTTTAAATATTGAAAATCAAGACAATTATAATAAAAAAATTAGTGAAATAAATAAATTAAAAACAATTGAAAAACGACAACAACAAAGAGAAGAAAGAATAAAATATTTAGAAGACAATAAAGAACAGATATTACAACATCAAAAAGAAAAAAGAAAAGAATATACTAATAAAAAAAGAGAAAAGATAAATGAATATACAAGAGAATATAATCAAAAAACAAAAGAAAGAAGAGCAGAATTGAGTAAAATATATTATGAAAACCGAAAAGCAAAAGGGTATTATGTCAAGAAAGATAATTAATTATTTATTTATCATATTTACTGAAATAGGTATTTTCAATAAATCAAAACCTTTTCCTTTTTCATCTTCTTTTGTGATTTTTTCTGTTAAAACATCAATCTCATTTCTCTTTGTTGGATCACTCGACTGAAAAAACATTTTTAAAATATATTCATTTTTCTTCCAATCAATACTGGTATTTAAGTCATCAAAATAGTTAAGAAACATATTGACATCGTCATATAAATCCTTGCTTCTGTATTCCCAAGCATTTATGTAATGTAAAAATGCACAAACAAAAAATCCACAGGCATTATTCATAAGACTTTGAATATCTTTATTTGTATAAGGCAAAAACTTTCCACAATTATCCAAAACAAATTTTTTTATATTTTCACTTGGAGGAGCTCCATAAGGGTCAAAGAAAATAGGCTCAACACTACCATTTGGATATTTGTTCACTTGTAAACAAGTCCAATGCGTTCCTTCACTTTCCTTACCATCTTCATCTATAGAATTGTCAAGATTGATAACATAAGAAGTATTGTATTTTAACTTTCTAGGTAATTCGTCTTTAAAACAAACTAGTTCTAAAGGAAATCCCATCTTTACCGAAAGTTCTTTTATCTGCTCGTCTGTCAACATATATATAATTAAGATAATTTATTTATTAATATTAACAAATATTAATAAATTAATAATTAGGAATACAACCCACCACCTCGACTAAATCTTTGATAAGCAGGAGGAAGAGTATGTTGAAATTGGAAATTTGCAGAAAATGGTTGAGATGCCAATGCAGGAGGTAATTGATTTTGGGAAGCAACAAAAGATCCATTTTTTCCTACAGAAACCTCTGTTTTTCTTAAAGCCCCTCCTCGCAGTCGTCTATGTAACCCAAACCCACCAGTATCCCCGTTCCTTGAGCCATATCCGTTATCAATTCCTGCATTATATGTATTACCCAAAGTAGAGAGCGAATTTACAGCCATTGCACTTCGTAATTTATGAGCCTCAAAATTATTAAGTGCTGATTGAGAAAGATTCCCATAGTTAGTTCCTAAATCCTTATTTAAATTGTTAAATAATTCATTTTGTATAGCTTGACCAGCAAGAGTAGATGGGGCTATTTTATTCTGCGGCCCTCCTGCATTATTTGGGGATGGTCTATGTGTTGGTTCATAATAATGACCATTATTAGGATTATCCAAATAACTATTTGCTAAATGAGATAATGTACCGGCTCCCAAAGCGATTGCTGGAATTGCACCGGCACCCAAACCACCACTTGCAACGGTTTCAGTTCCAGCCAAAGCGGTTGAACCAGCAGCAATTGCACTATCTAATGCTGCTTTAACATAAGGTTTGGCTACATCTCCTAAAGCATATGCTTCTTTTCTCAATCCATTTTTCACCAAGAATTTATCAAATTTTTTACCAAAAATACCAGTTCCTTGCATCTGTGGAGTTGCTTCTTGGTTAACGGCGATTTCTTGAGGAGTGAGTTGTATTTGCATACCCTTACCCCTTCCAAAAGTTCTGGTTAATACATCATAACGACTTGGATTTACCAATAAATTGAAACCGGTTCCTTCCATATTAGGTGAAATCCTAACTTTATGACCATTTCTTAATTTAGACAACTGCTTTGGGCTTGCATCAATATGTATTATATGATGTTCCATATAACTTATGTAGAGAAAAAATAACGCCTAAATGTTAATGAAAAATAAAATACTTTATGCTTTATTTGAATGTTAAGATTTAAATTCTTGCTCCTGTCATAATATCGACCGAAACCTCAACCCCATACTCTATAAAGCACCACAGGTCTAGGTTCTTACCGGTGTTGTTTGTTCCTATAATTTGGATGGATTTTGGGACACTTTCCTCAACTGGAAGCATTCTTGAAATGTTCACATAGTAATAGCAATATTCCATCTCAAATCCAAGAGAGTTAATCAAACAAGAAGTTAAGCCGTCCGTCATACCTCCGTTCACCGCGTTTTGCCCGTATAACTGATTGTTAAATTGCTCGAATGAGTATCGTTCAGTGTTGTAAATAGCATTTTGCCCTGAAACGACAACGTTAAAATTGGTAAGCAAACAGAGAGGAGAAGTGCAACAACTACCAGCAGGGTCAAACGGAGACTGGAATACTGGAACACCAGCAATAGGTAAACCTGTAGACCCACCCGTAGCAGAGTAGTATGGTAAAATTAAAATTGATTTAACATTAGCAATACCATTTGTCAAAAGATTATTAAATTGACCTGAATTTGCGGTAACATTTAGCACCTGATATTGATATACATCCGTATACTTAATTTGTTTAACTGGAGAAGCTAAATAAGCTTCCTCAAATGCCGGATTAAATGTATAAGCAGGGACATATAAATAAATACTTTGAGCTAATTGGGATGCTGAATATGTATTAAGAGAAGAGACAGCGCTGTTTATTGCTTTTCCTCCAACGGAAAGTGTAGCGGTATATGTTGCTGCAGTTCCGTCTGTGAGAGAACTGATATTTACGCCTCCGTTATTTGTAGAACCTGAAGCAATCATAAGAGGACAAATACCACCAACAGGGACAGATACAGATGTTAAAGTGAATGCAGTTGGAACAATGCTCGGGGCGGCTGAACCAGTAGAAGTAAAGGTAACTGATGTATTCAACAAATTCATCGTCATTTTCATAAAAACACCCTTTAACAAGGGTATCATTTGGAAAAATGAATGAATATGTTTCAAATATACAGTTGACATAACGGCAATTTCAATAATACCATCATTGGCCGCAGTTGTATTTTGTTTATTAAAGATATAAGATTTCCAAAGATTATTACAAGCATTAATAGGGAAAAGAGTAAGATATTGAGTATCACCCGCAGTAGCGTAAGGGTCAAAGTTAATATATTGTTGTCTTTTAAGTAAACCGACATTTCCATTTCCAGAGTTATATCTGTTAAAAACAGATGTAATACTTGAAGCAGGAACATTTGCAGGAGCGTTTTGATTATTGACAACTCCTTGACCCGACGCACTGGTATTTGCAACATAACCCCAAGAAAGCGGGTCATCGGGATAAAAACCGATAGTTGAACCTTGAGTAATCACATCATTCCAAGAGAGAGAAGTCATAAGCTTAAAAGCGTTCCACATATTTATATAGGGGGTTTGTTGGATAATAGTCGTTCCATTATAATCGAGTGTAAAAGAATGAATGACTGACCCAAACCAATTTTTCAACCCTAAAGCGTAATCGCTTGACGTTCCTGCAGTATTAGGAGCAAAAGAAGCAGTTGCACCTCGGGGTGTAGAGAGAGTGAGTAAAAGGGGTATCATTAAATAGCCTTCTCGGTATGAGATGTATTTGTTGGAGTTACTTAACTGAGACGTATCCACTACACTCTGGTTGGATGAATAATTTTGATTCATATTATCAAGAATATTGAGCCAGTCTTTTTTTATAAAAACATTAGGGGAGCCTTCTATTTCTTGTGAGAGGTCAAATACCAACTTATCGCAACTCATTATAGTATACCTAAAGATAAAAAAGTCGATAATAATATTGAAAAATATTATTATCAAAATGTCCTAAAGATTAAAATTTATGTTTTTTTCTTTTTTTCCTTTGTTTGACTTTACTAAAAGACTTTCCAACTTTGAGTGAATTTTTTCTCTACTTTTGCCTAAACCTGCTCCATAACTTCCCATAGTAGAGTATGGGTTCACTCCTGTTGTATTGTAATATTGCTCTGGAGATGAATAAGCACTTCCAGAACCAGCCCCTCCTCTATTCAAAAGAACTGCACCAAATCCTTTCCCATTGATATGTTTTCTTGTTGAGACTTTGATGGTTCCACCACACATAGGTAGCATTGCTTTTCTTACCATATATATTGATTGAGAAAATATATCAACAGCTATCAATCCTTTGTTTAATCTTTCTTCGTAGATTACGTAGTCGAAGAGTATGAATCATCAATGTATTGAGTAATGTGAATTGTTTTTGATTCTCTGCTTCTTTTATATTATCACACCCGCTTTTTATATCTTGTAATAGTTTTTGTTGTTCTTTTTGTAAGTCGTCATATAGCTTATCTAAATATTGTTCTGTTAAATCATTCATATATATTTAAGAGACAAAATAATCAAGATTGGTTTTTCTCTATTGATTAATTTTTTCCTCCATATTCATCTGCTTCTTTAATTACCAACATTATTGTCATTTGAGGATCATTAATTTGGATAGGCTGTAGATCGCTTCCTAAAAATGTCATTCTTAATTCATTATAAGTTCCGTCAATTAATCTATTCCATACAAATTGAGGAGGTCTTTCGGTAATTAACTGTCCTACTGTTCCGGTTGGAACCAAAGCGTATATTATAGAACTTGGTAATGAAAATGGATTATTAATATTACTAATTGCAAAATATAGAGAAGAGTTAGGTTGGACGTTTGGAGCTTGTGTAGAAAGACAAGATATTGTTCCATTATTATTCTTTGCTATTAGTGATTGATTTGCTGGAGGAATATAAGCATTATTTACATTAGAAGGAGTAACAAAATTTGCATAAAATCCCAATATATTATTTAAGTTTGAAGGAATAGTTATTACTGGATTAAACGAAGTTGTAGGAAATCCTACAAAATTACTGGGCTGTATAAATCCTGTTGGAAGAGAGGTAGGAACCAAATATGTGTTTATTTGAACTGCATACATCGTAGGATTTAAAATAAATTCGCCATAGTAAGCATTTTTTCCAGATGCATCGATTAAATAGGTTCCGTTTTGTATAAAAATATATTGAAGAAAGGTATTTAAATCAGCTATTTCATAAACGCCGTTGGGGATAGTAACATTATAAGTTGTTGTTGTTGTTCCTGAAGTCCAAGTATACGAAAAATTATTGTTTTGTAGTGAAGATGAAATATTGAACCAACTATAATACATACTCACAGAACTTACTGCAATGCTTGTTCCACTGAATAATACTGAATTGGGAAACTTGTAAACCAGTTGGTTATTTCCGTTATTCAAGTTGACTATATTTGTTTGGTTAAGCACTATAGTTCTCATTATATATTATTAAGTTATTTTTATATTCTCAAATGCCCTTAAAGGCATTTGGAATATCTAAATAAAAACGCTTTTGGCGTTTTTATTTTATTTCTCAAATGGAAGCGTATGTGGTATTTTTATATTGTGACCTTTTCTATGAAACACTTCATTACCTAGTTTGGTCGTAAAGTCCATATCTCCTAAATGTGTTTTTGATTTGCTTCCCTTCTTAAATGTAAAATCTAAATCCGTAGGATGTGTTTTTGAAGGAGTTCCCTTATGAAATCCCGACCCACTAGACCCGTTATAACGATTCTTTGGGATAAACAAATCGCTTGGAACTTGAGAGCCTCCAAAGAAAAAAGGGGTTTGAAATCCACCGCTTTTCATTTGAGTAATATTATTCGATAAATTTGGATGGGTTACCTTTGGGTTATACAAATAAGAATAACTCATTATAAAATAAGTAGAGAAAATAATATAATGCCTCAAGGCATTTATATTTTGTTTAGTATCCTAACGTCGCTAATTCAATCAATAATTCTTTAGCTTGATTCTTTGGTAATATTTCTTTATTAATCATTTTGGTTATCAACAACTTAAATTTTTTTATTAAATCAGTATTGTCATTTCCATTTAATATTTCTCCTTTCATAATTTCAAACTGGTTTATATCTTTTTCATCATCATTTTTATCGGGTGCTGGTATTTCAATTCTATCTATAATATTGCTTTTAGTAGCAAGTTTGTGTAAATATTGTCTTTCTTCTTCGTTTAACGAAGACATATCTTTATACTTTGGTTGTCCACCATTGATTAAATCTCTCAAAATATTTCCCATACCTTTTGAAACTCGATGAACTTTCATTCCTACTACACTTTCTCCTCTGTCATTCTTTTTTATTGCAACAATATCATCATTTAATCTTTGATGGTCAATAACATATCTCCCAAATGTAACATATTTACTCATTCGGGGGGTTGGTTCAATTCCTTTACCTTGTATTCTATATGGTCTTGGTTTCAATCCTCTACCAATTTGTCTTTTCTTTTCTTCAATTGCTTCTCTAACTATTTGGTTTGCATTTCTTATTCCATTCAATAATTTTTCAACACTTTCACTTCTAGAAGCATTAGATCCTATTGCTCTATATGTAAATATTCTGTGTCTCGTTGCAGCATACAAGTCATTTAAATATTTAGTTAGTGTTGTTTTTTCGGGATTATCACCAAAACTATCAGCATCTCTATATATTGATTCAAGAAGTTGTATTTCTGTTTCAGTTAAATCTCTTACTGCAGATGCCCTGACAGGCGGTAATGTAGTCATAGGTTCTGGTTCTAGAGCTTCAACTGGTTTTGTAGATTCTTCAATTAATTGTTTTATTTGTCGTAATTCTTCTTCGACGGTAGGGGATAAAGCTAGTAATTGGTCTAATTTAGAAGCTATTTCATTTAAAGCTTGTGTATCTTTTCTAACTAATGCTTGACGATATTGTTCCATTACTCTATTAACATCTTGTCTTGTTGGAATGTCTTGTAGAGAATCATTTAATAATTCCTGAACTTCTCTTTTTGTGTTTTCATCTTGTATTTGTGCAATATTTACTAAAAATTCTCTTGATGGTAATAACTCAATCAATCGAGTAATATGTCTCGTTAAAGCAGCCGATAACCCTCTATTTAATGAATCAGTTCCCAAAACTATTTGTGTTTTTAATTGTTCTAAATCGTTACGATTTATCATAGCTGTTTGAATTTGTTGAATTCCCAATAAAACATTTTGTCCACTAGATTGTTGTAACCCAAAGTTTACCTCGTTTGTTTGATTCGCTCTATTCATATAAGCATCTAAATACGGAACAAAAATATCCGCCTCAACTCCATACTTATACTTTGGTTTTATATCCTTGATTATTTCGTTAATATGTTGAGCCAAAAATTGTAATTGAACTGGGTCTAATTGGTTCACAATAGAGTTTGCGTTGATTCCATCAGCAATCGTCGATAATTCACTTCTCACATCAATTTTTAGTCTTTCAATATCAGCCAACTTTTCGCTTGTCGTCCTCGTATCCGTCAGTTGGGTTGGGGTCATACCTGTTTTTTTATATATTTTGTTTGCTTGAAGATTTCTCTCATTTATATTAGACTGGAGTGCTAATGTGGCTAAATATTGTTGTCTAAACTTTTGGGCATCTGTGGGATGAATATTAGGTTGTCCGCTCATAATATTAATTAAGAAAATAGTAGGCTTAATTATATAGCCCTATATGGGTATTTGTTTTTTGTAAACTGGGAATGTTGTATAATCATCTATAAAAATTTTTTCATTGCATATTTCGTTAAATTTTTTTGTTATTGTTTCTTCATCCGGGTCATTAAAAAGTTTCTCTACATCCTCTATAATTTTTTTCTTTTGGCTATTTGCAAGAGATGATATATTTGTATTTATAGGGTGTAATCCATAATTGTCTAAAGCAATTACTCTACATTTTTGAGCCTTCTCTCTTTTATGTTTAAATTCTTTTTGGGCTTCTGTAAGTATAGGTTCGGGATCATCAGGAGGCAAAGTTAGAATGGGCGTCGGGTCGGGTAATAGTTGAGGTTGTTCTTCCATATATTATAAATAAAGAAAATTATTTATAATATTAATATTCATTTTTTATTTCTTCGGGTTCTAAAAAACAAATACCCGTTATTGTTTTTGCTGTCTTGTCATCTCCGTTTATTTTGAAAAGGGTTTCAATCCATTTGTAAAACTCGTCTCTACCATATTGCCGCTTTTCTTTATATGTTAGAGTTTTATAATAATCGCTAAAGGTTATGGTTTCAAACATATCCTTCAATTTAAAAGTTTTATTTTTTACGTCCTCTTTATTATTCATATCAACCTCAACTTTTCTCCAAGTTTTATTGAATATTTTATGAAATAAGTTTTGGTTCTCAATAAACTTTTCAGTTCTTTCCCGAATGCTTGGAGGAATGGTAAACTCTAATCCCGTATTTGATTTTTTATTTGTTCTGTAAACTTTAAGAAGCATATCCAAAAAAATATGTTTTACATTATCTGCATAATGTGGTGTTGCATAATAAGTATTCGCTTTCTTAAATAAAACTCCTCCTATCGTCTTTCCTATTTTGTTTTCGTCGTCAGTAAAGTTATAAGGAAACAAAATATCAACCAGTCTTCGATAATCTGCTTGCTGTGGCTTTCCGTCCAAATCGGGAGGTAGATTAAATTCCATAACAAAAGTTGCACTCATATTAAAGTGAACGGGGTCTTGTCTCAACATTCTACCAGAGAACTCTCCTCCTCCTGTAAGATTTCTCAACATAGCCACTCGTATAGAACCTGATACTTCTTTGAAATTAATATATCTTTTATTCTTCAAATTTAGCATATTAGGAGAGGGAGAGTTGGCTGTCTCTACATCTTTGAGAATTCCGTTATTGGGGCACAAAAAATAATCTCCCAAAACAGCCTTCATTAAATTTTGGGTCAACCCTTTTCCATTCCCACCTTGACCGTTAAAAAGAAATAACTTTTGATACGTTATCCCATCCAACCCGCTTGCTAATATTTGAAAATATAATTGTAGAATCTCTTTATCGCTATGTATATCTTCAAATATATTTATTAGTTCATCTCTTATTTCTCTATTTAATTTATATGTTTCTGCTTCTTCATTTGTGATGTTATACAAATACTCGCCATTTTCATCTTTGGATAAATAGTCTTCGGTTATATTATCTTCTTTTTCAACTAATCCATAATCTATAAACTTATAATCGTAATTCGTCGACATAGTAACATAATCGTCATATTTATAATCTCTAAATTCATCTTTTTCCAAATCAAATACTCCATTGTTAAACCCAAGAAGAAATGGATGTTGATTGAAATCAGTAGTCGTTTCTTTTGCATTTGAAAGAATGTGTTTTACAATATCATTTATTTTATGAGACGATGATGTGTTATTTCTTAAAATTTTAAATAGGGATATAGTTTCGTTTTCTTGTAGAGAAACATCGCCCTTTATATCTTTTTTCATATTATCATAGAGTTTCTCGCTTATTGTAAGTGTTATTTTATGTTGTGATTTTGTTTCTGTTTCATCATACCATCTATTATTATGAAAGACGTAAACGCTCGATTTATATTTCAAAATATAATCCCCGAAATCTTTTAAATATCTTACTGAAAGTTGTTTTGCACTCAATAAATCTTCCCAGATATGATATGGTTTCCCATCTTCAAATAGGGGAATCTCAATCTTTTCGTCAAAAGGCTTCTCCGTAAAAAGAATATTTATTACAAACTTATTTTTGATTATAGTATTGATATCTGTTATAATATTTTCATACCATAGTTCATTTAAAATCAAAAATCCATCTTGACAAGGAACTATTTCCTCAATTAAAAAATTTTTGGTATCCACCAAATATTTAATTGCTGTTTCTTGGATAAGTCTCTCTACCGACTGACACCAAAGACCCATAACCCCTCTTTTCATTTCATTTTCATTTCTCCATTTATTAGGATCTTGTCTCAAAACATCTTTTTTGATATGTTGATTGTAAGCATAAACAATGTTAATTATATCATTCATCTCTACTTCTATTTTTTGGATTTCCAGAATCCTATCCTTAACATCTGTATTTTCTTGAATGTCCCATTCTCTAATCCAACCATCATAAGTCCCGCCCATCATTATCGTAATTGGTAAATTTTTTGCAGTATCCTTATCACATTTATGAACTTTCATAATTATTTCTCTTATTTCTTTTGTATACTGAATGTATGTATGTAATGCTTCCATTTTTTTATCATTTTGTTTTGCTACTTCATAAATAATAGTTGGTTGAGCGTTTATCATATCAATATCTCGATAATATCCGTCACAAAAAGAATGTCTTGTTTGTCTTCTCATAATAGATAGAGAAAGATAGTCGTTTGGTATCACTCTTCCCCACTTATGCTTTGGAAGGAAAACCGCGGTTTGAAAAAAATCTTCGTTACGATTATATAATTCTTTATATCTTATTATTTGTTCGAGTTCGGTGTTGTCTTTTACTGAAATGAAATCTCCTCTTTTGGTTCCTTTTCCGGAAAGAAAAGTAACCCCCATTTCTTCTTTAATAAATCCATATACTTTTTTTATGTTCGTATATTCTCTCATTTTTTTCTTATTAAATATGGTCTCACTAAAGCTATTTTTATCCAACACCCAAGAGAATCTACAGGTCATTTCAGGGTCGTTCATTTATAATATATAACAATATAAATTCTTTAAATGAAAATTCCTAAATATATATTATTTCTTCTTATAAATATATTTTATTTGGTCAAATAAAATATATAAAAATTTTGTAAATTTAAAATATTTTTATTTTAAAATAATTTTTTAAAATAAAAAATAAGTAAATTTGTTATATTTTTATATTTATTTTTTTACTTCCAAATATGGTTCTAGAACCTCTTTCAAAATTTCAGGTCTTTTCGCTTTGATTTCGTCCAATTCTTTTTTTAATCTTACTATATTAGGTAATAAAGTATCATATTTATGCAATTCTTCATTTGATATGTTGAATTTGTATTTATAATAATAAGCTTTATTTTTTTGTTTTATTTCCTCACTCTTTTCTTTGTATTGTTTTCGTTTGTACTCTCTCATATAAGTTTTCTTGTCAGTCGAAATAACTGGAAGTTCGGTTTCCATTATATATTCTTATAAGAAAAATATCTTTATATTATATTCCTAAATATGTATATTATTTTTTCTTATAACATTTAGTGCAATAATGGCGGATTTATTTTTACCGAAATTGTGTTCTGTATGCTCTCTTAATAAAAAGATTTTTTATTGAATTCTCTTTTGTAACGATATGTATTTTTATGATATAATTCATCTGTTATCATTTGCATCCAAATATCTTTAAAGGTAAGAAGAGATTGTTTGTCGATTATTTTATCTGTAATTTCAAAATACTTTTCAAACAAAGTAGAGAACATATATATTATTATACACAAGAACTTTATATTATTATTTTTTATCATTTTTTTTTGAAGTTTATAAGAAAGAGTGATAGATTTCTGGAATCCTGTGTGCATTTTTCTGGAATCCTGTGTTACCATATATGGTAAGGGGGTGTTTTTTTGTGGTTTTTTGTATGATTGCTTATCGTCACAAAATAAAAAGTTCAGGAAACCTGTGTGTTTTTTGGCCTTGTTCATTCCCCTATAGCGCGAAAAAAAAATAATAGGAACTAGGTTGTTTAAAAAATTTTTTGAAAACGAACAAAAACCCACACAGGTTTCCAGGTTTCCAGAAATCAATAAAATGTTACCATATCCAGTCTCGTAAAAACTCAAAAAAATCACCCCTTACCATAACATCGTAACACAGGATTCCAGAAAAACACACAGGTTTCCAGAGTTTATAATAATAAACAATATATAATAAAAATAACTTAAATATTTATATTATATTATATTATAAATGAGCGAGTTCTACTACCAAAGAAAGCATTCTAGTTTTTTTCTCAATACTCTTATTAATATAAGAGACATTGAAATAACGCGTTTATCAAGTGAAATAAAGTTAAGAGAACTTATTCGTAATAAATATAATGAATATATAACTCACAGAAAAACAATGACATTAGTCGATTATAATGATAATAAGACATATAATCCTGATAACGATTGTCCTGTTTGTTTTGAGACAAACCCCGAACTTACATCCGGTCAAAATTGTGAGCATTTGGTTTGCATAGATTGTTTCGAAAAAATTGTTAGCACTACAAACAAGTGTCCTATTTGCCGAGAGAATTTAGAAAACCAAACAGAAACAGAAACAGAAGAAGAGGATACAGATGACGAAGATTTATTATTTGAAGGTGGCTCAAATGAAAGACCTACGTCTAACTTATATCAAGGGAGAAGATGGTTTAATATAGAAACGAATAATATCGAATATTATTACGGCAACGATCTTTGGGTGAATAATAATTTATTAACATATTATACTTTTATTGATAATTATAACAATAATAGTGAAATGGGGTATTGTAGATCTTGTGGTATTCAACAAACAAGAGAAGTTAATAATTATATGAGAGAAGTTTATGGTGGGTGTTTTTATTTTGATAGTAATGTAACTGATAATAGTACGAATTCTTTTATTATAGAATGGGAAAACTTTTTTGATGAAGAGTATAATGTTTGTTTTGATTGTCATAAAATGCATAGGACTTTACAGAGTGCGTTTGACAGAATGGATTAATATAACAACAATAATAATTTATATTTGATAAAAAAATATGGTTACATTGCAACCATATTTTTTTATTTATATTTAGGGCAATCCCAATTCCTTTTTTTCTTCGGTATGTCGCTCGATAGATAACTCGTCTATCTTTTCTTCCAACTCTACATTCCTTTTCACCTTTAATCCACAGCAACTTACTTCTTGACATTTGGATTTATATAATAATCCTACTATTCCTAAAAAACACCCTACGAATGTTGTTATAGCGAAACTCAAAAATACTTCAGTAAGCATATTATTATGCTATATTATTTACTGAAACAACATATATATTCCCTCCAGTAGTAAATGGTATATAATTTATTTTCATTATAGCATATCCACCAGTTAGAACTGTTATATTAGAAGCATATGTCGTTTTTATACCAGTTCCCAATCCAGTAGCATTTATAGTAAGTGTTCCGCTTCCGCCATTATAAATAGTAACATAGTATTCAGCATTTACAGGAAAGGAAGAAAGTGATAATGTAGAGATTGTATTTGTTGTTCCAGTAAAACCTATTTGATAATTTCTAAATGTTGAACCTGTTGAACCAGCAATAGTAAGGGTATTAGTAGAAAATGTTGCCGTATTAATTGAAGTTGGTAATACTAAACCAGTTGTAATAATATTTGTAAAAGTTGAAATACCACTTGAAGAAGCGATTTGAAAAGGGCTAAATGTTCCGTTAAAAATATTAAATCCATTTGCGTTTATTTGAGAAACCGCTAATCCTGTTGATTGAATGGTTGCTATTGTTGTTCCATTTTGTTGTAGTTGTAATGTATTTGCTCCACTATTCAAAATTAAACCACCACTATTACCACCAGTAATAGTTAATCCTCCAGAAGAATTACAAGCAAGAGAAGAAGTATTAATTATACCACTTCCAAATTGTCCGTAAGAACAAGAAAGAGTAGAAGTAGAAGGCGTATACGATAGCGGTCCAGTCGTATCGTCTTGATATAAAGGTAAATTAGTTCCTGTTGAAGCAGTTGATTTAGTAAATGGAATATAACAGGTAGTAGAACTATTATCGCTTACAATTAAACTATTATTTGAATTAGTTGCCGTTGTTGCTGTTGTAGCATTTCCAGATAAAGCACCTGTAAATGTTGTAGCACTAAGATTTCCAGTAGAAGGAACATACGATAAAGGAGAAGTTGTTTTATCAACATATAAAGGAAGATTTCCAGAATTCGTTGAAGCAAAAGTAGGATAAAATGTTGAAGAAGTATTATTATCACTAATCGCTACATTATTAGCGTTTGTCGCTGTTGTAGCAGTTGAAGCGTTTCCAGATAAAGCACCTGTAAAGGTTGTAGAACTCAATACCCCAGTTGAAGGATTATATGTAATATGGTAGTTTGCGTCTGTATATAAGGGTTGACTTGGAATAATGCCACTCGCACTAACAAAAGGTAAATAATAAGTCGCATTAGTATTTATTGCTGTTGTTGCTATGTTTTTAGCGGTTGTTGATGTTCCATTCAAAGAACCAGTAAAATTATTACAACTTATATTATTTGAAGTTAAAACATTATTATAAGTTCCGTTTGTTATTTTTAAACCAGGTTGTCCTATACTATTAAATCCTCTGGTATCAAAAATAATTGTAGCACTACTTCCATAAGCGCTTTGAAGATTAAATCCTTCTGTCAAAAAATTGATAGAACCATATTGACCGCTTGTTTGTTCGCTTCTTATAGTCATATTACCAACATTATCACTCGTAATATATGAATATTGAAAAGTATCCTGTATATTAATTCCATACGGAAAAGATATATTTCCGTTTGTAGTTAATTGACCGGTTGAAGGGTTAAATGTAATATTGTAGTTTTGGTCTGTATACAATGTTTGTCCTGAAGAAGTAGCATAAGAGGATACAAAGGGTAAATAATAATTTTGATTAGCATTTGAGGAAGTTGTTGCTATATTATTAGCGTTTGACGCTGTTCCGTTGAATATTGTTGCCGTAATCGTTCCTACATTTGTTATATCATTAGAATTCATATTCAGTTTGCTTTGAATATTAAAACCATTAGGGTTTGTTGTTGTAATACCACTCCAAGCAATTGTAGCAGATAAATTGGCGACACTATCATTAAATACTATGCCATTTGTAGAGTTTATATTTATAGACTGATTAGAATTACTTACTCCTAAAAGAGACTGGGGAACAGATGTAGTTTGGTTTCCATAATCTATACTCATATAATATAGCAATAGAAAAACAGCAAAGAAGAAATCGTATTAAAATTAATAAACTTTTGTAAAAATAATTGTCATAGTGCAAGGTGCAGCAGCAAAATAAGTTAAAGGATACGACCCTGCTGGGTATGTAGCAATTGCAGAGCAAGATGTTCCTCCTGCAGTTTGTCCAATTGAAAATGTTGCTCCATTACATAAAATATTACCAAAAGCATAAGCAGTTGTCAACCCCGCGCCTATATTTATGTTTTGTAATACGACACTACCAGTAGCAAATATAGATGTTCCGTTATTTGTTATAGTTGCTCCAGTTGAATAAGTGGTCGTTGCTCCAATATTATTTGTGTAACATTTAAAAGTTAAATATTGTCCTATATTTGGAAGATTAAAAGTCCAACCAACTATATTTGATATAATTCCACAAATATTAGTTGTTATTGTTGTTGTTATTCCTACTGCACTATTAACATATCCTATTGTTGAAAATTGTGTTGTATTTGTTGTTTGAGGATATGTTTGACTTGCTGTTGTTGTAGGCGTTTGAGAAAAAGTATTTATATTTGTAAAACTATTTGTCCCAGTAGTTAATAGAGCATAATTAGACAAAGAACTAGAGGTTAATAATTGTGAAGCTGTTGGTGTAGTCGAACCATTATTATATGTAAAATAAGGAACTCCATTGGTGTGGAAAAAAGACCCATATCCACTTTGTATTGTGTTTTGTATTGAACCTGAAAATGATAACGAAGGTTGAGATATATAAGATGTCAATAGAACATCTGCTAAAAAATTAATATACCCTCCATCCAAATTTAAATTTTGATTATTTGCAGTAATAACAAAATCTTGCGATGAACCTCCTCCATTACTTAATATTACGTCTCCATTATTGCCTGTAATACTTATATTATAGTTCGTATTACCAAGAGTTATAGTATTGTAAGAAAAGTTGGCAACGAGAGATGGACTCAAAGTATTCGATGAAGTATAAAGAGAAATACCTCCCTGACTTGTTCCTCCATATCCAATCAAATCAGTTTCTCCATTTCCTTGATAATTCAAATAAACACCTAATCCATTAAGGGTTCCTGTATTGGTTGAAAATATAGAAGAGGATGGAAAATTTATAAATGCATTATTATTCGTATTGGTAATGTTTACATTTCCATTCAATACTAAATTATTTGAAAAGGTCGCTAAACCGCCTACGTTAATCGTTTGGAGATTCTCTGTCCCTTGAGCACTTGGATAAGCTAAAAAATATTTTAATCCTTCACTTATAGTAAGAGGTGTATCATTTACATTAAAAACACTTGCATCAAATATAGGTAAGTTCTCACTTGGAGGTGGATACGAAATGCCCTGACCGCTCATATATAATTAAGGATAGATAATTTATTTTATATCTTAAATTAAGAAATCATAGCCAAGTATGATTTTTAATCAATAGATATAAAAACAAACTTGTTTGTTTTTTTTTATATCTTAATATTAATACTATGCCTCCAAAAAGAAAAGTAAAAGATATAGAGGGTGGAAAGATTGTCAATATGTATGAAAAGATTCCAAAGGAATTTCTTGATAAAGTAGAGAACCCTAATTTTGATTTACATAAATTAAAACTTCCGTTTAGAATGTGTATAGTAGCTCCATCAGGGTCAGGAAAAACAAATTTTTTAATAAATTTGTTACGACTATTCAGTTGTGGTGATAAAGGAACGTTTAGTACTATTAATATAATTACAAGAAATAAAGATGAACCTCTTTATCGATGGTTAACTTCTGTATGTGATCAAATTGTTATCAGTGAAGGATTATCAAATACCCCTAAACTGGATAACTTTGATAAGAGTAAAAATCATTTGGTTGTTTGGGACGATTTAGTGCTATCTAAAGATTTGAGTATGGTTGAAAATTATTATATTAGAGCAAGAAAATTGAACTGTTCAGTTATTTTTATTTCTCAAAGCTATTTCAAAATTCCAAAAATAATAAGAAATAATTGTAGCTATATGATATTATTAAAATTATCGGGAAATAGGGAAGTGAATCTTATTTTGAGTGAATTTGGACTGGGAATCACAAAAGAAGATTTGATTGATTTATATGAGTATGCAACCAAAGAAAAGTTTTCTCCTCTAATTATTGATATGGAGGAAGATGTTACTAATCGGTTTAGAAAAGGATTTTTGGATATTTTAGGAATCCATAAATAACTATTTATATTAAATAATAATATATTATTATAAAAACAACTTAAAGATTTATA
>Ga0214174_100037_pt1 | contig 18772 bp, 20 predicted proteins | sample TroBogEpilimnion_14_FD_153012 | JGI IMG/M metagenome (GOLD analysis project Ga0214174, IMG submission 153012) | Freshwater microbial communities from Trout Bog Lake, WI - 31JUL2007 epilimnion | ecosystem: Environmental > Aquatic > Freshwater > Lake > Epilimnion/Euphotic zone | place: Trout Bog...
ATCCAGCTACTAAATTTGTTACACCAGCATTTGTAATCGTTTGATTAGGAAATGAGCCACTAACTGATATTCCTGTACCAGCAACAGTCGCTGGTGTTGCAGTACCAGTACCGCCATTAGCAACTGGAAGTATACCTGTAACCCCAGAACTTAGGGGTAATCTAGTTGCGTTAGTTAGGTCAGCATATGTTGGTTGTCCTAAATTTGGGGTTACAAGAGTCGGAGAATTAGAAAGTACATTTGAACCACTACCAGTAGATGTAGTAACTCCAGTACCACCATTTATTACTGCTACAACGCCTGTGACATTAGCTGCGTTGCCAGCGATGTTACCTGTGATTGCAGAACCTGGTATTGTTGTTGATGCAGTAAGTCCATTGTTTCCATTGCCAGAAACATAGCCATTGAGTGTAGTAGATAAAGTTAAAGTACCAGAGCTTGTAACTGGAGAATTGGTTACTGTTAAACCAGAGGGTGCTGCAAGTCCTACGCTTGTAACTGTACCACCAGGATTACTAGAACTAATCTGCACACTACCATTGTTTGCATTAACTGTGATATTAGAACCAGCTATGATATTAGTTACACCCGTATTGGTTAAGGTTACTGTCGAACCAAGTTGAGCATTAGACCCACCACTAAGCCCAGTACCAGTGACAATATTAATTGAGTTGTTAGTGAGTTGGCTATTCGTAATCGTGCCAGACAACGCCGTGGTAGGGATGCTAGTAGAAGCAGTGACATTGTTAGTTGAATTGCCGTAAAGATAACCAGTAAGAGTAGTAGTTCTGAGATTATTCGTGTAGACTGCATTTGGAGTAGTAAGACCTAAATTTCCATTCATTACGGAAGTAACGCTTGTTGGAGTAATGTTACCTAAACCAATGGTTATATTTGGTGTAGATGTAGCCGTAGCAACAGATGTAATAACGCCGTTTTGATTGTTGGTGCTTACGCTAGTCACAGTACCGCCGGGGTTACTAGAGTTAATTTGTACTGAACCTGTAGATGCATTAATAGTAACATTAGTACCAGCCACAATAGAAGTAACACCTGTGTTTGATAAAGTGATTGAGCCAGTAGAAGCATTGGCACTTATGCCAGTACCTGTAGATATATTTGTTACACCAGCATTGCTAAGGGTAACTGAACTTCCAAGTTGTGTATTGCCACCACCGCTCAAACCATTGCCAGCTATAACATTGATAGAATTATTAGTTAGCTGACTATTAGTAATATTTCCCAAAGTACCACCTAAAGTTAGGTTTCCAGTTGTAGTAACATTACCAGTTAAGGTAATGCCATTTACATTTCCTGTACCACCTACTTGTGTGACTGTACCATTGTAATTATTGGTTAAAGTAACTGTACCACCTAATTGCACGTTACCACCGCCATTAAGACCAGTACCTGCGGTAATTGTAATCGAATTATTGGTTAATTGGCTATTAGTAATTTTGCCTGTTAAAGCAGTTGTAGGAAGATTGCTACCATTGTTTAAGCTTACATAGCTTGGTGTGCCTAAGTTAGGCGTGACCATTGTAGCACTATTAAGCGTAGCGTTGTTAGAAAATACAATAGCACCTGTACCTGTTTGTGGATCTGCACCAAGTTGGTCAATTTTTGCACCATTTACTATGCCATAACCTGCTGCGCTATTTGGCGTATTTGTAACCTGATTCCAAGTTACATTACCTGTAATTGTATTTGCAGTAATATATCCAGTACCAGATGTAGTAATAGATGTTCCGCTACCTACTACAATAGAACCATTGGACAATACATTAGTGACTTGGTTTTTCTGGACATTAGTTTGTCCAAAAAGAGACAAAGGCAGTAAGCATAAAGCTAAAATATTACACAATTTCATATTAAGAATAAGTACCAGCAGCAGGGATTATAGTATCATTCAATTCAAAGCTACCACCATTAAATACAAGATCAACTAAAGCACCTGGAGTGTATTGATCAGTTTGTAATGTAACAAGTAAATTACCTGTTAAACTAGAATCATAAACCTCGAAAATTATAGGTAAAGTATCTGTTGTGCTAAATCTTAGCCATACATGAGAACCAGCAATCAAACCTGTATTATATACAACTACCTGTCTTGGACTAGCTGAACCAGTTACAGTAATACGTTCAGTATGTAGTTGGCTTGTAGGGTAAACTAATATTGATGTATTTGTACTTGTTGATTGTGCATTACGTGAAACGTAAGCAGCTTTTGGAGCAGGTACATTGTATGCTGGATTGTAAAATACACAGTTACCTCCACCATAAGTAATCATGTTACCTGTGGTTGTATAACCTTGGATGTACATGAAATACTCTGCGGAGTTTTGTCCGTAGAGTGTTATATCAGTATCTACATTGGTTAATACAAATGTAGCTTGTGCCTGTAATCCTTGAGTCCAAGCATTATAACTAATATTTGATCTGATGTATGGAGGATATACAGTAGATGTAATTATTGGCGTAATCGCACTAGGATTAGCCGTAATAACTATTTGCAAATACTCTAAGCTAGATAAATCTACCGAAGCATTGTACTGATCAAATATACCTATGTTAATTTGTGCCCCACGTCTTACCCATAGTTGTGGGATTTGACCTGTGTTAATATCAGTAGGACTGCTTGAACTTAAAGTATAATTTACATTAGGGTGCGTTACCAGCGATATTGAGCTAGGTGGATTAGAGATCAGCGTAAGCTGAACATTTAAAGGTAGCTGCTGGTAATTCATAGAACATTAATTGCCAAATACGATTACTGATATACAGCTAGAATTTTCTAGCCTTTGATTGTTGGTACCACCGCCATAAGATTCCCAGCAGAATACTTGTAATGAAGTTGTTGTTTTAACACCCGTATAACCGATAGTTCCACCAGTAATAACATTGTTATCACCTGATGAATAACCTAATCCATTTTGTGTACCAGCACTACCAGACCAAGCATAAGCAGCAGATGTAAACGTACCAGGTACAAAGTTAATTTGATATACGCCTGTTGCTATATATGTAACTGAGCTAATGGAAGGAGAGCTACCTAAAATAGTACAAGCCGATGTGCTACCATCAAAATTAACCCATGCTTTACATAAATTAGGACCAGATAGCGTTTGTGCAAATGGAAGCCAGTAAGCAGTATTAACACCACCGCCAGATGCCACCAATGGATAAATATTATTATCTACTTGGCTAACATAAATTCCATAAGGAATTGATGTATTTTGCATATTGTTAACCAAAGCATTTTTATAGTATGTGGTACCAGAATCATACTCTGGGACACCTACTTGCATACCATAGTTAATATAATACGATAGCCAATAAAATAGGCCATTCATATCTTCTAATGCTGGCTGATTAGTTCCAACAACTGCTGCAGGCCAACCGCCAGACCATGCAGACAAGCTTTGTATAGTATTAGGATTGGTTGAAGTAGCAGGAGAAGAAGCTGCTAAACTACCAAACACACCTACAGACGCTGCTGCGGTAGATGAATTAGAGAATAAAGACGGAGTATATCTAGTTAGTTGTGGCATTGTAGTAAATTATTCAAACACCCAGTTGTAACCATCTGAGTAAATTTTGCGTATATAAGGGCCACCACCACCAGTTGGTACAGTTCCATATCCAGAACCAGGTGGTGTTGTACTATCAGTAATAAAACATTCACCATATGGTACAGCACTAGGAGTAGGAAGAGAAGCATACGTATAATGTTGATACATAACCATACCGCTAAATTGTGTATTGTTTGATCCCGTTGGAACGGTAATTGCGATACCACCAGTTGGTGAAAATATTGTTATATCGTTTGTGCTACCTCTACCAGTTAATTCAAGACCAAACGCAGAGTAAGCACCTACTTGTGCAGTACCATTGCTTGGAGGAGTACCAGTTGGACTTGATAATCCAACATATCCACCATTAGCATTAATATTACCAGCAGCAGAAATAGTTGTAAATGAACCAGTGCTAGGAGTTGTTGCTCCTATTGGCGTACTATCTACGTGTGAATTTGCAATATAAGTAGTTCCAATACTTGATTGTGATATTGTTTTATTGCTTAAATTTTCAGTACCAGTTGGTGAAGTATAATCGGAACCAGCAGTAGCTACCGCTAAACCAGATCCTGTACCTCTAATCATACCACTTAATGAAGTGGATACTGATAATGTACCAGAAGAAGTAACAGGGCTTCCACTTACAGAAAAACCAGATGGCATTGTTAATCCAACATAACTTACTGTGCCACCTCCACCACCACCTGAACCATTTGAAGCTGATGTAATACGACCATAAGAATCTACAGTTATATTAGCATTAGTATAAGAACCAGCAGATACACCAGATGTAGATAATGCAATGCTACCGCCAGTAGTGGTAAGACCTGCTCCAGTCCAGCTTGTAATAGTCGAACCAGCTAATTTAAAAGAATTAGCATATATTAAATTACTAAAAACACTAGTTGATGCAGTAACTTTACCTATTGGATCTAATAATACTTGATTTGAAGTACCATCAGTAATTTGAGTTACTCCATAGATATAATTATTATTTGTACCAGTAAAACTAAAATTAGCTCCTGAAATATTTCCAGTAGCGGCTATATAACCACCAGCATTAATAGATATAAAATTAGCTGGTGAAAAAGTGCAATTAAAGAAACCATTATCTTGTATACCAGCAAACGTAACTTGGCTTGTAGTATCTATAGATTGTGCTGTTGAAATTGTTGCAGTACCTCCTGATGTGGAAACGCCAATTTGATGAGCAGTTCCTACAATACTAGTTATACCAGCACTTCCATTAGATGCAGAAGTAATACGTCCAAATGTATCAATAGTTACGTTTGCGTTTGTATATGAGCCAGAACTTACTCCTGTAGTAGCTAATGAAACAGTAGCTTGATTAGAAGTGGTAACTGCATTGATTTGTCCACTAGTTCCAAAAACTGCTGTTATACCGCCACCGCCTCCACCACCACCGCCAGCAGTAGTTTGAATAGTACCATCTGCAAAAGTTATACCTCCACCACCACCTGGTGTTAATTTTAAATTATTAAGCACGTTCGTATCTGTACCAGATTGATATATGCCATAATGATTTGTGGCAGTAGGTGCCGAACCAATGTAAAGTTGATAAGCATTAGTAATATTACTAGATCCACCAGAAACAGTACCCAAATCTAATCCATAATAGGTTAAACCTGTGTAACTGCCGATACTTAGATTAGGCTGAATAAATACACCAGTCATTACTTCGCTATTAGCGTTCATAACTAATGTTGGTTGATCATATATACCAACCGCAGGATTTGAAAATAAACCTGTGCTTGCAGCATAAGTACCAGTAACTGATGCACCCGATCCCAAAACTGTAGCACCACCAATACCAATTTGATTAAATTGTACAGTATTACCTGTACCTATGGGTTGAGGTAATGTTAAAATTACATTACCAGTTATATAAGTACCTGTAGTTCCATTTACATAAATTTCGTTTGGAAACCCTTGTACACCTGTTGATGTAACACCACTATTACTAGTATTTACAGTTAAAGTACCACCACTTAATGCTAAATTTGTACCTAATGCTAATGGTTGTAAACGATTAGATGAATCTACATAAGTTATGCAACCTGTTACTGCTGGTGAAGAATTAATAGTTACAATACCAGATAATGTAGGATTATTTATTGGAGTAGTTTGTGCTAAAACAAAACTTACCACCAATGGTAAAAATAATAATTTTAAGTATTTCATATTAAGCGTAAGCTCTCCAAGTAATTTTGTGGGTTCCGTCTGGTACTGGTGCAGAAAGGGCTACATAAAAATATTGTGTATCAGTTAAATTATAAACAATATTACCAAATACTGTGGTCAAATTAGATAAAACTAATGAATTACACATTAGAGTAATATCTATTTTTGTTGGTGCAGTAGCTAAGGTTGAGTTAAATGGTATTTTATAAACACTAGCAAAACCACTAGCCAACATTGATGTAGTAATAGTTACTGGACTAGATGAATAGTCCATAAGAACACCACCAGTAATATTAGATACAGAGATTTGTGCAGATGCCGTAGAATTTGGAAGACCTGCGTTATCTAATTCCATTACATCATTTGTATTACGCAAACGTGTTATTGGCGTAGAACTATTAATTTGTATTATTCTTTCGTTTGCCATGATATTAAGTTCCTAATGATGTGTAGCGTGTATATCCTAAACTTGTTGTTCTTACATTTCCGTCGCTCAATGTACGTTGGCTACCATATGATAAAATAGTTACATTTATACCAACTCCCATTGGTTTAGGTAAAAATTGTTTTAATATATCAGTACTCAAGGTGGTATAAAGATTAGACACATAGTAAGTAAGTGTCATATCTTGATTGTCCGTAAGGGTAACAAAACCTGGAAGCAACGTATAAAGATAATTTTGTATGGAAGCTAAAGTTCCATCGTTTGCATTTAATATGATCTGTAATTGTATAACTAATCTATATTGATCATCATTTAATGCACTATTGGGTAAACCAGCACTATGGTATGTTTCCCATACGCCAGTAGTATTGCTGTTTTGGGCGTAATTACGAAAACCTATAGTATTGCCAGAATTGCTATAATTTTGAAATCCCCAATAAGGAATACTGGTAGCAGGATTAATGTTTCTATTAACACCTACATATTGTCCTATAATATCAAGTTGTACTCCTACTGCTGTATCTATGTTAAAAGCATAAAGAATTTGTGTAAGAATATCATCACCCAATGCCTGTTTTGACATTAAAGCTATTAGACGCTGGGCGTTAGGACCTTGTGAATACTGTGATATAATTCTAGCTACATAGTAATTAACTAATGCTATTAAATGTTTTGTAGGTACATTTCCTGTAGTTGGGGCACCTGCCGTAGGCCAACTAGGTGTGACACTAGAATAAGCATCATATACCCCATTGGCAAAAATAGGAAATATGTTATTCTTAGGTCTTACAGGAAATATAGGCATTATGATGCACCAGTTAACGTAATATTACCTGCAGGAAGATTAAATAAATAGTTAACACCAGTAGGTGATACTATATCTAACCATGTTGATCCATCAGTAGATACTTTAGCATTATAAATATAACAATTAGGTGCGTAAGTATTAAGTATTGCAATAATCTGGCTAGCATCTGCTGGCTGACCAATAGCGTAATTTAAATTGCTAATAATATCATTTTTTAATGCAGAAGCATTAGGTACAATACCACCAAGAACTATAGGAGATATATTGCATTTAAAGTAGAAAGATTGCGGTACAGCTACATCAAAATAAATTGAAAAAGTACTACCATCTACTTGCGTTATATTAACTGCAATAGTGTTAGGATTTACATTAACTGTAGGAACCGAAGTATAACCTGTGCCAGGCGTATCAACTACAAACGATGTAATAGACCCACCACTAACTACTGCATGAGCAGTTGCTCCAGAACCACCGCCTCCAGTAATTGTAACAGTAGGTGCATAAATATAACCACTTCCACCGGTGCCTAAAGTAATCGATGCTACTGTAGTACCAGAAAGATTTGCGGTACCTGTACCACCTGTACCTGAGTTTGTCTGTCCACAACCAGCATTACGTTTAACGTAAATAATTTCAGCTATTTGTTGTTTTAAACTATCAGTTAAAGTCGTATTTGTATCTATAATAACCCAAATGCTATGTGGCGGTATGCCATTAGTAGTAACATTTGAATCATTTTCATATACTACTGCATAAACCACACCTGGTACTGTAAGTAAACCAGCGTATAAACCTTGTAAATAACCTTTGCTTGGCAATGAAACAGAAGAAGCACGACGTATTCTAAGTGCTGAGTCAGATTCTTCTAATTGGCCTAATGAATTATAAATTGTAGGGTTATTAACTGAACCTACACTAGTCGATACGGATACTATAGTTGTTATAGTATTCAATGCAGATTGTACTGGTCCTTGATTAGCAGCTTGGAATAATAAAGACTGTGGCGTAGAGCTAGTAAAAGTATAAGTACCTACTAATTGATATATGTTGCCAGAACCATCTGATACTGAAAAAGGTGTTAATGGTTGTTGGTCTATACCATAAATGCTAAATGGATAAGTAGCAGTAGCTGCAGGTGTAACCAAAATTGGTTGCTGAGTATATGTACCACCTTGTCTAATTACTCCATTTATAGCACATCTAGCATCTAAAACTGTACCAACTGCTAATTGAGGATTAAAAGAGTTGTAAATTTGCTGGGCATATTGAAGTACATCTTCTTTAGCCTGTGCAAAAATATTGATTAAATTACTATCTGGAGAATTAGGATTAAGATTAGCACCTGGAAATATGGTAGCGTATCCTGGGAAACTAATAGTTCCACCCACGATTTCGTTCTGGATTTCAGAAATCGACTGTATTGTTAGGCCGTTGGAATCTAAAGTATTAGGAATAGTAATCTAAGAGTAGGAACAACGTCGTTAAACGGAAATCGTTGTCGAACTGGATAGGTTTGTTGAATAAATCGTGGATATGTTATAAGTTAGGGTCAACTGTCTGGTATAATTATTGACTGATGCAGCTACTGAATTGATCTGAGTTACACCATAACAACCTACTAAAACTGACCTTGTTTTGGTCAAAATAGCATTTTCGGTATTTAGATTACCCAATAAGTTAATCCAATCTATGCCAAAACTAGTATTCCAAAAAGCTTCGCCTAATAACGTCTGTAAAGCCGTTTGTATGTTTAAGGCTATAGCTTCATCACCAGTAAAATAATTGCTTAATCCTTGACCAAATTGCCAATCTAACCCTTGTGGGCTTGTATTGGTGAGAGAAACCTCTCTGAAGATCATTAATGGTGCGCTCATTTAAGTAAGGCTAATACATCTGCAGCTAATGCTGGAATTGTAGTAGATTGTATTGTTGTTAAAGCTGTTATTTCTGGGGTCAATGCTCCACCTACATTTAATGTATTTAACGCCAAAATTAAGTTGTTGTTTATGCCTGTTAATGTATCAATTAATACATTAAAAGTTGTCAATAAACTAGTTACGTCATTTTTAATACCTACACGACCACTACCTAAAGAAATCATGGGTTGTCCAGTACCACCGCCATAAAGTTGTACATCTGTGGTTGAATAATTACTCAATGGTTCAACTTGCGATCTTAAACCTACAATAGCTACTGCATCGCTTATATCGTGCATACGTACTGTATTGGGTGGTAAATTGGTTTGTCCTGACACTGCCCAATTATCTATATCTCTGTCTATAAATACTAATAAGCAGGTATCACCAGCACTTATAGGAAAAGTAACTGCCCCACCTCCACCGCCCAAACATAACACTGGTACTTCATAAAGATGCGTATAAGGCACAGATGTTGGATTTGCACCAGATACTGTTTGCGAACTTACAGTTTCTCCACCTGTCGTGGTGAGTCCAGTTGAGGCAGATTGAGTATAGCCTATAACCATCTGCATATTGATTGAAACAGTAGCTATTTGTTTAGCTGCATTAAAACTTACTATTGTAGCGGTTTGGGCACAAAACAAACCAGACAGTATTTCGCTTCTTAACTGATTAAACAAAATCCTAAGATCTGGTTTAGTAGGAGTTAATGGTGTAAGAATATTTGTTTCTGATGTAGGTGTAGCCATAACTCAACTTGGTAAACTTAAATTGCCTGTTATAGTTACAGGTGTTGTGCCTGCATAAGGCTTATAAAGATCTAATATAGTAACAAACTGTCCATTAACACTAGGTGATATTACACCTTCGTGTTTTATGCCATAAATAGGATATATACCATTATATGCAGGATTTTCAGTACTATTAAGTTTTACTAATTGTCCAATGTAAAAAGATGGTTCAAATAACATCTTACATACCACAGATGAATTATCTGTAGGCATTGGCACATCTAATAATCCCGTTGCTGAACTAATTTCATAAGGTTCTTCTGTAGTTAAAAAACCTTCATTTTTAGACATTACTCTTAGCTGAGATAAATCAATCGTAGCATTTAATTGATACTTATCTAATATGTTTTGTATTTGAGTAAACGTAGGACCTACAAAGCTTTTTGGTCTTATAAATTGTATATCTGGTATAGTTCCAAAAAGAGGCGTTGGAAAAGCAGTAAGTAAATCGCTATTTAAATCAATTAATGCCTGTCTTAATGTAGTACCTGGATTAGTGGTAAAATTAGAAAAGCTATTAGAATACATAAAAGAATTATCCTTACAGGTTAATTCTGTAACTATATTATTTCTACCCACACGATAACTTTTACCAATCATTACCTGACCGCTAAAAATTAAACCTTGATTACCCAATTCATAACCAGCTCTTAATTGTACAGGCACATAAAGACTTTGTGTATAATAAGGTTTTAATAATTGGTTTCTTTGTTCTTCGGATAAATTATAAAGTTTAAACGTGCCAGTATTAGTACTGGACATAAAAGCTCTATCTACGCTAAATTCTAAACTAACAGGTAATGTAATTGATTGAGATGCAGTAGTTGTACGTGTAAATACACCAGTCTCCGTCGCACGCTTTTGGTTGGTTGCAATAGTTTGATTAAAACCATAAGCAGGACCAGATGTTGATTTAGTTACTTGTGTAACTGGACCAATAGGTGGAACTCCTACAGTTAAAGTATATGTGCGGTTAAATTTCAATTACCTACAAATATTGTTGTTTCAAGTGCTTTAACTTGAGCTTGTGTTAATATAAATAATTGTGCGTAACCATCTGAAAAATCGCTTAGATTTAATGGATCATAACCATCAGATGTTGTACAACCCAAACCAAAAGGAAGAATGTACTGATACTGTCTCAATAAATTAGGAAATACAGTTATTCTATTACCATTTACTTCATAAGCAGGGTTTGAACCATTCCATGTTAAATTAAAAAACCAACCCTGTTGATTTGATTCATAATATAAATTAATTGTAGCCGTAGTTCCATTTATTGTAGAAATGGAAAAGGTTTGGTTTAAATTATTAGTTATGCCCGATATATATTGCATAATTATAAATTATCTATGGCATCCCATGCTGCCGACATTAATGAAGCATCATCACCGCCATTAAGTGTATTAATAAGATCTGCAACTTGCGTTTGAGAATCTTGCTGAATAGTCACAGCTATTTCATTATCATCATTAGTTAATTCAGCCAAAGCGTTGTTTAATACATCGTTAATAGATGAACTTAGCCAACCTTGTGCTAGGCTTTCTACTTGCTGAATAGTATATGGTACAGTACCAGCAGATCCTGCATTTACAGGCATTGTGGCTTGTATTTGTGCAGCAGAATTACCAGCAGTAGCAACTTGATTAGCTAAATTTTGACCTAATATTCTTACTTTTTTAAAGGTAACGGTAAAATCGGTTATATTAGTAGTAGTTTCATTTTGAACTGGTTCTACAGATTCAATAGCCATGCTACTAAATATACCCCAAGGAGTTTCTACTGTAAAAAGCACACGACCTTGCCACAACTGATAAAGATAACCAAATATTAACGCTTGTTTATTACCAGGATTATTAGCTACGGAACTGTGTCCTAAATAATATGAATAAACGCTATTACTTTTTGCAGAGCTATATGATACTACGCTACTTTGTGAACCAGCTTGTGCTTGATATGTACCTTGTGTAAATACTGGTTGTAATGGTCCATTTAAAGGCAATGGATTAACAATTTGCGTAGGGGCATTAGTAATTATAGGTAAATTATAAACTAAATCACCTGTAGAACCTTTTAAAGTTACTTTTTCTGGCGATAATGAAATCTGATCATGTATCGCAGTATTATCTTCTAAATAATGATCGGTTATTTCTGATTTTAATTCTGCACGTTCTTGACCACGTATATCAAATACTAAACCGCCTATACCACTAGGCAATGGAGATGGATATACATAAACAGTATTAAAGTTAGTTAATGCTGCTGCAGTTTTAGTCTGTGAAGCAAAAACGCTAGATGAATCTGTAGGTATTACGTTTGTTGCCATATTAGTATTGTGATGAAGCTAAACTAGATTGTGCAGCTAAACCAGCTAACTCTGTATTCCAGAATGTTTTTACTACATCAATAAACTTTTCACCAGCAGCTTTACCATCGCCACCATGATTTGTTTGATTTACAGTTAAATTAATTAGCTGTTGTTGTGCTTGTGCTAATTTAGGATAGCTAGCAGGTATAGTAAATAAAGTATCTGGATTAGGTAATTTATTTAATTCAGAAAAATCTAGTCCCATGCCAATTTTAACAGACGACTTAAATATAGGATATAATTCGTTTATGCCTTTTAATATTTTATCTACAACATTTGCAAAGTTAGTAAGTGGCACTACCAAATCTTTTCCAATAGTTGTGCTTAATAATTTTGCTTGTAAATTAATATCACCCCAAATGCTATTAATTTCTTTTAATTTGTTTATTTCTTCGTCTGTATAACGAGCAGCACTTTCTTGCTCAGAAGGATTAAATTTTCCTGCTCGTATTGCAGCATAAATATTAGGGTCTTGTATACCTAAACCTTGCGCAGCTTTAAATGCAATCGGTGCATTTATGCCAGAAGATTGTCTTAATGCTTTACTTATTTTATTAAAAGCAGTGTATACGTCTTCCCTAGGATCTATACCTAATTGTGAAAACCAAGGATTTGACGCACGATTAGTAGCTACATCAGTCATTATCTGTTGTAGTCTTGCAATAGTAGCAGCCATTTCATCTGCACTACTACCAACCTTAATTGCTTCTAACTGCCAGCTTTGTAGAGTATCCGTAGATAAACCTGTGCTTAAACTAAAATTCTTAAGATTATTTCCAGTGCTAATTGTAGAACTTGAAATCTTATCTAATGCTATAACTGCACCTGCTATTACTGCTCCAGCAGATAAAGCTTCAATTCCTAATTCGCTAAATGCTATAGCTAAATCATTAACATCAGTTTTTCCCTGATTTATCTTATTAAAAGATTTTACATTTTGTTCGTAAGCTTTTTTCTTAGCAGCCTCTTCTTTATCGTATGCTTTTTGCATACGTTTACGAAAATCTTCTTCTGCTTTAGCTTGCTTTTCTTTTTCTCTAAAATCTTTATCTCTTAATTCTTTTTCGTACTTATATCTTTGTACGTGGCTATCTTTTTGCTTACCAGCTTCTACTTCTTTATTTTCTAATACTTCTGGTTTCTTTATCTCAATATTAGCTAATGAGGTAAGTTTCTTTTGTACATCACCTAAAGATGAACCTAAATCTTTAGCTGCTTTTGCAGCCTCTTGTAATTGCTTAGTTACAGCATTAAGTACTTCAGGATTATCTACTTTAAATCCTAATTTTACAAAGAAGTCTGCAATCTGGCTCATTTCTTATTTTCCTTATTAAGTTCGTATTCGGTTTCAGTGCTTTCAGCCTGACAGATATGAAAGTACCATGCGTCTAAGACCAAATCAGTAGGCATCTGCAAGATTTCTTGCAAAGTACCTACTCCCTTTAAGTTTAACTGTAAAGCTATCCGAACCTCTGGACTTAGCTCGTCTCGGACTTTTGCTCGTTGCCACTTGGAATCCCTTTTTGGATTGATGACAGCGATGCGAGGTTTTTGAAAAAAGGGGCTAAGTTCAATGTAGCCACCTCCCAAGCTACGAGAAGGAAATCTGGACGATTATCTTCAGAATCAAAGGTGTTTGCTGCTATTCTTGTAGCAGTAAAGTCTTTAACTCCTTTGAAAGTGCATGACATCATACACTTCCATATAGCTTCTTGTACGTGTTCGGATGTCCCAACTTTAATTACTATATCTTTAAGCTGGGATGCTTCTAGTTGAAACAGTGTGCTTAAATCAAAAGCAGCACCAGGTTGGCCTATAGGAACTCCTACGAGTTCTTTAAAGACTGCATTAAACAATTTCATACTGTCGGAGAATCCAGCTAACTGGAATCCTAGAACAGCACCGCTAGATAGGGGAATATCTTTCATTGTAATTTAATTAACCGATTTGACGTGTGCCAGCAGCAAACTTGAACTTCCAGATTGTTACACCTTGTTCAGTTTCGCCTTCTACATTGCTCTTAACTTCTGGAATACTTGTTGGTACACCACCTGTTAAAAGATAAGTATCGTTTGTTACGTTGCCTTGACCATCACCAACACGCTTTACTAACTGTAAAGTTAATAGAGGAAATGATGGTGGATCTTGGAAAAACAAACGCTGGAATGAATTAATATAAGAATCGTTATTGCTACCACGTATTAGACGTAGCGTACATTCCGTCAATTGACCAAGGGCACTAAAAGCAATAAGAGTATTGCCATTCTTGCCTGGTTTGAATTGAGCAGTTTCGTTAGGAAATGTAAGTGAACCTACATCGCCATCTGCGAAATCTGTGAGTAATGTACCGTTTAACAGAATTGTGTCGTTACCGTTGAGTGAGATGTCAGCCATGACTATTTAAGAATTAAGGGTTGATAAAGATGATTCCGTTAACGCTCTGAATAGCTCCAGCGAACTTAACACCAATTTGAACTAATGGAGCGACTCGGTTTTGACGTTGTGCTTGTAATTGTTGAGATACAGGTTGCGAATAGATGTAATAACCGAAGTCAGCAATATTGCGGATTAGATCCACAGGATTACCAAAGGTTGTTGCAGTCCATTGACCAGGAGCAAGGAATCCATTAGCTACTGCCTGATTAAGAACATTTGTCATAGCTCCTTTTAATGCAGTCATACCAGATTCTGTTTGTGGAATCTTAGTAGGTGTTTGAGCTAAGAAGTTAAATGTAGTTGTTTGTAATGTATTGAGCAACCAAGTCATGTTGAATACATTATCAGCATAACCATTTGCACCAGTTGAAATAGTTTCTGGAATACCTTGAATTGAAGTATAGAAATCAGTTCCAACTACTTGGCATTGTGCATAAGTTGTAGAATCAATACCGCTATCAGCTACTAAGCTACTACCAGGTTGTATACCTGTTAATTGCTTAAAATTCATTGTAATTGTCGTGTTACTTCCATTGAAGTTTGTAGACAATAAACGTGAAGCATAAGCAGCAGCAAATAAACGAGCAGCTTGGGCACTTACTGTATAAAGGAGTGTACGTGTTTGCTGATTGCCTGCAGCAAATACTTGATAGCACATACCTTGTGGTGAACCACTGGAATAAAGATCTGATTTGTTATTTGTTGGAGCAAATAATAGTGTCTTTGGCGTTAATGACTGTACTTCGTTAGAAGCAGCTACGATTTCAGAAACGCTAGGATTATATGCACACCAGCAGATACCACCTGTGTAAATTAATTGAGTAATTGCAAAGATAGCAGTTGAAAGCGTATCAGCACTTGTCATTGGATAAATTACCAACTGACCACCACCAGAAAGAATGTTTGGTGATTGGCTAAATACTTCTTGAGCCATTGCATAAGTTTCTGAACCTGTGCCGAAATCAAGACCTACTTGAATTGGATCAGTATAAACTCTGTAAGTGCTACCAATAACTATTGTTGGAACAGTAGCGTAATTAGCACCACCATTAATAACATTAATTCCAGTCACTACACCACTAGAATTTACAACTGCTGTACCAGATGCAGGAGTTATTGTATTTCCTGTAGTTGGTGTACCACCTACGAAAAATACTGTTGGTATATTTGTATAACCAGAACCACCATTGCTTATTGTAATTGCACTTAATCCTAATGGAATAGCACCACCAGAAAGTGAACCAGTTACCGATGCTACTGCACCGTGACCAAAGCTTGAATAGGAAGGACCGGAAGAAGATGGTGATTCTGCCGTAATAATAGCCAACGAATTTACGTTGTACGCTGGAACACCTGAGCCAGGTTGTTCAACGGTGAAGTTAACGAAGTTATTAATTGATAGTGACATGATTTATACGATTAAGGATTTGTGATTACTTCCGGTCCTAAATATTGATCATAATAATCAACTGGAACCGTCCGAATGAAGGCTGTTAGAACATTAAAAGTGATTGAATAGCGTGTAAGTCTTGAAGATCCCTCAACATAGGAAGTATCGTTAAAAGTTGTAGGTAAATTGGCGATTTTGAACCCATATTTTTCTTGTAGTTGTTCAGCCCTTGTTGAATTTAAAGCAAACAATATTTCTTGTCTTCTTGCTCTGGCATCATTGTTTTGGGACATTATTTCAATCGAGTATATCTGTTGTACGTTTTGTGTTTGTACTTCATTTAATACTTCAATTTGCGGTGTACCCTCCGAAGTGCTAGGTATAAACCCAGTTTCGTACTTAATGCTATGCCCATACACCTTATCTCCAAGTAAACCTACAGCTACAAAGATTCCCTCATCAGGCGGTATTGGTATACGCTGATTATAGGTAACAACGTGGTTGTTATCCAAATTAAGCTGATATTTTATCAGATTAACTAAGAGATTTATAACTTCCGGGGTTGTATTCACTTGTATAATCTTCTTTCAACATATACTTAACATAACCAAATTGTCCCCAGTTCCATTTGTGTAAAACTCGGTATGGTATGTTTTGTATAATTACTTGATCATTAGTGTTTAGCTGAGGATCAGTAATGCAGTAAAGATGGTGGTGTCTCCAAGAACGCTCACCTTCAAATTTAAAATTAAGTTTACGACCAGAAGCAGGCGTAAGAAAACCAGATGTACTGATTTGTCTAGTAATGGTTACTGCATCGCCATCTTGGACAATAACAGTGTTTATAACCATTAAAATAGGCTGAGACCACCCAGATACTGTATATTGTGTCTGTGGTGCCGTAGAAGTGCTAAAAAGGGGCGTAGAACCACCTCCTACAATAGGACCAGGTACAGTTGGAAATGTAGGTAATGGCGTAATCATTTAACTACCTCATATCCAAATGAAGACTCTAATTGCTTAGAATCTTTTAAAATTAATTTAGAAGGACGATTATATCGCTTTCTATTAGCTATAGTAGCATCAGATAGTTCTCTCCATCCAGTAGGTATGCCTTGATAATCAAAATTATCATCTACTAATTTGACACCTACTTGACCTACAACTTCTAACATTCCGTAAATACCAGATGAATCAAAACTTTCTTTCCATGTAGATTCTGGTACATTGTTAAGCCTAGAACCCATAAGTGTCATCATAGGTTTTCTAAGGATTGAACGTACTGGTACACCTATTCCAAATTCATGTTTATATGCTATCTGTGAATTGGTTAATCCTCGATCATTAGGATATACGGGTGTACGACTATTGCTATCAGCCATTACGCCTACTTTGACCGCTAGTTTACTTTTAGCTTTTAAAGCTTTAGTAAGGTTTTTAAGCGAGTCAGTATTTAATGTAACCGTAGTTTCCATTGTTATTACTACGGTAGCGTCTCTCTAAAGGCTACGAATACGTTGGCTATTAGTTGAGGACTGATTATTTGTAGATACATTGCACCGTATCTAGTTTTACTAAAGTGTGAGAGCATTGGGTCCTGAGCTATCCGCTCTGGGATTTGAAATCCTTCAGTTACGGAGTCTACGCCTTTGGAAATAGTCAGCCAACTATATTGACTGCCCATGCCCTCCTGAGCAGCCAAGAGCTTTTCCACTAGCTGGTGCGCTGCTAAATATAGGAAAGCCCGACTAAAGAACTGCTGTGTCGGAAATAGAGCTTGGTTAATGTTAAACTGTGCATCAAAGATGGCACCGCTAATATCAGTATCTGTAACCTTGCTTAAATCAGAATTATCTCCTGCACCACCAGTAATGGTAATGATTGGAGGTTGTCCATAGTTTGAACCGCCTGTAACAACATTAAATCCTGTTACAGAACCACCAGAAATGGTAGCGGTAGCTGTTGCGCCTGTGCCAAGATCTCCTGGAGCAGCCCCCACAATGACTGTAGGTACAGTGGCGTAACCAGTACCTCCTGCTCCAAGAGAAATTGACGTTACAATTCCTCCGCTAATGACCGCAGTTCCAGATGCTCCATACGCAGGTACAGCATATGGAAAATCACGAGGAAATTGCGATTTAAAGTCACTAACAGTTGGAATCGTAAATGGCACAATTAAGCAGCCTTATTTTTGGAAATAGCTTTCGGCATATTCTTAAGCATTGCTTCTAGATTTTTGACTCTATCTGCAAGCTCTTGATTTTCTTTAGAAAGCTCTTCTACTTTTGCTTTTTGTTCCTCTACTTTAGCATTGTTGGAAGCAGCGTCTGAACCAACGTCTGATGCTAAAGCAATGTGTTGAGGAAACATTTTAATCCACTTATCAGCTAACCATTGAGGGATCGACGCAAAGTCGGTGCCCTTTATGGAATACTGTCCGTGGGTGTAAGAACCAAATGAAGATTTGTTCTTGTTATAAATGCGCACGAGGTTTTCTTCTGGTGCGGAAACGACGGTTGGGGTCGCAATGGTTTCGGTTGTCATTTTGTTATTTGTTTAGGTTGAATCCTAGCTTCCAATTAGTATTGGAAGCGTAAGACTTCTAGATTACGATAAACGATCGTACCTGTGTACTGACCATAACCTACGTCAGCGAACGAGAAGTTGTTCAATGAGTTTGGTTGTGTGGTTGTATATGGTACTGGAATATCCATACGTACTGATTCAGCATCATCACGGTATAGCATATAGTAGTGGAGTCCTGCTGGATTATTAGCAGCATCGCAATAAGCGAGTGGCATAATCTTGAACTCTTTTTCCATAGGAGCTACTGCACGA
>Ga0214174_100041_pt1 | contig 18190 bp, 26 predicted proteins | sample TroBogEpilimnion_14_FD_153012 | JGI IMG/M metagenome (GOLD analysis project Ga0214174, IMG submission 153012) | Freshwater microbial communities from Trout Bog Lake, WI - 31JUL2007 epilimnion | ecosystem: Environmental > Aquatic > Freshwater > Lake > Epilimnion/Euphotic zone | place: Trout Bog...
ATCATCTGTATTTAAAACTCCACCAAATTGCTTTTGTTGAATCATAATTATCCTTTAACGCCATATGTGGCTGCTTCTCTAATATATTGTTCAGCTACCTGTAATCTAAATGGTTTTAATCTCTTACGAGCTAACTTCTTTTGAGCATAATACTCTCTTTCTCTCATAGTCTTTTCGCTGATGTTTACCAACTTTGTTGCTGGTAAAGACTGAATATCTTTCCATCTTAAATAAGATATAAGAGCCTCTTGACATCTAAAATCTATTGTATAATCATCATCCATAATAGGACTAGATATGTATTCAAATACCACAGAAGGATAAGCAAACTGAGGGTCAAATATAACCACACCATTAGCTGAATCTAATCTGCACTCTCCTGCTTGTACAAGACCTGAGCCTACTCCAAAGTAATGCTCATAGTCCTCATCCCAATAACCAAACCAATAAGGATAGTTAGGTACAGTCATACCTGCACCAATCTGGCTAGCAGTATCAGCAAGTCTTGAAGGAGTTGTATCTCTATATCTTGTTAAAGACTCATTCACCTTTAGGGTAGCTACCTCACCTGACTCATTGAATAAACCTACCCTAACATACTCTAAATAGTCATCAGGTATATTTGCTGTAAGGTTTGCATTAACAGGCAATACGGTAATCTTAGGAGTCCAAGATACATCCATACCAATTTCCTGAAGACCTCTGAAAGCCATAACCCAAAGTCTTCTAAAATCTTTTGTGGTAAGTCTTGCTTCATCAATATACATATTGACTGCATCACTAAGCTTAATATTTTTTTCTAATTTGTTACTCATAATTTTTAGCTTTCAACGCCATCTGAAACGTGGTCTGATTTAATATTTTTACGAGCTATAATTCTTTGCATAACTACATCAAATACCATTCCTATTGCATCAGGAGGTACATTAATAGGAGCATTCAAATTATTAGTTACATGTGTAGCCATTCTTACGCTAACCTTTGTACCTGCAGGCAACAATGATTTAACCCACATGTATATTGTAGCACCCTCAACCCAGTAATAAGCTGCCTTAGGAGGATGTGGCATATTTCTAAAGTAATCTATTTCATTACCTGATACATAAAGCACAGGTCTGCTTTGACCCTTAAGTCCTGTAAAGAATACAGAATTAACCCCACTGCTATTAGGCAGTCCTAATGGAGGATGAGGAAGTGACGCATAGTAATAACCTGTATCAGCATCTCTTGAAAAAGAGGTTATCTTGAAGGTAGTTAAATATCCATCAGGTACTGATAATATCCCCTCAACAGCATAGGCATCATTAGCTTGCTTTGTGGCAACCTGAGCAACAGCATCGTTGATATGTAATAATAATTCGTTATCAGTTAATACCGCTGCATCATCTGGATAATCATTATAGTATTGACGTCTAACTCTGTCAATCATATTTTGAGTAGTAACAATCATTATTCTCCTGTATTAATAACTCCTTGCCCAAATTGGGTTAGAGTTGGTTCTTTAAATGAAACTCCAATTATTTTAGCTGCTCTAGCAACTAACTCATCTATGTCATTATCATTCCATAATGGGTCAACACTTCCTGTTGGATTGTACACAGGTCTGCCATTACCATCTGTTGTGTAATTCCAAACAACATCTGTAGGAACAGTTAAATATTTAAGTGTAATATTTGTTAAGGTATTTGGATAGATTCTCCAATTTGTATTTTGTTCCACAAAGAACGCATTAGCCTCATTAACAGGGTCAATAGAATCCTGAATACGCTCAGCAAATCTATTCTCCTCTAGTCTATAAACTCTGTAGATATTATCAGTGTACATACCAATCAACTTATTAAATCCTGTTGGCTTTGTACCTAATAATACTCCTCCTGTTAATGTAAGACCTGAACCTATTGTTAATGAACCTGATTGCTCAAATGGCATCAATCTAGAAACAACATTATCTGTCATAGATAAACCTACCCTTGGAGTTGGTCTGCCATACTGATATTGCTCAACCCTACCAACTAAAAAATCATAGTAATTTCTTTGGGCAGTATTAAAAGCGTTTTGAAAATCAGTAGGGCTTAAACTTCCTAGCTGATTCTTTCTAACAATAAATTTAAGTATGGAATATACCTTGTCGACAGTCATCGGAATATTTTACACAAATATAACAAAAATGGCCCACATAGAAATGCGGGCCGTTACATCTAAAACTAAATCAACATGAGAACTATAATTGCATTTTTAATGTACTAACAAATCCTGAACCCTCATCTGTAGAGGCAAATTCTGTTAGGGCATCTATTTCTTTTTGGTTAGCTGGTAAGGCAGTAATCATCTGCTTTGTAGCCACCCAATGAGCTTGATTCTTTACTAAACCTGTAGTAATGATACCTTTTTCTAATCCTTGCTCAACAAGGTATCTTAACTTCAATTTAGGGTTGTTTGCCATCAATAAAAACTTCTCTGGCTCAGCTAATGCTCTTGCCTTGTAGTCTTCTCTGATTGCGTCCATATCTCTTTCTTCTCCTGTGCTTGCATGTATAAAAGGGATGCCTAAGAACTTAGCGTGTGGTATCATATCATCCTCAGATGCTGAACGCGCTAAATCATAAGCTCTATCCTTTTTCTTTCCTAATTCTACTACATTATCATCATTGTTACCGTAATCTAATAACATGTAGGTATTACTAATCATCTTAAACTTGTTTGTGTTTTTGCTACATTGATTATTCAATGTCAAGAACTGAACAAGTGGTTTGTTCCAAGATGGAACTCTTAAGAATCCGTTATTAAACTGAATTACATTGGTTTGTTTGTTAATAACATTGTCTGCTAATGGGCCATGTACTTCTTGCTCATCAACAAAAATGCTCTTCATTCCGTCAATGTATCTGATTTCTCTTGGTTGGAAATCCGGCTCTTGCTCTGTACCGTAATTCCACAGAATAGTATCTGAGTTTGGAATTAAAAAGTTAGGAGGGAAAATGCTAGCCCCCTCGTGGTACTTTGGATGTTCCTTAATAAGTCTGAAGATGTACATCTCAGGCTCTTTCTTAGCTTTTTTCGCAGTTATCTTCTTGCTTGAAGTTACTGGCGAATCTAATGTTGGTGCGCTTGCCAACTCAGTTGCTTTTGCCATAGTTTATTTTTTTACAAATTTAGGTAATAATACTACCTAAACAATAAAAATGCCAAACTTTTTTTTTGAATCATAATGTCCCTTTTATGTCACAATTTTTGAAATATTTGTGCATTTTATGACACATTATGCAAGTTTTGTTACTTTTTTATATAAATATGTAACAAGTTGAATGATATTTAATTCATTATAACTCAATTTGTCTTTTATGAATGATAAGTCATACAAAAATATCCCTAACTATATTACAATATTTGATAAAATTAACCCTAACTATGTTACAAGTTGCATGAAAATTTAGAAAAATTCATGCAGATTTAAGTATAAAAAAAGCCCCCCATTTCTGGAGGGCTCTATATTCAATCTGTTAAGATTAAACTCCTTGGAAGATTGCATATTGGTTAGCAGCAAATGTTCTAACACCTGGGTAAGACAACATAGAGATGGTCTTTTGCGCAGTTGTAGTTTTGTTGCTTGGAGCCAACATACCAGTCTCAGTAGTCAAGACTCTTTGACCGTTAACCTCTTGGAACACGATTTGGAATGAAGGGAATTGCTTACCTGTTTTCGCATCGTTGTTAATCTTTTGAGGAATTAACACACCATAGTTTCTCTTCTCTGGAACTTGAGCACCTGGGTTGATTTGGTATACAGCCTCAGGAGAGAATCCGTTGTTTAAGAAGAAGTGGAATGTGTAACCGTCAATAGAGAAGCTATTGAAACCGTAGCTTACTGAAGCCTCTTCGTTTCCACCTACTGAAGCGTAACGGATAGCGCCATTGTTATACTTACCGAATAACAAATCGTTAACCGCTTGTCTTTGATAGATGTCTTGTAACCAATGGTACTCACCAGCACCACCGTAGAAGTTCAAAGTACGAGTTAATGTATGGATATCAGCGATTGCTGGACCAGCAGAAGCTGTATACTGAATTGTAGAACCTGCAGCAGACACACGTGGTAAAACACCAGTTGTACCTACTGTACCGTTAGATAAGTTGTCGATAGCAACACCCTCTAACATCTTAAACCAAGCTTGGTTCATGTAACGCTTGTTCATGTCGTCCATAGCTAAGTAGTAGTAGTAGTGTTGTCCGTTACCGAAGTCAACCTCGTTTTTCTCGATGTCAGCACGGTCAGTGATTGTGTAGTCATCACGGTGTTCAGTAGTTGTGTTAGTGATTTTATCCAATAATGGAGAAATACCATCTAATACAGTTGATTGCTCACCAATGTTAACCGCACCTCTTAATAACAAGAATTCACCTGCTAATAAGTTAGCTGAACCTGCAGATACGAAAGCAGCTGTAGATTGTACTGGAGTGATTGTTGCAGTATGAGCGTTAGCTGTAGTCTTGTTGATTGCAGTAACCATACCCTCAATACCTGAAGTCATGATACGAACTACCTCACCTACACGGATTGGAGATTGAGTACCAGACGCATAATAAGAACCTGTACCTAAAGTTACTGTTACAGCAGCACCAGCAGCAGGAGCTGTAATTTGAGTGTTAACAGTTACTGATTGGTGTAAGCCTCTTTTTTCATAGTGGTAGAAACTTCTGTTGTCAGATTTTGCTTCCATTACTGAGTTACCTAAAGCCATTTGTACGATTGCATAGTTTTCTGAACCGTAGATACGAACCAAGTTCTTTTCAAAAGAACGGTCAAAAATGTTCAAGTTATTCAACAGGGTTCTGTTGGTAGCTGAACTCGCAATACCCGCAGGTGTAGGGGTAGTTGGGAAAGTGTTAGTAGCCATTTTTTATTATAGTTTAAATTTGTCTTTGTTTATGCCCTAAAAATAATTGGTCAAAAAGATTTCTCTCTTCGTCCGCGGCACTAGGGCGATATGTACCGCTTTGTTCAACGTCTGTAGTGATGTTTTTTCTTTGCTTTAACATTTCAAGTCTTGTTTGATTTGCCGTTTGGCTAATCACAGATTGAATTATCTTGTCAAAGTTATCAGCAATATACAAGTCTTTTAAAAGCCTATCAGATTGGTACTTACCATCTTGGTAGTATCTCTCTGCATAATATTCCTGTAAGCTTTCTGCAGCATCGCGGTATCTTGAAGCTTCCTGCGCAGGGATTTCAAATTTACCATTGATACTTAAACTTGCCTTGTCGTCCTTCCAATTAAATTGCAAGGCTCCTAAACGATTCTCTACACCATTTAGACTCTCTAGAAACTTCTGCCTTTCTTCTTGGGCTTCTGCATCTACTTGATTGTCAACCTGTTGTGTAGGTCTTTCGTACTGCGGAAATTTAATATCCTCAGACATTCTTTCAAAAAACTCTCTTGCCTCAGATACATCATTCTTGATTTTCTGAGACAATTTTTTTTGTTCTCTTTTGAGCTTGGATTCGTCAAACGCAAACTCATCAATAGAATATTTTTCTTCGTATTCAGCCTGTACATCATCGTTGTCAAACTCTGGGTTTTGAAACTTAATGTATGACTTTAATACGTCTTCATCAGGTTTGTCTTTAATCTCATCAGCTACCTTTTTATTATAAAGGATTTCTGCCACCTCATTAATCTTTCCTTCAGCTATAAGATTATATAATGCCTCTGAGGTTTCGTTTTCAAACTTTACTTGTTGAGCTGCTTGTTCCGCTAATGCTTGTTGCAACTCTTCCCAAGATGAAAACTGACCATCAGTTCTTTGTTTTATAAAATCATCCTCGTCTAATACCTCATCATCATCATCTGTAGGTAAAGGTTGTTCCTCTATAATTTCCTCATTTTGTGATTGAGCATCCTCAATTTCTTTTAGTTGCTCAGCTGATAATGTTTTCGCAAACTCTTGCAAAGGGTCTAACTCCTCTGTAGGTATTTGTGGTTCTACAGGAGTAATTGTATCATCTGCATTTACTGCTGTAGTTGTATCAACTGGGTTTAAACTTGTTTGTTGGTCTGTCGAAGAACTGGTGCTTTCTTTTTGCTCAGCAGCCCATTGCTGCATGAAGTCTGTGTTTTCCATATATTTTGTTTTTAGGATTTACTTGTCCGAAACTAACACAAATATAAGGATTTTTATATTACAAAATTTTTTATAAAAAAAAAGGGCACGGTAGAAACCGCACCCCCTTCAGCCATGAAAACACACACAAAGAAAGCTATGTTATTCAGAACCCTGTTCAGGCTCTTGAGATTGTTCTTGTTGTTGTGCCTCCTGTTGTTGTGCTTGTTGTTGAGCCATTGCCTCTTGCTGTTGCTTTTGCATTTTCTCTTGAACGGCTGTGCCCAAAATAGAATCAGCAAGTTGCTTTATTTCATCTGGTAATGGTTGTCCTGTTTTTAAAGACTCCATATACATAGTTGTTGCAAACTTAATTAACTCTAATTCTTTATCAGAATCTCCCTTAGTCTTATTAACTGCCATTTTACCTTGAGACTCAAGTTGGGTAAGCTGAGCGTCTTGTTGCATTTTTTGTTGAGAAGCCTGAGCCTGAATCTGAGCATTCATTTGGCTATTCTTTTGAGCAGCCTCCTCAGCTTCTTTTTTAGCCCTCTTCATACTCTTAGCTAAATACAACTCAGCTAATTTAACATCCTCAATATTCTTAATCTTAAAGACCTGCTCGTATGTAATACCACCTGCCTGTAAAGCCTGCATCATTAAGTTGTTTAACTCTGCCTTCTTTTGTTCGTCAGGTAACATCTCAACCTTAACATCAAAGGTCATATCTAAAAGACTTAGGTCATAACCTTCCATCTCCTTATATTTGGTAGCCTTGAATACAACTGAATCCCACAACATCATAGAAACCTTTTCTGTTGTTTCTTCCATCAAGTTTGTAAATGCATCGTAAATATATTCGGTAGCTGAGTTAGAGCTTTGGATTTGTTGTTGCATTACTCCAAGACCAGTCTTAACAGGAACACTTGAACCATCTCTATATTCAGAGATACCCATCTCTTCTCTTAATCTATCTAGGTTAAAGTTGTACTGACTAATCAAGGTATTTAACTGAGCTACGTTACCGTTGTTAGGTAATTGTTGAATAGGGAATGACTTTGGTTGACCATCATCTCCTGTTGAATCCCAGAATACTCTACCTGTTTGGTCGTATATCTTCATCAACTGAAGTGGCTCAACTGTATTGCCGGTTCCTAAGTCAACATCTCTAAATCCTGAAATATCTACAGAGAATCCATCTGGCTTCATTAAGGCAATCAATTGTTGCATCTTCATTCTAATAAGAAGCATTGCTCTGATTGGTCCCATAGCCTTCTCAATCATAGAAGGTACTAAAGCTCCTGTAGCATTAGGACAAATAATAGAATAGCTGAACATAGCATCTACTCCATTATTATAAGGTCTAATAGTATTAGAAGTTAGGTTCCACTCTAACATGATTTCGGTATCACATACCCAAACACCATGGTAGATGTTCATTACTTTTGATTCAATAACTTCGCCAGCCAACTCTTGCCCCTCTGGAGCAACTGGCCTACCTTGTTTAGGTATTGCAAGAACATTGCCATATTTATTTTCTGTTTTAACTGTGTATTCTACATCCGTAGTTTTTACCTCAAAGTCGAAGACCAATACCGCGTAATCATCATAGGGCCTAAGCTCTGTGTATTTATATGAATCTTTCCAATAAAGGTTTTCAGCTCTCTTAAGTTCACGAGAAGCCTTCTGCGCCAACTTGAATAGGGTCTCTTCATCTAGATTGTATTTTTTTCTGATTACTGAAATCTTCATTGGCTTAACCTCACCAATATATCCTAAATCTTTTCCGTTGTCAGTTTCAAATACATTATAGATTAAGTTCTCTGGCTTAACCCTTTTAATCTTGATGTTATGATTGCCATCAAAGTAAACCTTTGTTGCGGCAAAGTTTACATCAATAACATCTCTAATTAATGTTCTTTTAAGAATACCGTAATCATTCTCATCCAAGATTTTTTTAAGCTTGGTTTCAAATAATATCTCCTCAGGTAATCTATATTCTAAATCAAAGTATAATGCTAAATCATCCTCATCCTCAGGCATAAACTTTTGAGACTCAATCTGATGTCCTATTTGTTCCTCAAGAGCCATAATCTGCTCTTTATTTTTCATCCTGAATGCTGCCTCTTGTTTCTCCATTTCTTTAATAGAAAAACTCATATCATCCGTAGCCTTAACAACAGGCTTTTCTCTTCTTGATAAATATGTTCCAAGTAATATCTCTACAAACTTAGGGGCAATCTTAATGGTGCTCCAGTCTAGGTTTACATATGTTTGATTTCCCTCAACTCTTAATAAATCCATAAACTCTTTCATAGAGTTAGTACCCATAGAGAACTCTCTATTAGCACGCCATACTCTATAACGTTTACCATAATATCCATCTGAGTTTCTATCAGCTGAATTAAATATACCCTGTGCCACCTTCAAGCCATAATCCTTGCTCCTTTTCTTGGAGGGCTTGTCCATGTGCATTTGCAATAGTCTGTCTATACTTGAAAACATATTCTTGTGTTTCCTACAAATGTAAGATTTTTATTTTACTTTGAACCCCAGTTAAATATCAATTGGGTATACCATTGGTCCTCTATCTTGTTGTCTTTTATCCATTTACTAAGTATCTCAATTCTTCTTCCTTTATCTTTTGGCATTTTCTTATAGCCGGCATCCCAAAATGGTTTCATTAATTTAGCATACCTAATTCTTCTATTCTTAAGTTCCTCCTCACTATACTTGCTTGGTTTTTTCAAAGAATCCTTTATAGTTTTCATCTGGCTAGAGTCTTGTTTAATCTTAGCCATGTGCATAAACATCTTAATTGTATTTTGCTCGTAATACTCAACAGTCTCCCTACCCTTGTCTAATAAATAATAAAAGTCTCTTTTGTCCCTATCAATCAACCCCATACTCATCATCTGCCTAACATCATTATAAATATAGGAATGCTGAGCCCCTAATGCCTCAAAGTCTTTTTTCATTTTTAATACAGAGGTAAAGTTCCTCTCGTACATATATGATAATATCATCATGCGTTTCATGTTAATCTTCTTACCAAAAGGTTTCATGAGTCTGCTTGAGATATATCCTAAATATATAATCCACCTCCTTTTCTTAAGTTGGAAGTGCATATTCTTAATGTAGTAGTCTCTTTTCTTAACCTGTGCTTCTAGTACCTTTACTCTTTCTTTGTATGGTGCAAGTAATGTTCTTTCAAGCTCGTCAGTATTAATATAGGCTGATACATTAATTCCGTTACCTTGACTTTTTATTTTCATTTATAAGTTGTTCTATAAGTGGTACGCCTTTCTTTTCTGCCTCCTTGGCTTCGGTCTCATCCATCTTTAAATAATTGACTCTTAACCAATTAACTGAATCAACCATATCTTTTAGACTAGAGGTCAGCTTTTGGAATCGTTCAAATGTTTTATCATCCCCATTAAGGTCAAGTGTAATACTGTTTAGGGAGGCTGATAGTTCGTTAATCTTTCTATTAAGGGCAAAGAATAAGGCATACATACCATCTTGTTTGTATAATGCCAACTCTTCCCTTAGGGCATCTAATTCAGACATATTGTTGCGTGTATTTGTTCTTCGTGGTTTACTATGTGTATAGAGAACTTATCCTGAAGTATTCCTTCATATATGTTATCTATTTCTCTTTCGTTTAATGGAACAATATCATCCTTGATGATGTGATAATAACTTGCGTCCTCTGGCTCAAGCTCCTTCGATAATTCACAAATGTCTTCCATGCTAGAACCAAACATTATCATGTTATATTCTTTGTCAAAAAATAATATAACCCCTGATGTAAATGCTGTCTCGTAGTACAGGTCTTTAACAGGTTTAATGTCTATTAAAAAATTAGAAGCATTCGTAAGGTTAATTATCAATGCTCGGCTCATAGCCAAATTTAGCACTCTTCGTCGAAGACGCCAAGTATATCCTCTTTCCATATTCTGATTGCTCTTTTCTCCTCGTTATTAAAATGATATACCATTTCATAGTCAGAATACTTATAACAAAGTACCCTGTCTCCTGGGTTAACAAAGGCGTCATCAGGCACAGCAATGATGTCAAATACTGTATCTAATGTTTCTTCAAATGGAGAGTGGATTGTTTTGCTGACAGCTTCTTTAGGAATTCTTTTACCTATGTAGTTTCCGTTTAATGGAATCAGCTCACCTGTTTCTTTATTAATCTTAGCATAAACTGTCATGTCAAAATGGATTGCTAGAATAGTCCACTGTTCTGCTAGATTAGTCTTGATAATTTGTCCTTCGTTTGTTAGGATGTTATGATGTACAATAAGTAGGTCACCAACCTCTACAGTTGATATACCATCTCCTACGCTTATCACCTCACATACTACTGGATTTTGTTCACGGCTATTCTCTCCGTACTTTCTACCAATGTAAAGTCTAATAGACTTACCATCTGGCATTTTGATTTCATGCGTTTCTTTTTGCTCATTATACGACTTAACAATGAGTTGTTTTCTTTTGGCTTTCATGTCTTTGTGTTTGCACCGATTATTAGAATCGAACTAATGCCTTTGGTTTTGGAGACCAACATTCTACCCCTAAACTAAATCGGATATGTTTATTTTTTTGTTGAACCTCCGTCCTTCCCATTACGGGCTCTGTTAGCTGATGCGCTTTCTTTCACCAGTTTTCCAGACTTTGTATGACTCATATCCTTACCATCTCCATTTCCGTATGTACCTGCATCTCTGTTAGCCTTGTTAAGTTTAACACGATACTTCTTACGCTCAGGAGTAGCATGATACTTTGTATTGTAATCATTCTTTTTTTTACGAGCCTCAGGATGTGAACGAAAATATAGAGCTGATTTAGATAGTGCCATTATTTCTTTTTTGTTTTGCCTACAGATGCCATTTTGATTTCACTCTTCTCGTAGTCAGGACGAAGCTTACGACCCATCTCTCCGTAACCAGGCTTTACAATATCACTTGACTTTACTGGTACGTTGATTGTTTTTTTAGCAGGCTCCTGCTTCTTCATTTTAACTTTTGCCATATTATGATTTTTTATGTTTGTTTGCAAATGACCTTGCAGCTGCTGGTGAACTGAATCCCCATGCTTTTAATGCCAAGGCTTTTCTTGTTGGTTCTCCGTTTGGTTTTTTCATTGGTCCTGCCATAGCCGCAAAGCGAGCAGCAAAAGAAACCCTACGAGGGTTAGTCCCTGACTTAACTGGTGCTTTTAAATGACCACCATGAGCCTTGTTATAAGATGCTCTACCTTTAGCATTTAATCCTCCTTCTTTATTTTTGCCTTCCGACCTTTGCCAAGCTTCTGCCATTATTTATTCCATTTACCTTTTAACTGATTATTCAATTTCTTTTTTAAAATTCCGTCTGTCATAGCAATCTCTCTAGCTGATATCATTGCTAACTTTTTTTCATGAGCAGGTGTACCTTGTTCAGGCTTGTCGCCCATGCCTATCTTCTTTAGTTTAACTTTTGCCATACACAAATATACTATTTATATTTATTAATTATGTCCTCTAACTCCTCGCGTGTCCACTTCTTTATTCTATTGTTAATGTACATAGACTCTAATTCAGCTACTGCTCTTTCTCCTATCTTTTTAACCAGTCCTACCCTATACATAACCTGATTGCCATGTAAATAAAGATTACATCCGGCACACTGTAGGTTCACATTCCATTCATTGAACCTTAGGGCGCTTGATTGTTTAACTGAAATCCAATGACCTGCTTGATTAGCTTTGTCTGAACCACAGCTGATACAATTCATCCCATGGTCACGTGTTCTTATATACTTGTTAAACACTTGTTGGGCTTCCTTTGTAAGCTTAGGGATAGACTTTAGTTTGTCCAGTTTTTTTGTTAATTTACTGGACTTTTTCTTTACGTTTTGAGAAGGTTTTGCTTTACGTTTTATCGGGCTTCTCTTTATTGGTGTTTTTCTCTTAATCATCTAGGTCGTTTAAATCTTCAGGTAATACTTGTTTTTCAAATTCTAACTCAGCTGAACTCTTTCTATGGAGTACCTCATTAAACTTGGCGTCATGTAGATAGTCTAGCTTATGGGTAAGCATGTACTTAACCACCCCCATCTGAACAACATACTCGTGTTTAGGGCAGTAACCAAAGCTTAACTCATCTACCTTTAGGGACTTAGATACCTGTCTGTTACAAATGTAGCAAATCATATATTTGTGTTTTGAAAGTAATTAATAGTCTCATACACTATACTCTTCAACATCTCCAAGAACAAAACCACAATCATATAGGGTAGGTAAAATAAGTAGACTGCTATAACAAGGAATAGTTTAAATAGTCTCATAGGTTGTTTTTTATTCTATAAAGAATGGTTATTAGTAGTATGAATATAATGATAAATATACCTCTTACAAGTCTCATTTGATGTTTGTTATTTTAAGGTCACTACTTACGCTTGTATACCACTCAGTACCATACTTGGGTTTCTCAATCATTACATCATTGTTTTCTATAATGAAACAGATGGTGTTTAGGAACTCCCTATTCAAGACTGGTAGCTTTCCATCTAAATCATAGTCTAATACCCCTAGGTATAATTCAGCTATCTTTTCTCTATCTAATATCATTTTGTTCTTAATTTACTTCTTAATGGAAATGTCTTTATAACAGGTAGGTGGTTTATTTTGTCAAACTCAGTATACTTCTTATACCAATCAATCCTGTTCTTGCCTTTGTATATGTATGCCGGATTTATGTAATAACTATCTCCTCCTACTTTCTTGGCTATTATCTGCTTGTCCATTAAATCCATTATGCCGGTATAAACTGCAGTTCTACTCTTGAGCTGATACTTAGACATTATCAATTGAACATTCAAATATACCTCATCTTGGTTCTCTCCAAGCTCCTTGAATATATGTGACAATATCATAATGCCTGAGGTACTCAATTTAGTAAATATGTCATACATATCATTGTACACCTTTAGGTGTGGTTGTTTATCCCAATCTATCCATTCACTGTTAGAACCCAAATGCTCCCCATCAGCTGATACCACCTTGCTAGTCTCATGCGGAAACTTGCCTATGTAATCACTATCTATTCTGAATGGGTTATAAGGGAATACCGCGTAATCTTTAAACTTCATGTCTCAAAATTAGTACATTTCTTTGAAACAACAAAATATATACATACAAAACTTTTCTTCATTTTGAAAACAATTGTAACAAAAATTAGTACAAGGTGTACTAAAAATGAAAACAAGATTTATTGATACCATTACGTTTCAGAGCATTCTCTAATATATGGATATATAGAGCGAGGACGACCAGCGGGAGACGTAGCGGGATTTATATCCTAATGCATATAATTTAGCTGATTATGTACCTTTTATATGCTTTTACGTATAGTGTTAAATTATGGTACATATACTCGTGTAGGTGGGTGCAAAATGCTAGAGATGTGGTTGTATAGGTGGGTCTCATATCCATCCATACAAATAGGGGTGGGCGTGGAAACTAACTAATGCTAACCGAGTACCCTATGTACGAAATTTGTCGTACGATATCCTTCGTGAATGATTGTTAGTTGGTTGAGGGAAAGGGAAACTAACAAGTGTTTACGATATTGTTCGTGGTTCCCATCTCCTTTTATTGGTGCAAAGTATCGTGCTACATATTGCGCAAATATATTCGCAAAGATATTCGCAATTATTTTCGCAAATGTTTGCGCTAACTTTTGCAAAGGTTACCTTAATGCCTTTTAATGGGTGCGTTATATGTATGCTTTTTATCTGTCTATTTATACCCTTTTATTGCCTCGTTTGTTAGTATGTTTTATATGTGTTTTATGTGTATTTTAATTCACTTTGTGCATTATTAATATATATTTGTTTTTGTTATATGTAATATATTATCCTTTGAATATCAATATTTTATATGCTTTTTTGTTTATGTGTGTTATTTTGTTATAAAAAATAATTCACAAAATATTAGGTTTTTATGTTTATACCTTTGTATATTGCACCCGAATTGATATTTTTTTATCGGTTCATAAGCTCTTTATTTATTAAACTTTTAAACATTATTACAATGTCAAACACAAGTACATTGACAGCAACAATTCAAAATGCTAAAATTATCGAAAACCCATTAGTAGAAAATGCAAACGGATTAGGCTTATCCATTCAAGCTAATGAAAAAGTAAGTAAGCCTAAAAAAGAAAAAAAACCTTTATATCTTGTTGAGGGTATCAAGGGTAAGCAGTTAGTAGGTAGTAAGATATCGACTAACAACGCTATTAAAGCAGACAGAAAGTCAATAAGTAGTGCAATTAGGGACATTTTAAAGCATAATACCGGCTTTCTTGAGTCGTTTGCTAATTATAACGTAAACGATATCAAGCCTACTAATTTAACCCCACTATTAAAAGAAAACGAGGGTAAGAATGGTTTTTCTTGTTGGTTGGTTATGCAGTTAATTACAAGATATTACAAAAATATTTAATATCTTAACCCTTGTTAGGGCTATTAAGTAGCTCGTAAATATCGAATATTTGCAAGGGTTCACCTACATATTTATAGCAATATAGGTATGTTTCTTACACTATCTTAAGTATTGAAGTGTAAGGTATTTTAAATAGGTGCGCAATGCACTACTCCCTTTAATAGATAGCGCAATGTTATCAACGACTTATTAGGGTTTTTAAGATATCAGTCAATACAAAGCTATTTGAAATTAGTAAAATTTTTGTACCTATTTATAGGTATCAATATTTTATTTTCGTAATGTACAAACATTCAAAGCAATAGATAGACATTAGTCTATTAATAAAGTCGGCAAAAGTCACATAAACTTACTACCGAATTAGCGTAAAGTTCGTAATGAATAGGCGCAACGCCTACGCTCCCGTTTGCCTATATGTATTGATACATTCAACGCCCTTATCCCTTTATTGTTGGGTTGCTGATTAGCGTAAAAAAATAGTTCATAGGCTTAATCTTTCCGTTTGTATATGCGTAAATTTAATTGATTGAAAAATATCAGCGCCAAAATAAAATATACATTAAATAAGATTAGATTAATAAGGTAGCCTAATGGTACGGAGCAAAGCCCCTTAACAAATAAGGTACGGCAGCCGTACGCCCTCGTAAAAGCCCTAAGTGACATAGGTAGACTAAGCGAGTAAATAAAAACAATTAAAAGAAAACAATTTTATTAATATAAAAAGGATACAATGTATGGGCATATCGTAAATGGTATGCCCTTTTTATGCCTATGCGATTAAGTCGTGGTATTCAATTACAACATAGGCGCTAATCTCAAGCTAAAGAGAATAAAATGGCATTAAACTATGATAAGTATAGCAGAATTAATCGTTATTGCAGTGCTGACTATTCTATGCATTGTATTGTTCAAAACCCTATTTCCTAACAATCAAAATAAATAAAATGAAAGGAATAATAATGAAGATAAAGTATATGAGATACGAAATACATCTAAAGACTAATAACAAATGGCTTGTATTATTAGACCATTCGGAACACGACAGCCTAAATTCAGCTGAAAGACATATCGATTATTTAACTAAATAAAATAATAATGGAGCAAACTAAATGCGTTAAGTGTGGCAACGATATGCCACTATTAAGGCTGACAAAGTACGGCTATCATTCGTGCGTACAATGCAGTAAAACCCAAAAGGTAGGCTGTGCGCCTATCACAAACCATAAGACAGGTAACAATATTCAAATAGTGCCAATGGAGCTAGCTAATAGAATAAACAGAGCAGCTCAACGCCAAGGTTATGGCGTATGCAAAGGCATGAAAGCATCATTTTAAAATTAATCAAATGAAAAAGACTTTACAAAAGCCATACAATAATGGCTATATCAAGGTTGTTGTTTCAATAGAAAACAATAGGTTTTCTGTCACAGGCTCAATTTATGAGCCATTCGAACAAGATTATCATAGGGACATAGATAGTTGGGAGTATTTCGGTGGCAAGTATGGCTACGCATATGGTGGGTGCATACACGATGATGTGTTAAAAGCATACCCAATACTCAAGCCTATTGTTGACCTACATCTTTGTGACCACCATGGTACGCCAATGCATTGCCTTGACAATGCTTATTATCATTATGAATGTGGGAATAAGGCTGCCTTTAGAGACCACCTAATGATTGATAACTATTGGGCTGACCTATTAATAGAAAGACTTGACAGAGAAACTAAGGGTAAACAATATCGTAAACTATTATTGGCAAATAGAATATACGAGGGCCTTGCACCTATATGGGAGGAGAAAGCAGCAAGAGCAATGGAGGTATACAATAATCTAATAGACCATTATGTATCTATAGAGAATGACCTGTACGAACATTCAGCTGAATAATTAACCTAAAACTATAATATGGAACAGCTATTAAAATGGATAACAGAGAATGGTTATGTGTATAAAACTATAAATAAGACTAAGGTTTGGTACAAGCCGTCTCAGTATCCTAGGGTATATTTAGAAGACAAAGTATTGATACAATTATTTAATCTAAAACAATAAAAATGGCACACACAAAACCAGAGCCTATCAACTTTGAGTTTGAAGGCGAGACAGTCAAAACCTATCGTGAATTGTTTGAGGAGCATCTACCCGAATCTGTAGCCCAAAGAGCAATCTATCTAATGGGTACATCAGCAGGTAAGGGGCATAGTCGTAGCGAAGAATGCCCAAACATAGCTGAGGCACTTCTTAATGGCTTTAAATGGAGGTCAACAAAAGAAGGTCAAGAGTATTGGGAAGGTATTTATAATAATCTAAAATCAAACTAAATGGCAAACCTTAAACCACCATCAATCAACTTCGAGTACGAAGGAGATGATGTAATCGAAGAACCAAAAGGTAAAACAGGCAGAGAGTGGATACTTGGTACAACCCTTTTAAATGTTTCACAATCAGCAAATGCCTTGCGATATTTACAAAGCAGCGGCTTTATTGATGAACCATTCGGCTCACTTTCTGCATGTATAGGGCAAGGTTTCACTTGGTTTAGAACAGAAGAGGGTGGGGAATTTTGGGATAGAATTCATGAACAAGCATCACAACAAGAACGGAATCTATAATTATAAAAACTAAAACTTCAAATCACATGGAAGCAGTTTTACATGCAGTCGGATTATGCCCCGACTCAAACACCCATGTCAACGCCATACTACTATTGGCGTACGACACAAGGCATTACTTGGCAACTTATGTATTAACCTTTAAAACCTACCTACTATGTCTAATGAAAATGTAGCAATGGAATGCGAACATTGTGGTGCTGATGTTCAAGATGAACTCAAGGCACACAAGAGTGGGGAGCAGCTATGCGAAAGCTGCTATGATGACTATCGTGAATGCGATGGCTGTCTCAATCACTACCACATGGATGACATGACCTATGCAGAGCGTGATGAATTATTATATTGCGAGGATTGTTCTAGCGACCTAGACTATTGCGAAGGTTGCGAGCATTATGGTTGTGACCTCGAACTAAGAAAGGTTAATGACGACCATGGCAATGAGATACAATGTTGTTCTCAATGTAGAGATGACATGAACACATTCTATTGCGAGAGATGTAATGAATACTATTCGGAGGACTACTACGAAAGATATCACATCAGAGGCATTGGTACGGTCTGTCAAGGTTGTGAGGAAGATACTGACACCTTTACCTGTGTGTATTGTGATGATGTATACGAAACTAGGAATCAAGGTAATGATGATGAGGAGGAGCCATGCTGTCGTAATTGTGCAGAGGAACACGACACCTCCTACATACATAACTATTCATTCAAGCCTCGACCAATCTTCTTCAAGGGTAACAACGAGGATAATCCTTCTTTGTTCTTCGGTCTTGAGTTAGAGGTAGAGCAGAAGCGTAGTAGTGTAGACAGAGGTACAATGGCTAAGAAGATACAGCGTGATTGTTGTTACTTCAAATCAGATGGCAGTCTAGAGTATGGCTTCGAGATTGTAACCCACCCAATGACAATGAGTTACATCAATGAAAACAAAGAGGTGGCGTTCAAGTCTATGTTAGATGAGCTGATTAATA
>Ga0214174_100042_pt1 | contig 18068 bp, 24 predicted proteins | sample TroBogEpilimnion_14_FD_153012 | JGI IMG/M metagenome (GOLD analysis project Ga0214174, IMG submission 153012) | Freshwater microbial communities from Trout Bog Lake, WI - 31JUL2007 epilimnion | ecosystem: Environmental > Aquatic > Freshwater > Lake > Epilimnion/Euphotic zone | place: Trout Bog...
CGCAAGATGCGGTATGGTGTTCAGGGAATAATCCCCATTCATCAATAATCCTTGCATCGCAAGCCCGGCGTATAAATCCTGTAAATCATCGTTATTCATTGTTTTCCTTTAACCATAAAGCCATCAACAGGGCATCAGCCCTACCGTGATCTTTCTGGCGTTTGAGTGATGCTTCTGACCAGTACTTCCTAGCCAGATCCAAGCTAGCCTCTTTAGGCAAGCCAACAAGCCCGTGATGCGCTTTCCAGCGCTGAGGTGTGACCAACATAAATGGATAGCGTGTTAGCTCCGCCGTGGCCTCAATAGCGCCTGCAGCACGCATAAACTTCCCTGAGCTAGCGATCCCTTGGTTTGGCATCGTATGAACACTTTCAACCACAATATGAGCCGTATCGAATGTCGATACACAATCCTTGATGATTCGGTAAAGCTCACGAGCTGAGATGCGACCATCAATTGATGGGATATCACCACAGCCAACAAATTCATTGTTGTGGTCAATCGCACCCCAAGCACCAGATACAGCACCCGGGTCTAACCCAATCCAGATCATTTCTTAAGCCTATTGCGGATCGCCTCAGCAACAGCAGGTAGTTCCATGCCATCTGCAATCTTGGCGCACTCCTCTCGCTCGATTGCGATAGCGGTCTTGGTTGTGTCCACCGCAACTTGCATAATCTGCGCCTTGGCTATTGCTAATTGATCATCAAACTCTTTCTGGGTATACATCGTCATTCCGCCACGGGCTAAAAACGACTTCTGAAAATCACTCATCTGTGCCACGCCAATCTCCTTGTTCACCACGATTTTTCAAATTCCACTGCCTAACTACATCTCTTTGTAACGTACTGTCTGGCCTCTTACCCATCCACCTAGCCAGAAATAATTTTGCCGCCTTCTCATCCTTAATGCGCCAGCGAATAACGTGACGCACTAAACATTGATGTTTATGTTCCTGCTCTGTCATAAAGCACGCCTCAAGCTTTGTGCTGCCTGAAATAATCCAACTCTCTGGTGGAAGTCATTGAAGTCGCAATTTACTTCTGGTGCAATCCAATACTTATACCCTTGCGCCACACGCTCACCCGTGCCTGATTCGTCATTATCTGCAACGATAAACGGATTGTTGTACTTCTTTGCCATGCGGCTCAAATTCCCGGCTGAAAAGCACACCATGACGCTCTTGCGCAGCTTCAAAGCCGACACAGCCATCATGACCGATAATCCTGTGGCGTAACCTTCACACAGAATAGGATCACCCTGACCCATCGTGAATGTCGCATCGTTGGTTTGCTGTCCCTTCAAGAACTTCTTGTCGCCATCCTCACTAATCAACTGACAGCCGACGACGTTATTGAATGCACGCATCGGCACTACCAGCGTCTTCTTGTGATCGTGATACCAAACCATGCCCGACTTAAATCCCTTGCGCTCAAGGTACGGATGTGACGCCTGTAACGTCTGGTTAATGATCCAGACCGCACGCTCTGCAGCCGCTGCACGTTCCTTATCTCTCTGGTCGTCTAAGGTCTTAGCCTTCAATACGATCTTGTGGTCGATGACGTAATCTTTTGCTGGCTTCCATACCTGCACTTCTGTTTGCGTCGCATGGTTCTGGACGAAGCCCACATCACCCATGTACTTGTACGCACCGTTCTTACTTCTTGGATGATCCTCGGTCGGGACTCGTACCCAGCGCCCCGGAATCAAATCACGCACGATCAAACCATGCGCTCTGGCAAAATCTTCAAAGTTCATGCAGCCCTCGCTTTTCTAAACGCTATCAATTGTTTTTTAATCCAATTCAATGTCTTCTGTGAAGGTGGTAATGGTTGCGGATTCATCTTCTTCGGCTCCATACCGTACTTCTTTTTAAACTGATGATAAGCCCAGCCGGGTTTGTAATTCATCAGTTGTGCATAGCCAATCAATTCGCTGTAAAACTCTCGGCGCTCATTTAACTCTTCATGAGAAGTCATGCCCAGTTCAATGAGTTCACCATTGCGCTCAAGAATCTGATTCTTGCGCACCCGGACGTGACCACAATGAGAACATACGTCCGCATTACCCCAGAAGTAGCCGCACTTCGGACACTTCGATTCTTTCTTTTCACGCTCTGTCGGCTCTGGCTTTGGCTTCTCACGACCATCATCCAATTCGCCTGCGCCTTCGCAGTACACGCTGTCCCAATCACTCTTGAATCTAAGGTAATTACCAGAAAAATCTAACCAGAGTGCAAATTCCTTATCAGGATGGCTTCTCATGACTCGACCCATCTGCTGGATATGTGAAGACAATGACTTTGAGAATGGTCTAGCCGATACGCCAATCATGACATCTGACACGTCAAAGCCCTTTGTCAGGATGTCCACGGCGATCAGGCCATGAATATCTGTATCCGGTCTAGCAAAATCCTCGAACACAGATTTCTTGTATTCGTCCGAATCCTTGTACGAGATCGGGACGAAGTTATAACCCGCCTCATTAAACTTCGATGCCAGATCAGCACCATGCGCCACCGATGCACAAAAGACAATCGTCTTTTTTGGGCCACCAAAGATCTCGTGCGTCTTCTTAACCCACTCAGTTACCACATCACCAGTAATCTTGATGCCACGCTCAGTCACTTCCCTATCCGACCATTCACCAGCGATCTTCTTGGCGCCAGTCATATCGATCTCTTTAGCCAAGAATACCCGTAGCGGAACAAGGTTCTTACTCAGCACCAATTGCTCCGTGGTGACCGTATTTACGACATGGCTATATACATTGCCTAATCCCTTCGTAAACGGCGTAGCGGTCAATCCAATGACTTTGACGTGCGGATTATTCTTGATGAACTCCTTGGTCTTCTCACGGGTCTGATGCGCCTCATCGACGATCAATAACTGCAACCCCGGGAAGTTGCCACGCTTTTCAAGCGTCTGCGCTGAACATACCTGAATGCGCTCATGCGGACGGTATCTCCAATGTCCAGCCTGCATCACGCCGTGGTCGATCCCGTACTTGTCTAGCCGATCAGATGTCTGATTACATAAGACGATCCTGTCTAGAATCATCGCTGACCGGCTTCCAAGCTGCCGGGAGTACTCCATCAGGGCAATCGCCATTTCAGTCTTGCCAGCGCCTGTAGGTGCGTACAAGAGCTGTGAGCGATGCCCTAATCTAATGCCTTCTCTTAACTTCTCTATACCCGCTTTCTGATAATCAAATAGTCGCTGTTCGATGTCGTACATTTATTTCACCTTTTTGAGTTCTCTTTCCAAATATTTAATTTGCTTCTTCAATTGTGTATTCTCATTCTGGTAGCTATCACGGTTAGATTTCAGGGCTGAGTTCTCGGCCTTCAAGGTTTTGATCTCCGCCTTCAAATCCGCAATGATTTCCGCTGTCGCTGTCTTCTCCTCTTCGCTGGCATCCATAGCCTCTACAGCCAATCGTGCCTTGAGTTCGCTGTTCTCTTCCTGTAGCGCCTCGATAGACTGCATCATCTGATCACGCTCAAACTCTTCCTTGGAGTATTCAGGCGCTTCCGGTAGTGGTTTAGCCTTCTTGACCTTGCCAGTAACTTGCTGGTGCGCCTTGTTGATGCTGATTTTGCCTTCCGATAATGCCTTCTTTACTTCTGGTGTTGCCTTCTCTTCAATCTTCTTAACCTTCGCTACCGTATCGTGTGATACGCCAGCAACCTTTGCTACTTCTTTCATCGTATCAACAGGCTTGATAGGGTTTTCAGATTTCTGAGAACCCTTTCCGTATTGCTTGCCGCTTTGCACCAAATTCTCTTTTGCTCTCGCTTTGACAATTTCTTCCAGCTCTAACGCCAGCACGGTACGATCATAATCCGTCAGATTGCGACGCCCTAACTGATTCCACAACATCCACTCTTTGGCTTCGTCGTGGTTTTTAAACATCATGTCTTTCGTGTCAAACCTGATGTTGTGCTTCTGGCAGATCTCGTATCTGTTATGGCCATCAATCAGTAGGCCATCCCAAACAACTAATGGATCACGGCATCCGTCCGCTATCAAATTCTCTTCAAGTTTGTCGTATTCGTCTTGGCTCAGTGGTGGTATCAACGCTTTAAGTTTTGGGTCGACTGTGATTTGCATCTAATTCTCCGTGATTGTTTATTAAACTTTGTCAATGTCCGTAAAGATCCGTATTTGTCCAGCTTACTACTTATAAATATCAGGTCGCAACGTCTTACGGCTGACTGCCCCCTTAGTTAGCTTCTCGATCATAACTGCTAAAACAGGGCTAGGAGTCGCACGTTTATTGATTATTAGGGAAAACCATGTCCTGCTGATGTTTAAGCTTCTAGCCATCGCCGCTATTGAACCGTGCGGCTTGTTTGAAAAGTATTGATGTAGTGTCATAATTATTCCTAACTGTTAATTCAAAACCTATTGTACATTTTTTATTAACGAGTGTACAATTCATTTTCCTAAACCCTACAGAGAATCAAAAATGATTGAAGAAATGAAGCTTAAAGAGAATGACTCAGCCTACGCACCCGCCTCGGCTACCAACGTCCAGCGCACATGGAAACGTGTCTGCAACTGGACACCTCCATCCAAAGATCCCGAAACCATCAAGAAGTGGCTCTATTACCAGAGCTTGGCTTTGATGTCTGCGGAACAATTACAACTCAACAAGGAAGTGAAATGAAAACTCGTCAAAAACTTATTTTGGATTTTATGTTGGCATTAGCATCTGGATTTTATGCAGGCGGTGAAAATTCCCCTTCAGATCCAGAGCAAGTCCTTAAGCTTGCAACGATTTTAGCCGATGAATATTTGGATTATCTCTCGTGACCCGCACCGAAATGGCGGTTCTGATCATGCAGGGGATGTGCGCTGGTGACTGGCAGATGCCCATTCCTGAAGGCATGACGTGGGACGATGTAGCCATCCCCCGTGCGTTTGAGATCGTAGACAAACTTATAGCGAAAGGAGCAAACGATGAACATTAGCCCACCAGCATTCCCAACATGGATGGTTGACGAATCAATGGCTCCGGGTATGACGCTGCGTGATTACTTTGCGGCAGCAGCCATGCAAGGCTTATTGTCTACAGAATATTTCAGAGGTATGCCATATAACTTGGTGTCTGTAGATGCTTATCGTGCTGCTGACGAAATGCTTAAAGCGAGAAATCATGAATGAAGATGAATATCACCAGATGGGATTAGAGAGAATGCAAAGACTTGACGAGGCGCTAGAACGGGCGGAGGCAGGTTTTGCGACAGGGGATGATTGGGACATCATCCGTTTTGAATGTGGAGCGCCACGGCGTCCATCAATTGTTTTAATGACCATAGGAATTAAAAATGAGCATCATAGCGACCGCAAACTCAAGTAATTCATTTAAGCCAGTACCAGCAGGTTTACACCTAGCCAGATGTTATCGGATCATTGACCTTGGTAATCAAAAGACCGAATACATGGGCGCTGTAAAAATGCAACGCAAGGTCATGCTTCAATTTGAAGTGTGGTCTGAAGATGAGAACGGAGAACCGACAAAAACCGACAAAGGTGAGCCTATGTCGATCAGCAAGAACTATTCGCTGACGCTGGCGGATAAAGCTACCCTGCGCAAGGATTTACAGACTTGGCGTGGTCGTGACTTCACATCAGAAGAGCTGCGTGGATTCAACCTCAAGAATGTCTTGGGCGTCTGGGCCATGTTATCCGTGACCAAATCAACAGGCCGTGATGGCAAGGAATACATCAACATCGGCGCAGTCATGCCCGTACCGCCACACGTCAAGAAAGCCGGTCTACCTGAAGCCCATAACGAGCCAAAGATGTACTCCATTGATGAGCACGATGAAGACTTGTTCCAATCGTTCTCGGATAAATTGCGTGCAAAGATCATGGCCAGCCCAGAGTTTCAGCGCAAAGGTATCTCAGCTCAACCAGCGCAATCATCTCCTGTAGATGATGATTCTGATATCCCATTTTGATGCAGTGCAACATGGAGAGCACAATGAAAACATCTTTTGAAAAAATTACGCCGTCAATGGCAATTACTTATTTAACATTGAATACGGACAATCGCCCAATGAGAGAAGGCTGGGTCAAACAGCTTTCTGAAATGATTAAGAATGGCGAATGGCAACCAACTCATCAAGGTATTGCATTTTCTGTAAATGGAAAATTGCTTGATGGTCAACATCGTTTAAGCGCAATCGCTAAATCAGGCATACCGGTAAATATGCTCGTTATTCGAGATTTGCCAAATGATGCATTCAAGACGATTGATTGTGGTTTAAAACGCACGGCTGCGGATTTAACAAAACTTTCATCATCCTCTGCTGAGGCTTGTCGCGCTGCCGCCGCATTCACTTATCACACAGGAAGATTTTCTGCAGACGTATTACTAAAAATTTACGATTGTGGCTTTGGTGCCTTACATGAAGAAATTATCGCTGTAGCAGGCAAAAAGATTAAATTCTTTTCTAGCGCATCTATGCGTGTTGCTGCCGTTATCATGATGATGAATGGACACGATAAGCAATATATTAAAAATATATATGCAAATCTTGTTCACCAAAATTATGACAAACTTCCGACTATTGCCCAGCAATTTGCAAAACAAGTCAATCTTGGGAAACTTCCATTTGATAAGGTTGATTTACTAGCTCGTGGCATGAAAGTTTTTAACCCAGAGTATTCGGATACCGGTCGATTGATGATCACTGATTTAGATGTAACATCCGCCACTAGTTTATGCCGTGAAACCATCAAGAATGCAATTAGATCGAGTGGGGTATAACAGTGATCGCAAAAGAAACCCGAGCAAGCGAATCAAACCATTGGTACGACTTTGATGGCCAGCCAAAGTACACAGTGCCTTCTAAGAAGGATGGATCACCCCGTGCTACCACGCTGCGTGATGCCAGAACCATGAATCTAGTGCCGTCAGTTACGACGATACTGAACGTGGCGGCAAAGCCTGCGCTTATCCAATGGTTGCAGCGTCAAGTCCTGATGGCGGCGCTTACCTTGCCTAGGAATCCTACTGAGACGGAAGATGAATACATCGAACGTATCATGCATGATTCAAAACAGGAAGGTAAGGCCGCAGCAGATAAAGGCACCGAAATCCACGAAGCCATTCAAGGTTTTTATGAGGGGAAAGGTCTTGGTCAATATCCAGTTGAGGTTGCTACAACATCGGCGAAAATCCGGCAAAAGTATGGACATCAAGAATGGATCGCAGAGCGAAGCTTTGCCCATGATCTTGGGTTCGGCGGGAAGTGCGACCTTCACTCCAAAGGAATCGTCCTTGACATCAAAACCAAAGAGTTTAGCGACCCAGAAGAAGTAGTGGGCTATGACGAGCACCTGATGCAACTTGCGGCGTACCGTGTGGGTCTTGGTATGCCTGATGCTGTATGTGCTAATGTGTTCGTCTCCCGAACAAATTCCAATTTAGTTGTGATCAAAGAATGGACGCAGGACGAATTGACAAAAGGTTTTGGGATGTTCCATCACCTATTGCAGTTCTGGATTATCAAAAACAAATATCAACCTATGCGAGGTAAAAATGCTGAGTGACGATCAAATCAAACAAATATTCTTTTACGTTAAAAGCGACGATCCAAATGGTATGTACGCAGACGAAGTGGACATTCTGGAATATGCTCGTAAAATTGAAGCATTCGTCCGTATTGAAGCTATGCGTGAAGAGCGTGTTGAGTGCGTCAAACTTGTTAAATCACTCAACCATGAGGTGGCTAAAGCTCTGGAGGATTATCGTAGATGTGCGGAGAGGAATTTCACCTAGACTATGACGTCATCAAGGCTAATGCGACCTTATTTGATTTGGGACAAACCACTCACATAAACCGCATCGCTAAGATGATTTGGACAGCCTATCAAGAAGGACATGACAACGGGATTCTGGAAGCTAAACACAACTTCAACCAGATGAACATCCTATTGTTTGGAGAGGCTGGACACGCATAAAAAGATCCCCGGTGATTAGCCGGGGATAAAAAGACCCTGCGGTCTCAAGGAGATTAAATCAGTACGCTCCGGATGATATGGCGAGCTGTTCGTTGAGTTCTTTTTGCTTTGCGGGAGGTAAAGACATGTAGTAGTCATACAGGTCTTTGCCCGCGCCCGCAGCCGTAATTGCTGCTCCTGTAACAACAGTGGGCGCGGTTGGAATCATCATTAACGCCCCGCCCAACCCGCTCGCATATTTGCTCAAGGCTTGAGTCTGATTACCCGCTTTCCCGGCCTCGTAGCCTTTGTAGATATCACGCGCAGCTAACGCCCCGCCTAATGGTCCTAGTAAGGGCTTAACCTTAGAGATAACCCTAGCGAGGGGCGACTCGGCAGCCAAGTCAGCCGCCGCCGCGGCATGCCCCCCTAAGTTTTCAAACTTCTGCTGAGCCTCCAAAGCGGCTCGCTCCAGGGGCGTGATTTGGGCTTCTCGCGAGTTGATATGCTCGAGGAGCTTGTTTTCAGCAGATTTTTTAGCGCTGGCCGCGCTACCGGCTGCGGTTTTCTGCTCTTGGTAAAGATCTTTGAGCATTGCCAGCTTTTGCTCTTGCGGTATGGAGGACTCGATAATTTTCTTATACGCCGCGTCAAACTCGGTTTGCATAGGCGCTGGGGCGAGCACCCCCATAGGGCTGCTGGCCGTAATGCCTGGGAACTCCAGGGTGATGCCGCCGGGCTTGACCAGCCCTTCGGTTTGTAACGCTTTTAAGCCGGTTTTACCCGCCGCACCGTGTTCCGCAATTTCTTGAGTTCTCGCTTGGTAGCCGGTTTGGCTCGCCCTACCCGTGACCGTATCCGGCGCGGCGCTTCCGGTCCCCTGTATTTGGCGGGTATGCTCATCGGGTAAAACAATTTTCTGGGGAGCCTCGCCCGACGGCGCTTTAGCTTTTATTTTTTCCTCAATATAAGCGTTACGAGCTTTTTCAAGATCATTCTTTTCCATCAAGTGCAGCTGCGCGAGGTCATCCGACTGGCGCTTTAATGCATCAAGTTTCAATTCATAATCTTGAATACCAGCTTGATGAGCAGATTGATTTTTTAGCCATTCATCTCTAGCGAGCTGCGCAGGGTTAGGAGCAGCCTCTGGTGCGACGTAGTCTGGGAAAGCCTTTGCTACTTTGCTGCCTGCCATGGCTCCCAGCCCGGTAACGGCAATGTCAGGCATAGCATTAAGTGCATTTAGCGCCTGACCTACACCACCTGCTGCGGGTGCGCCCTGAACGCCACTAGACGGGGCGACAGGTTGTACCGATGGCGTAACGGCCTGCGTAGAAGATTCTGGCGCGGGTTGAGACATTCCTGCCGTTAAATCGGAATAAATTCCACCCAGCTTATTCATGCGGTTGATTGACTCTTGAAGATCGTCGCTCATTATTGCACCGAATTTGAAATGATGTTGGAAATATCGCTATAGCGAGTGTTGTAGTCGTCATTTATCCGTCTATATTCGGGGGATGACAAAAACTTATAAGGCCTATCGGTAGTGCCGGAGGTCTTATTTATGTAGTCATGGTAGGCTCGACTCAAATCTAAACGATGGTCATTTCGAGTGTTTTCACGCAGGATGAACCCTTTAATAATGTTCACCGGGTCGCGCACGCTCGCCATGGTTTTTTCTTCTTTAATAATGTCAGCGTTGCTTATCTGTGGACCAAAAGCGCTCTTCATTGCCTGCGCTTTTTGAACGAAGATCTGGCTGAGCGCCATGTCTAGCTGGCGGAGCTTGTTCTGCTGGTATGGGCTGAGCTGTTTAATCAGACCGTCATACACGTCAACCGAAAGACCGAAAGGACCAACTTTTACTCCGTCCCTAGCCATAGTAGCAAGACCCGAGGCCACCCCAGGCTGCTTAAACAACAGACCGAAGGCATCCTCCATTTTGGGGTCATTCAATATATTAGTGGCAGTTTTAAACACTCCACGGTTATCGGCTAGGTCGCCTTCTTTAATAGTCGCTAGCTCTTTGAGCGAATCGGCGGCGGGTGCTTCCCTAGCTGATTCAGCTTTTTCTAATTGCTGACGCTCAAATTCTTTTTGAGCCAGTATGTCTTTTTGCGCCGACTCAGGCACTAATGCGGAGGGTTTATTCTCCACCGCGCCAGAAACCGCCCCCGGCTTCATAGGCTCGTAGTGAACGGGATCTTTCTCCGGATTAGGACGGTACCAGCCCAGCGAGTTCATGAATTTCTCGGGTACAGCGCGAGGGACATCTAAGGCGTTAGCGTGGAACACCTTTTGGTCTGGGTAATCCGCAGGATTAACGGGCGTGAAGACGCTCTTATCGCCCGCTTTCCAACGGTCATAAAGAGCCTGCTGTTCTTCACGAGAGCGGCTGGAGGAAAGCTGGTCTGACTTCAGGTCATACATATTAGTAAGCGCGTTGACCACTGCTTCCCGTGGTACTATGGTGTTGGGCGCAGCGACCTGCGTGGTGTTTGTAGCGGGTTGCCCAACCGCGGGGGCTTGCGCAGCCGTAGCGGGTTGCGGCTGACGACCGCCCACGTTGGGTAAAATAGGAGTAATACCCGTTTGAAACTGCGTCTTTAGCCCTTCGTTGTAGGTTTTTATTTGGTCGTTAGTGAGGGTGTTAGACTTGATACCGAAGTCTAGCATTTTCATCTGCGTGTCAATCAACCCTTTCAACTGCTCAGCCGCCCTAGTACCCGGCGGGGTGAGCTGCTGCGCACGAGCTAATCTCATAACTAACGAAGGGTCTGCGATAGCGCCTTCGGGAGTCGCGAATTGCTGGGCTACTTCGCCTAGGTTCTGACCGCCTAAAGCGTTGAGTAATATGTTCTGAGCGCCGACTTCTTGGGCGGTTTGAAATTTCTGACCAGCCAGCTGAGCACGCATCTGAGCAATGGCAGGAGCACGTGCTTCTTGCTCTTCTTGCTGTTTGCCTAGAGTCTCAGCAACATTACCAAGGGATTCCCCAAAAGACCCTGATCGAGTAGGCTTAGCAAAACCAGCAGCTACATTCCACCAGTTCGTTTCTTGTCGTCCTTCAAGAGCTTTTAAAGCCTGGTTTAAGGCATCAAAGTATTCTTTCTGAGCATCCGGATCGGTGCCGATCATTGTAGGTGCTGTAGGAAGTGCGCCAGTTGCCATAATTTATTCCTTAGTCGCCAACACCAATATAAGAAGGTGAAGCCGGTATGTTATTTAAATTTAACCCAGAACCAAAGCCGTTATTTGTTAAATAGCTTGCATTTGAAGGAGACAATCCAGATGTATTGGTAAACAACGTGGACGGATTATTTAGCATCGAATCTGCAGTAGTTTGACCAGCTGTCGTCGTATTGTAAGGATCTAGACTGTTAAATGTTGGGGTTGTATTTGATCCAAAATAACTACCTACAGCATTCCCAATCGCCTGACCGAACGGCGTGTTGCTTATTGCACCGATCGTACTGCCGAGCGTAGCAATTTGAGACAACGGCGAATTCTGGTAAGCACCCGGTATTGGGCCTGTATAGGTAGACGATACAGAAGTAGGAATCTGAGCGCCTTGGAGCAATCCAGCTTCAGCTTGAGCCATCTGCAGCGGAAATAGCTGCTGGGCTTGCAAAATCTGCTGCTGTTGTGTGCCAAGCGTATCTAGGGCATTGACATCACCTAAGCCTAAATTCTGCGTTGTGGTGGCTAATTGACCGCCTATTTGCGCAGCATTGGCTAAGTTCTGTTGACCTTGTGACGCCAACGAGCCTGCTGTTTGACCTAACTGACCCTGCAACACAGCTTGGGCTTGCGCTTCGGTCATGGCATTTTGATACCCAGTGTTCAGCGCATTGGCTTGTAGGGCAGTAGTCTGTTGGCCATATTGACCTAAGTTTGATGCCAATGCCTGAGCACCGCGTTGTGAACCGAATTGACCCGTACCCACTAGCCCCGCAGTTGTCTGCGGAGCGACGTTGTTCATTACATTCTGTTCAGCCAGATTACCAATCTGCGAAACCACGTCATTGACGTAAGGATTCATATATTGATTGACGGTGTTGTAGGTCGGATTGGCGGCAGAACTGAGGTAAGGCTGCGCAGCGCTTAACGGCGAGGTAGCGTTAATTGATGAGCCTAAAGCGCCGGTAGCTTGGTTCAACGTCGGTTGGTAATTACCTACGTTAGACTGAGCGAGGTTATACGCCTGTTGCTGCATTGGCTGAATACCGATAAACTGGGCATTCTGTGCTGCTTGAGCGCCCTGCTGGGCAATATTCTGAAGATAGTCCGTGTACCAACTAGGCGCTGCAGTTGCCTGCTGTTGCGTCGTAGTAATATTGGGCAGTGCTGCACCCTGTGTCAGCGATCCGCTACTGGTTGACCCTGCAGTACCGATATCAGCAGGTGTTGTGTAAGTTGAGCTAAGTCCGACGCCAGCCATAATTAAACCCTATTTGCTTTGCTAAGATTTTCCTTAGCGTGGATGATTTGTAAATTCCAAGGAACATGAAATCCAGATACATTTTTTCCTTGCAATGGAACAATATGATCAACGTGGTAATCAAATCCTATGCTACGCCATGCATTGCACAATTCATAAATTGAATCAATTTCCAGCCAATGCCCAGTATTTAACCAAGATGGTGTACGTTGAAGTTTTGCAGCACGACGTTTAGCCGTAGCAGCATAAACTTGTTCAGGATTTTCTTTTTTCCATTGTATGGAATGAAAATTATTAGTTTTTTTATTATATTCCTTACGACAATCTGACAGTTTTTCTTTGTTGTTTTGGTAATATTTTTTTGATGTTGCAGTTCTGCTATTTTTACCATTTTCAGTTTGCAGCCATTTTTCTTGAAGATATCTATATTTCAATCCTTTTTTGTATTTATCTTCAGCAGACATTGCATCACGTTTTATTTGTGCTTTTTCAACATTGCACATTACGCAAGAACGATCAGAAACAAGTCGTTCACAGATGTGACCTTTTTTACAAGGTCTTTCCGTAAAATAGCGAACAAAGCCTTTTAACTTTGCCTCTGCAAGTTTTTCACATTTCTTCATTCATCCCTCTGAATGTATTTTTCAGCATCTTTCATATATTGTAATGGGGACTTGGCTTTAGGCGGTATTTCATCAAGCGGAGCTGATCTCTTATGTGCTCTAATTGCCTTCCTCATTCCATCTAAAACAGCCGCACCAGAATCTGAATCGCCATTTCCCAAAGCCGAAACCGTATCTGCATCCCAGACAAATTCCCCGGATGCGAGCATTGCAGGCACTAAATCAGCCTGACCGTCGCCGCGTCCCTTAACATAATGACCAGTTGCGCCAGTAATAAACTCGGGTACATGATCCTGACCTCCATCTCTGAAAGAGGCTAAGACACCACCCCCACCTGCATAACCTGCCATACCGCTTTGGATTGAATTCTTATCAATTGATAAGGGCGTTTGAGCGGTCGTGAATTGCGTGGTTTGAGCTGGTGAGCCATAGGTGTAATAGCTAGGCTGCTGAGTATTGCCTACTGAAGATTGACCGCCCACACCAGAGGGGATCATGCCGTTCATGGCAAACTGACGCATCAAGCTGGGGTCTAAGTTAGGAAGTAACATTTGTAAATTTGCATCCCCTGCTGTAATGGGTTTTTCTGCAGTTGGTGACCAAGTCAATTCGGTAGCTTGCAACGGATTGCCGTTGTTGTTCCAAGGGCCATTTGCGCTATAAGATTGAGAACCTTGACTAGATGACCCTTGACCTGATGCGCCTTGACCAGACGATCCTTGGCTGGATGCGCCAGAACTTGTAAGAGCGCTAGTTAAAGCTTTCAAAGCTGATGGCGCAAGCTTACTTAAAGCAGAAGTATCAATAGGTAAGCCGGAAGACGTCAATGGCGAGAGAGTAGTCCCAAGCGTAGATACGCCTGTTAATGGGTCAATGCCCCAACTAGCAACGTCTTTTGCAATTTCTGGCGCAATTGCGTTATATCCTGCAGCAGCGCCTGATCCAACCCCTACACCGGTGCCTAACGCATCACCCATACCGGCTGAAGTTGTCCAAGGTGCTCCTTCTTGCGCCATTTGGGTAATAGTTGAAAGGTTGCCGGCACCTGTCGTAGAACTCATATCTAGCCCAAGATTTGTTAAGCTAGATGGCGCATTGGCTAGTGAAGTTGCTGGCATATACGCCGAACTAATTCCCGAACCCACGCCGCCTGTTGTACCAGCAACATTGCTGCTTAATAAGCCGGCGGTGTCATATGCCCCCGGTGTCATACCTAGTGCATCAACCGTACCTGCACCTGCTGCCGCTGCTCCGCCGAGAGCATCAAGCGCACCAGCGCCTCCGATAGTGGCTGCCACCATTCCAACACCTTTAAGCGCATCCAAAAGACCAGTGTTGTAATCGGTCTGTGGAATAGCTAAAGCTGTGGTATATCCTTGTGGAACTGAGCTTGATGGGTTCCACTGAAATTGACTAGATGCATAAGACGTTGGCGTACCGCCTTGATCCTGTTGTGTTACACCATATTGAGCAACTACTTTACCTGTTTTCGGGTCAACAAATGAAGTAGGCACGCCTTCATATGTAGTGCCACCGGGTATGTACCCTTGGTTTTGATAATATTGAGCGCCAGCAGCAAAACTATTTGGATCACCCGCAGTATTGGTAAACGGCGTGCCGCTTGCAGATGCTGCCGTAGCGGTGTCACGAATGACATTACCCACAGTAGCGTTTGGATCGTTATATGCCGAAACGGTTTGGTTAATCCAATCCTGCGTTGGCGCTGTACCCATTACCTGTTGGTATGCCTGTGCAACATTTTGCGCAGTAACAGGCTGTGAAGCCAAGCTCTGATTACTCATCACGGACGGGTCATTGGACGTCTCCCCCGTATCACTTACGTAATAAGTGCTCCCATCGCCAGATTGAACTTGTGACCATGCCATAATCAGCCTTTACCTGTAATAGGCAACACTGTCATTGCCTCTACCATACGTTCTGCCCATTCTTGCCAAGTACTAAATAACCTAGGGTCTGCAACGGCAGAACTATTAAAATACCCAATTCCTAACATACCTTCCGCCCAGCTGCGCCATTGATCCTCTGGCACCGTGCCGAGCTGGTTCGCCGCAAACAACTCATTCATGCGAGCGCACCAATGATTCCAGTCATGCCCACGGGGATCATAGACTATCATGGGTTACCTGTACCACGAACATCACTGATTTCAGCGGATATTAAAACATTACCCATCTGATAATCGCCACCTACGACGTTACTATTAAACTTTAATCTAGGCTCACGGCGCTGCTCACGCATATCAACTTTTAACGTCGTGGGGTCAAACGGATACGGACCACTCACCTGATCATTATCATCCGCATAACTACGTCCAGTAACGTAGATGTCCATTTCACCGGACTGGATGAAATCAGGTTCAACACGCTCTATTCTCATCCAGTTGTTTTGACCTTGCACGGTCTGGCGGGAAAGCCCCGGTCCACCCGTGTTATACCCGATGCTATTGGTTTCAAAGTAACTTTGAATTGCTGTTTGCGTGTTCTGGTAGATTTGATCTACACCTGTCTCATGTTGCCACAAGATAGTGTTCCCGTTAGTATCCTCATCATTGCCTGCCCAAACGGGGAATCTGAACACTTCTGTAAACACACCTGCGGAGCGTCTTGCGCCTAGCGCCTGACCAGCATCGTACCAAGTCTTTTCACGCACATTGTAAATAATGGCGTCATTGCATTCTGTAGCATCGCCTCGAGGGTAAAACCACCAAATCTCACCCCAACGTGGCACTTTTGATACCCATACTTTCTGACGCTGAGCATAGTTCAGATTGTCAAAAAAGTAGTTCATGTTTTGCGTGTTTTGCATTTCCTGCACGATACCGTTGTAGCAAAGGAATCTGTCTGTACCGCACCAGTAGAAAATACCGTCGTATTCAATAATGGAGGATGAAGAAAGTAGTGATGATTGGCAGCTAATCAGGTCGTAACCCCAGTACGTCGTACTGGTGGTTGAGCCTGAGCCTACCGAGACTGGGTTGTAATAAACCCGAATGATACTGTCCAAAGACCAGAACAAGCCACTAGGGGAAGTAGTACCGCCACGCAGAGGCATACCCTTAACAATCTTGCCAGTAGCGACGTTGTTCGCATTCGCATCTGCTGCCACCCAGTTCTGAAAATTACCCGCCGACGAGTTCTGAATCAATCCATTATTGCCGTATACAAACAAATAAGGATAAATAATGCAGCACCCACCTGACACACTAATCTGATTATCGAATGTCAATGTTTCAGTGCCAGTCGTGCCTGTATAGTTATTTGAAAATGTCAGGTCAGTATTGCCACTATTTACGATGGCTTGGGTTACCGTTGTGCCAGCGACGAACCCTGCGCCTATTACTAACTGTCCGGGGTATACCAATCCATTCACACCCGTAATCACGCCAGTATTTGTGCCGTTTGTGAGCGCTACGGAGGCGGTAAATTGACCTACCTCAGATAACGATCCGCCGGGAAATGTGCCGTACAACACCGGGGTATCGACAGTGCTACTAATGTCATTGAGGTTCTGACCGGGGTGCGCAACGATTGTTGTAGCTCCGCCGCCGTTGGAGTCATATCCAATGTCAAACTGCCATAAGTTATTTGGGCTAGATGTAAACCCAGACATCGTGATGGGGTATGGGCCAGACCCCACGCCACCGTTATTGCTTGTTGACCAATACTGAAGTCCACCGTTATAGCCCGAGTAGACGTAGTTGACCTCGTTATATGAACTCATCACCATGCCACGGGAAACCCCTGTAGCATTCTGGAAAATGGCGTTATAACCCCACATTTTGCGAGGACGACCACGCTGAAAACGAACCCATGAGCCATCGACATAAGACGGCGCATCGAGGATCGTACCGTCCCGTTGAATACCGGGAGGTATCTTCAGCGACAGGACTTGCTTAGTCAAAACATACCTCCGCTAATACCATTCACAACTGTCAACCCCGAGCTATTAAGCGTCATGGCATTTGCACCAGATAGGGCAAAACCGAGCTGACCTGAACCCGGGTGATAAAAACCGGTGTTTGTATCGCCAGAAAAGTTCAGCGACGGGTTGGTCGCCGAGCCTGAGTTAATTGTCAGCGTGGTTAATGAACTTGCCGCAGCGCTTGAGGCGTTATATACGTTCGTGCCATCACAAATAATAGTAAGCGTCTGGCCTTGGGGTACAGATACTGTTGAGCCTGTCATCGATGAGGTCTTAAAGGTCAACGAGTATGACCCGCTAGTTGAATTCTCAACGTAGTAAATCTGCACCGTAGAAGGCAGAATGACGATCTGGTTGGATGTAAGCGTACCTGTGTAGGTCTGCACGACGTTGGCATATTGCGCAGCCGACAGGGTTAATGTGCCACCAGTCACGCCAATTGCCAACTGCGTGTAAATGAAGTTGTTATTGCGACCATAAGCAAAGGTTGACCATCCGTTCGTGCCGTTGGAAACGATCACCAACGACTCGGTCGGGTTGATTTGCTTATTAGAATTGCCGTCAATCGTATCGGTGCCGGATGGCGTCAAAGTGAGCGTACCCGTGCCGCCGTTTCTTAGGGCAACAAACCAGCCATTACCTATGCCTGCCGATGCACTTGATGGGAATGTAATCGTTCCTACACCGCCCGTCCAAACCAAAAACTGGGACTGATAAGTTGAAGTAAGGCTTGTGCTTGAAGCGATTGTGCCTTCATAGAAAACCGTATTAAGCGTGTTGCCAATAGCCTCAAGACCGTAACCTGCAAGCGCAGCAGCGCTAGACGATGAGCCGCTTGCATTAAATCCGATGCTTGACCAAATTCCATTTATCGTGGAGTTATCGGTCAGGAATACATACTGCGCTAGCGTGGAGTTCACGACAATAATAGTATTGCCTGAGTTGTCCGTTACTGTGAAAGGAATCGTACCGACGTTCTCAATTAAGACCGCTTGACCAGTAGACACCTGATTAGCCGGTGGCATGAGCAGATCAAGCCCTACGGCAGTTGCCGTCACCTGCATAATTGCCGCAACGGTAGGCGTGTCAGTGGTGTATGAGCTGTTG
>Ga0214174_100043_pt1 | contig 18016 bp, 22 predicted proteins | sample TroBogEpilimnion_14_FD_153012 | JGI IMG/M metagenome (GOLD analysis project Ga0214174, IMG submission 153012) | Freshwater microbial communities from Trout Bog Lake, WI - 31JUL2007 epilimnion | ecosystem: Environmental > Aquatic > Freshwater > Lake > Epilimnion/Euphotic zone | place: Trout Bog...
CCGCACTTCATTGACGGAACGCAGGGAAGCCTCTCGGCTAACTGGACCCTCTACGGCAACTTCCAGCAAGCCAAGCAGTTCATCGCTGGTACTGACCCCAACGACCTCGCCATCGTGAGCCAAATCGTTCCCGGCCCAAGCGGACCGCAAGGACCGCAAGGACCACAAGGTGCAACTGGTGCCACTGGAGCAACAGGTGCAACTGGTGCAACTGGAGCGCAAGGTGCAACTGGTCCCGGATACTCGGGTGTGACTTCATCGGCAACGGTCACGATTGGAACCGGCAGTCTAGTTTTCACCACCGCCGCTACTCAAGCCTTCCAAATCGGTCAACGAGTTCGTGTCACGGCCACAGCTTCGCCAACAAGTTACGTCGAAGGTCTTATTACTGCCCTTACTGCGAACACCTCTATCACGGTCAATGTGGATGCAACGAGCGGTGCGGGACCATACTCATCGTGGACATTTGCCGTTGCTGGAAATGTTGGGGCTACAGGCGCTACGGGAGCCACAGGTGCTACGGGCGCTACGGGTGCTACAGGCGCAACAGGTGCTACAGGTGCTCCGGGAGCCACAGGTGCAACAGGTGCTCCGGGAGCAACAGGCGCTACGGGCGCTCCGGGCGCTACGGGCGCTACGGGCGCTACGGGAGCAACTGGAGCAACAGGCGCTACGGGAGCAACTGGAGCAACAGGCGCTACAGGCGCCACAGGCTCGGCAGGACTTCAAGGCTACCCAGTCGGTGCTACGGGCGCTACGGGCGCCACTCGATACATGGGGGCTACAAGTGCCGGTGCCCCAACCAGCGGCACGTTTGCCGTGGGCGACTTCATCATTGACGATACGGCAACCGTTTGGATTTGCACCGCCGCAGGTACGCCCGGTACTTGGTCTCCCTCAATCCAGTCAAGCGTCGTGGTGCGCTCGGCAACTGCTACCGCAGGTCAAGGCGAACTCACCATCTACGGAACCTCTGGTACATCAGGGCAGACCATCACCCTGCCAGCAAACCCGCAGAACGGTGCGCTGTATCAAATCAAGAACCTCAGCCCTTACACCGTCAACATCTTGGGCGGTACGCAGTCCATCAGCATTTCGGGAACCATCTACGGCGCTTCAACGCCTTACACCATTCCTCTCAACTGCGCCTACACCTTTTTTTACACTGGTGGAGTTTGGTATTGCATGGTCACAACTGACCTTGCCAAGATGGGCAACCTTCTTCCGACAACTTCCGGTGGAACTGGACTCAGCACCATTGGAACCGCAGGGCAAGCACTTGTGGTCAACTCTGGTGCTACCGGACTGACCTACGCAACCGTCAACAACTACGTTGCTCTCACCGCCACTGGAAACACTTGGGTTGTTCCAAACGGTGTTAGCAACATCATCGTTCGACTGGTCGCTGGTGGTGCCGGTGGGGGTGGCGGTGGGTCCACTTCTAGCAACGTCAACCAAACAGGCGGTGGCGGTGGCGGTGGCGGTGAAGTCAAAATCGTCAACGTTGCCGTAACTGCCGGCGATACGTTGACCGCCACGATTGGAGCCGGTGGAGCAGGTGGTGCCGGTGGTAGTTCCGGTGGATCTGGCACTACTGGTAATACTGGTGGTCAAACACAGTTGACCGATACGACAAGCTCAACGTTGCTTGCCACTTGTAACGGTGGCTTTCCGGGTACCGGTTCTGCTGGCAGCAGCAACACAGCGGCCAACGGCGGACTCTACGCTATGGCTGGCTTGACCTCAGGAACCAACTCCAGTTCCCCATATTTTGCCGCTGGCTCCGGTGGTATTTCTAACAGCAACTCAGCGACAGTTATGCAAGGTGTCGTTGGCGGCTCTGGTGGTGGCAACGCAACAAGCACCAAAGGTGGCGGTGGAGGTAACGCCTCGACTGTTGCTACAAGTGCTCTAGTTGCGCCTTCGGCAGCACCTGGACTTTCATCAACTTTGCTTGGTGGCACCGGCACTACTGCAACCACGCCCGGTTGTGGTGGTGGCGGTGGTGGTGGCGGTTCCTACGACGGTGGCGTTGGCGGCAGCGGCGGCAACGGTGGTGCCGGCGCCAAGGGCATCATTGAGATTTGGTACTAATCATGGCCTCGGACCCCACCACTGACCTAGGCTAGAGACATGGCACACCCCAACCCCAATTGCAAGCCCGATTGCTTCGGCTGCAAGGCATCCAGTATCTCCTTCGCCCCCTCAGCCATGGCTACCCGTAGCCTCGCTGCTGGCTACAAGGCCACCGAGAAGCAGCAAGAGAAAGACCTTCCGGCGTACAAGCGCCTGCGAGAGGATGGTCTGCAACCCAAGTCCACGAAGGGCGCAGCAGAAATCGAGGCTCAAGCGACCACTCGCTTTGAGGTTACAAGCGGACAAATCTTCCGTTCCGAGGACAAGTCAACCCTAAAGGCTGCTCTCACCGAGTATGCTCCCGACCTCACATAAGGTAAAATAGACCATGCCCTCCGGTGGATTTGCAGGCTCAACATTTGGCGACCAGATTGAGCGGGTCTACCGCAACGTCATGTCCAACCAGCGTGAGTTCATCGCGCAGTTGTCGGCGGACTACCTGACCGGAGGCACCACCCTCAGCATTGTCGGCGAACAAGCTCAGGTGATCCAACTCGGCAGCATCCTCGCCATTGACGAAGAAGTGTTCCTTGTCCAGGAAGTTTACCTTGCTGGGTACAACCTTTACACCGTCACCGTCACTCCGGCTTACGAAGGCTCCACCAACGCCAACCACTCCAACGGCTCGGCGGTCTACATCAACCCCAAGTACACTCGATGGGCTATCGCAGTCGCACTCAACGACGCTCTGAGTGCCATGTCTGCCCCCGGTTTCGGCCTCATGCGAGAAGGCACAACCGCCATCACCTACAACCCAGTCCTCCGAGGCTACGACCTCGCTTCTGCCGGTGTCCCTTCGGACTTCCACACCATCCTCGGACTGCGCTACGACCTGCCTGACCCTTCGCACTACTTCCCGACCCTGCGCTCCTTCCAAGTCGCCCGAGGTATCCAGAGCAGCAAGATCCCCGGTGGCTACGCCTTGTTCGTCAACCAAGCAGCCATGCCCGGCCTCCCCATGGTGCTGACCTACGGTGCGCCCTTCATCAAGGCCACCTCCACCAGCCAAGACATGAACGGCGACCTCGGCCTGCCACTGACCTGCATGGACATCCCTGCCATCCGAGCAGAGATTGACCTGACGCTCGTGCGAGAAGTGAAGCGCAACTTCATTGAGGGCCAGCCCGACATGAGGAAGTCCCAAGACGTTGTGGCAGGGAACATTATGAACTCTGTCTCCGGCCTCCAAGCCCTCTACGACCAACGCATTGACGAGGAGGCTAACCGCTTCCGCAACCGCTGGCCGATGATGCGACCCATCGGACTGTAATGTCAACGGCCTCCAAATTACCTTATCGTGGTCTTTCCAATGTTCTTGGTTCTAGCAGCGAATATGGGCTGCCGCCCGAGCCGTATTACGCCAATCAGCAGTACCCGGACTATCCATACCCTAGCAACGCACAAGTTCCACCTACGGGGAACTACAGCATCTCCATCGCCGGTCACAACTACACCGCCGACACTTCCTTTGAGCCGTACCGCCGTGAGGCCTTCCGCCATCGAAGCATCCCTTCCCAGCGTGACTCGCTCAACTTTGACAACTCCTCTGGCGAAAACGTGGTCAACACCGCAGGACTTTGGCGGAGAAGTGGACAAAACTGGCGGATGGGTTCGGGTCAGAAGTTCTTTGACTCAAAGACGGCCGAGCCAAATAGGTTCTACCAATCCAAGGGCATCAACCCCTGGACTGAGTTCCAGATCACTCTGCTGAACGACACCACCAACTCCGGTTCCTTGGGCTACACCGCCTCGGGAACCATGGTTGACGTGATGACCGCAGGCTCCTACACCTATTACATGGAGTCGGGAAGCATCAAGTTCCGCAACGGCACCGGCTCTCTGCAAACCGTGAGCAACCCCACAGGCGTTGGAACCGGCACCGCTTCGTATCTTTCCATGTGCCACAACGGGAGCTACGCCTTCTTTGCTTGTGGGACTGGCGGCATCTACTACTCGGCTTTTGGCACCACAACTGCCCCCACCAAGTACGTTGACGTGAACGGCACCTACGCTGGCTACGGCCTTGTGGAGTGGGTCAACGACCGCCTTTGGGCTGGATGTGGAGGTTCCAGCACCGCCTACGCCGGGCCGTACCTCATCGTCATGCAGCCGAACCATACTGCCGGTACTGCTCCCGGCACCAATGACGTAGCGACTCCCAACATCTCATCTGCTAGTGCAGGCAACGTCGCCAGCACCGATGGTACCGGAGGTCTGACCGCCAACTGGGTGTGGACTGGCATCTGCCAAGGTGTCTCGCAGGTCTACGCCTCGGGCTACAACCTCATCAACGGTCAGCAGTCTGACGGTGGCGTGTATCGAACTGGCATTGACACCTCATCGTCGCCCCTGCCTTCGGGCTACACCTACCCCATCAGGGCGCTACCGCTTGCAGCTGGCGAGTACCCGACTGCCCTGTTCGGCTACCTCAACTTCGTATTTGTCGGCACCAACCTCGGTGTGCGGATGTGCCAGACCCTCAGCATCTACGACCCAACTGCCATGGCGACCGGCGATCTGAAGTCCGGCCCCATCATCCCCGGCATCAACCAGACCGTCAACCTGCCCGTCACCAACTTCGTGGCCTACAAGCAGTATGTCTGGTTCACCTGGGCAAACTACGACAGCTTGAGCACCGGCCTCGGGCGCATGGACTTGACCAACTTCATTGAGGACTTGGCTCCGGCCTACGCCTCTGACCTCATGGTCACTGGGCAAGGTGCGCTCATGCTGGACTGGGACTACACCCAGAACGCCCCACTCATCTGTGTGACGGGTTCAGGCGGCGGTGTCTACCAGCAGTCCGCTGGGCTTGTCCCTTCTGCGATTATTGAGTCTGGTTGGATGTCGTGGGACATTCCAGAAACCAAGACCGCCCTGTTCACACAAATCACCGCCCCAAACCTCAATGGTGCAGCGACCGCTAGCGTCACTCTGCAATCAGATTTCAACACCACCACAAACATCGGGACATTTGGCGCAAACACGGGAAATGTCCTTCCCACTAACACCATGCCTGTGCCTTCAACAGGAACAGGTATTCCAGGCAAAATGTTCAACTACATCTTGACCATTACTCCAAATGGGAATGTCTCACCCGTCATCACTCGCTGGCAGCTTGACGCTGTGCCGCAGGTTTCCTCGGAGACAAACATCCTAGCCGTTGTCCAGCTTTACTCAGAAACCGTAGTGGATGGCGCTCAGGACTACAAGAACGGCTACGGCGAGTATGTCTACCTTGACCAGATCCGTCGCCAGCAGCAAATCGTCTGGTATGTTGAAGGCCCACTGTCGGCCCGAGTGGTTATTGACAGTTTGGACTGGTTGCCGGAAAAACCAAGAGGCGACTACATCAAGGGCTTCCACGCCTTGCTCATCGTGACCATGAAAACCATCAACGGCTTCTCCACCCCTGCCCCTGTCCCCCAGTAGAATTGTAAGGTTATGACTACTCCCAACTCGTTCTCCGGTTCTGCCGTTTCTACAACGCTGCAAGGCTACCTGTCGCCGAGCGACACAAGTTTTACAATTAGCAACGGATCGGGTTGGGTAGAGACTGTTGGTGCCAACATCGGTCAACCCCTTGGTACTTCTGGGCCTTTCGTAGTATGTGTTGATTACGGAACTGCCAATGAGGAGCGTATTCTTTGCTCTGGCATTAGTCCCACCAAGGTTGTGACCGTTTGGACAAGCGGTGGTGCAACTGGTCGAGGTTATGACGGGACTACCCCTCAGGGTCATTCCTCTGCGGTGGTTGCTCACACCATTTCAACCGATGTTCCCTACCAAGCCAACCTCGGTGTGACCAACGCTGCTGCTGCTTCTGCTGCCGCTGCCGCTGCTCAGACCACGGCAAACTCGGCGTTGGCTGCCGCCGCTAAGAACGCTTGGGCGAGCAACAAGGGAATTTCTACTGGGCTGGCGCTTACCAACAACTACCCAACCGGCTACTACGACTCAACTCGTTGCGCTTCAGTCGGGATCACTGGCTACACCAATTACCTTGTGACCGTCACGTTCTACTTGATCGCTGGTACTGCTCCGGCAAACCCCTACATCGGGTTTACTAGTGGTGGAACTTCAATGGTCTCTGCTCAGTCGGCGCAGGTCTGGAACGTCAGTACTACGGACGGAACCGTGTCCGCCTCATGGATGTTTTCGCCAGGCGACACTGGCGCTCACACCCTGTTCGCAGTTGTCGCTCGCAACACCGGCTCCAGCATCTCCCACACCCTGTACGGCAGCACCATCACGGCGATTGGAGTCAACTAATGGCATTGTTCTACAAGGCAACGTTTCAGGGGCCAGTCCCCAACAAGACCCCCAACGGCATCCAGCGCCCCCTCATGGGCCTTGTGCTGCACATTGAGCAGGGGTCGGAGAGTTCCGCAAACAACTGGTTCCACAACATCAAGGCACAAGCCTCCGCCCACTTCGGCAACCCCAAGGTCGGCACCCTTGACCAGTGGGTAGACACCAACGACATGGCATGGGCAGAGATGGCAGGCAACCCACGCTGGATTTCCGTGGAGCACGAGGGCTTCTCCGGCGAGAGCCTCACCGCTACGCAGCTTGAGAACGACGCACAGTTGCTCGCATGGCTCCACCAGACCGAGGGCATCCCCTTGGTCATCACCGACAGCCCCGACCAGCCTGGTCTCGGTTGGCATGGCATGGGCGGAGTGAACTGGGGCGACCACCTCTCCTGCCCCGGCGAACCCATCAAGGCGCAGCGAGCAGCCATCATTGCCCGAGCCAAGCAGATCCTCGGTGTCCCAGATGCCCCGAAGCCCTTGGCACCAGCCACCGTCGCACAACCGCAGATCGGCCTCGGTGCTAAGGGCGCTCCGGTGTTCAAGTTGCAGCAGTTCCTAGAACTGAAGGGCTACAAGGTCATGGTTGACGGTATCTTTGGAGCCTCAACTGAAGGAGCAGTCCGCCAGTTCCAAGCCTCGCAGCACCTCGGCGTGGACGGAGTGGTCGGCTCGGCAACGTGGAAGGCACTCGGGGCATGATTGCCGCCTATGGGTTCTGGTCGTTCTCGACGTGGAACTCATGGTTTGCCCTCCTGTCCTCCATCGTCGTTGTCGGCGGCGGAGTCATCTGGATGATTGAGGACGGAGACAAGGTTGTCCGGTGGTTTGAGGCTTCTCGCAACCGCCGACTCCAACGAAAGTTTGAGCCTATCCTGCACCAACTAAAGCGCAACGGAGGAAGTAAAGATGTCGTCGTTCCAGAGGGGACGCTGGCCGACGCAATGGCTCGCATCGAAGCGAAAGTTGACTACATCCGAGAAGAAGTCCGGGAAACCACAGCACTCCTCCACCGGCATCTCGGAGAGCATGAAGCGCAGAAGGTCTAAGCCCTTCATAGACCCCATTACGGGCGACCCCCTGACGTGGCAGGAACACATCTCTTGGCGCATCCAAGGCATCATCCGCCACTGGGCGTTCATCAGCATCTTCACCTGCTCCACCATCACGGCATGGATCATCGGTGTCTCGCACCCCGAGGTGCTGATCTGGTGGAACCTCGCAGCGTCGTATCTCGCCATCTTCGTTGAGTCTGTTGTCGGCATCTCCATGTTCAGCCAGACCCGTCGAGATGCAGTCCTCATCCGCAAGATCGCCGGTATGGAGGAGAAGCTCCTGAAACTTGTAGAGCACATCGTTGAGGAAGTGGAGGACATCAGTGAGGATTTGGCTTGACGTACTGTTCTATAGCGTTATCGGTTCCGCCTGCATGGTCATCAAGGACATCGTGGGAACCATCTACACCGATGCGGTCTCCAATGGGCGACACAAGTTGGCCGGAAACATGGATGGCATCGGAGACATCGTGGGCATCGTTCTCGCTTCGTTCTCGGGTGTCCAGTTGGTTCACCTCGGCTGGCAAGGCTGGCTCGGCATCATCCCCATCGGCATCACCGGCAAGCACGTCACCCAACATGCGGTGAAGTGGTCGCATCAAAACATACAACCGGAGTCTGAAATCCCTACTAACTAACCTTCATGCTGCTATTCTTGCAGTCGTGCAAGCCGGTGATTTGATCTTCGCTCATAGCAAGGGCATCATTGGCAAGGCCATTCGCTTTGGCGAACTGCTCCGAGGGGGAAGCAAGGGTTCCAAGTGGAACCACGTTGCCATCCTTGACCGCCCTACCGACAACGGTGACTGGTACATCATTCAGGCGGAAGCCAAGGGTGTCACCAACGACAAACTGCTCTCCAGCATCGCTCCTGGCGGTCACTACGAAGTAGTCCCCCTGCCCTTGACGGTGCAGCACAAGGACGTGCTGGAGTTCGCCCGAGGACAAGTCGGTGCCAAGTACGGCATCATTACCATCCTGTCCTGCGTGTTAGACATCTTGCTCCCCGATGCCATCTGCCTGCGCCGAGCGCACACTTGGATCTGCTCCGGCCTCGTCGCTGGGGCTTTGCTCTTTGCTGGCTACCAGCCTGCGCTGAAGTGGGCAGAGCAAGACCTTTACACCATGACCCCCAAAGAGGTTTACAACCAAGTCACCAGTTAGGAAGGGAACAATGCCACTGAAGGACATGCTGGACAACCACAAGCGGGTCTGCAAACTCGCTCGACAGATTGAACTGCTGCCGGACGATGACCGGCTCACACTCTCACAATGGCTGGAGGAACTCCCGGCCTACCGCATCGCCCACCTGATGACCCAGTACGGCTACCCCCTCAGCGAGACCACCGTAGTCAAGCACTTACGAAAGGTATGCCTGTGCTATCACACGATGTAAAGAGCGACCTTCGCACCGGCTTCTGCGACCACTGTGAGCATGACCAGTTCTGGCACAACGCCCTCTACAACTACGACTACTGCTGGGCCTGCGGTTCCTTCTGCGCTGAGGAGACCCCCGAGCCAGTCTGCGGGGACTTGCTATGAGCACCTACGCCCTCATCGTCACCCTCATCGCTATCTGGACTGTCGTAGCCCTGTTGTGGGTGAAGTAGCGCCACGGTTTATGGCGGCGAAGATTATTCCGCAGAATGAACTTTATCTTTTCGTTTGTGGACTTGACCATTTGGCACTCATTTAGTTGACCATTTGGCACTCATTTAGTTGACCATTTGGCATACACACTATTCGTTGGAAAAATGTGGAGATTTACACCGAAACCGAAGGAGACCCGATGGCCCTGAAAGACATGCCCGAGAACGAGTCCGAGCGGTACAAGCGGGAGCGAGATGATGCCCGTCGAGAGCGTGACCGGCTGGACAAGCGCATTGCAGAGCTGGAGGTCAAGTGCGATCTCCTCACCGCCATTGACGGAGTAGAGGCCACCCCTCCGACATGGCTCCAGCCCAAGAGAGGCGGAGAAGCACGAGGCATCGCCAACCTGATGCTGTCCGACCTGCACCTAGACGAGGTAGTGGCTCCGGCGCAGATGAACTGGGTCAACTCCTACAACCGAGAGATCGCCACTTACCGCCTGCGTCGCACTTTTGAGAAGGCCATTGAGCACACAAGGGATTACCTGTCGGGAGTCAAGTACGAGGGCTTTGGACTGTGGCTGGGAGGCGACCTGTTCTCCGGCAACATCCACGAGGAACTGAAAACCACCAACGACGCTCCCATCCTCGCTTCGCTGGACTACTGGATTGACCCCATGGTGGCGGGAATGAAGATGCTCGCAGACCACTTCGGCAAAGTCCACGTCCCCAGTGTTGTCGGCAACCACGGTAGGAACACCTACAAGCCCATTATGAAGAACCGAGTAGAGGACAACTTTGACTGGTTCTTCACTCGATGCTTGGAGAGAGAACTGCGGGGAGACACTCGTTTCTCCTGGTCTATCCCCAAGACCGCTGACGTAATCGTGCAGCAGTACAACACCCGCGTCCTGATGACCCACGGCGATCAAGCCCGAGGCGGCTCCGGCATCTCCGGCATTTTCACCCCCCTGAGCCTGATGAACTTCCGCAAGGGGAAGAACTACGCCGCCATGGACGCTCCCTTTGACCACATGGTGCTCGGTCACTTCCACCAGTACATCACCGGCCCCTCGTTCACGGTGAACGGCTGTTTCCCAGCTGATAGTTGGGTTGTCACACCTGATGGCCCCAGGAGTATCCAGACAGTGAAGGAAGGCGACACGGTACTGTCTCGGTCTGGTAGTCTAGAAGTTGTGACGAATACTTTTACTAAGCAATCAGACAATGGCCTTGTGACTTTGCATGTCAGAGGGTTGCCAAGAGAACTGACCGCTACTCCCAATCACCTTATTTGGGCTATCAAGGGCGAGGCTACAAGGCCTGTAGAACCCTCTAGAAGGCATTTGGTGGGCGGCGGAGATGTTCCTCAGTGGATACCAGCAGACTTTATTTCAGCAGGCGATTGGGTGCATGTTCCAACTCCAACGCCAGACCTTGACGCTAGGCCCATGTCGCTTGACTTGGCATGGCTCTATGGGTTGTTTCTTGCCGAAGGCCACACCACCATTGACGGAGGCGCAGGCAAGAGAGCAAACCGCATTGGGCTATCGATGCACCGTCGAGAAGTGCCTGTGTTGGAGCGAGCCAAAGAGATTCTTGCGGCAGAGTTCCCAGAAGCCAACGATGCAATCATTTCTCTCCCTAAGAGCCGAGAGAACTCAGCGGAGTTGGTGCTCAACGGCAGAGGACTTGCGACCAAGTTTAGAGAGATGTTTGGCAAGGGCGCTCACGACAAGCACGTTCCGGCAGAGTGGCTTACGATGGCTCCTGATTTGCAGGCCGCCGTTGTCCAAGGTTGGTGCGATGGCGACGGTCATGTCCGCAAAGATGGAATGGCATCAGCTACTACTGTGTCGCCTCAACTTGCATGGGCGATGTTCTACATGGCTTTTCACACTGGCAAGTTTCCATCGTTGCGCCGTTTGCAAAAGGGTGGCCCTCGACTCAGCGATTCGTACACCATTCATTTCAATGAAGGGCAAGAGCAACGAATCGTTGATGGTGAAGTGTTCTACCGAGTGCAGAACCGTTTCCGTTCAGCATCAGTTGTTGAAGTCTACGACCTTGAAGTTTCGGGCGAACATACTTACGTCGTTGAAGGCGTAGGAGTTCATAACTCGCTGAAAGGCTTTGACGAGTACGCCCTCATCTCCAACTTCGGCTTTGAGGTTCCGCAGCAAGCCATGTGGGTCACGACCCCCGAGCGTGGAGTGACGTGGCAGTTCGCTATCCAGCCCAGCGACCCAAAGAAAGAAGGATGGGCTTGACGGTGTGACACCCGTCTGATAGAACTTCATCACCCCAATGAAAGGAGTCGCATGAGCGACGAATGGAAGTACCCACAACGAGAAGGAGCAATAACAATGAACCGCAATCGGTGGATTGCCAGTGGAGCTTTCGCTCTCTTTGCAGGAATGATTTTCCTGAGCAACGTTTTGTTGCAGCACTTTGGCTTGATTAGCGTCGGCTTCGGCCTGATGGCTCCAGCTGGAGTGTTCTGTGCCGCCATTACTTTCCCTGCACGAGACATTGTGCAACGGTTTGGTGGCTTTTGGCTTGGTGCTTCGGCAGTAGTAGTTGGCGCAGGGTTGTCATACATCATCTCGCCATCACTTGCTGCCGCCTCAGCGATTGCCTACGTCTGCTCTGAGAGCACAGACCTTGCAGTATTCACCGCCTTGCAACGCAAGCACTTTGTTGTTGCCGTGTTGTTGTCGGGCATTGCTGCTTCGATTGTGGACTCGGTTGTGTTCTTGCACATTGCAGGCATCCCATTTGCCGTTGCTGGCGTTGGGTTGATTTGGGCAAAGGCAGTGACGCAACTTGTCACCTTGTTGCCGACAGCAGGATTGCGGAAACTCCTGCCTGCATGATGATCTACTTAAGCGGCGTGACCAACAAGAAGATGCAAGACTTTTTGATTGCTGCTGGCATTGGACTCATCGCAACTCCAAAGAGCTACGGCTCTCATGTAATCAAGGAGTTCCCTTACTACGCAGCAGACAACGGTGCCTTTACCGATAAGTGGGTGGAGGAACCTTGGCTTGATTGGCTTGCCAAGTTGGAGACATCAACCTGTTTGTTTGCCGTAGCACCAGACGTTTATCCGGATGCCCAGGCTTCGCTTGACCGTGGCTTGCAATACACAGAGCTACTGCGGAGCATGGGCTTTCCGGCGGCAATCGTGGCACAAGATGGCGCAGAGAAGATTGACTACCCGTGGGATGAGTTTGACTGCTTGTTCATTGGCGGCGCTCGAACCAAAGACCCCAAAGATGAGTGGAAGGTTTCGCCTGAGTCATGGGAGTTGATCCGACGAGCACGAGCACAGGGCAAGTGGGTTCACATGGGTCGTGTCAACAGTTACAAAAGAATGGAATGGGCAAGAGCAGCGGGTTGTCACAGTGTTGATGGAACACACATCAAGTTCAAGCCTGATGTAAACGTTTTGACGCTTAACTCAATGCTTGCTAACCTGTCAGCAACGACACCATTCCCACAGATGGCAGTATCAGAAACACCGTCACATCCAGTTCATCGAAAGATGAGCTTCAACCAATGAAGGAGCAATAACGATGGCACGGTTCAACAACTCCATGCCAACGTGCGTGACCTTATTGCGTCTCTCCCATAGTTAGATCAGTCATCGCAGCGTCGGTTTCCACGAGTCGCTGCACAAGATGGCTTCTGGACAAACGAGGTTGACGATGGCGGCTGCGACTCAGGACACTGTTTCACTTGACGGTGTAACACCCGTCTGATAGAACTTCATCACCCCAATGAAAGGAGTCGCATGAGCGACGAATGGAAGTACCCACAACGAGCAGGCGGCTTGGCAAGCGCCCTGCTGGAGAAGCTGGAGCGAGAGAACAAGCCGAAGCCCACAGCGTTCGGCACTCCACTGCGCTACTCGTCCTTCGGTGAGTGCGGTCGAAAGGTTGCCTACTCGGTTCTGGGTGCCCCTCAGCGCCCGGCATCCGGCGCAGGTCTCTACGTCATGCAGATCGGCACCATCCTCCACGAGGTCATCCAGCAGGCAATCAACTGGAAGATCACGCAAATCTGGCCTCACAACACCGGCGTTGAGTTTGAGGTCGCATCCAAGTTGACCGATGACATCTCCGGCTCTGCCGATGGCATCGTCACCGTTGAGTTGGCCGATGGCACCAAGAAGCGCATCTCGTTGGAAATCAAGACCATGGGCGGGGTCAAGTTCAAGCAGCAGATCGGTTTCAAGGATCGCCCTGCTCGCATCGTGGAACCGAAGGGGCCAGCCATCTCCGCCATCGGGCAGGCAGGCTGGAACGCTCTCGGCAACGACTGTGAAGAAGTAGTCGTTATGTCGTTTGCTCTGGAGGCCATCTCAGTAGGAAAGGCTATTGAGGCTGGGCTGCACGACCACGACCGAGTGTGCGCCGAGTGGTTCATCCCTCGTGAAGTCTGGGAGCCGCTTGCCGACAAGGAGCTCGCTCGACAGACCGAGATCCTGCGGGGAGTGGAGGAAGGCTTCCTGCCCGACCGCATCGCCCTTGATGACCACGGCAACGAGGAAGCCCGAGACACCGAGCGTCACCCACTTTGTCTGAACTACTGCGACTTCCGTGACCAGTGCCTTGACGATGGCCCTGGCATCGTTGCAGTTCCCGTTTCCCTAACCAAGAAGGAGCAATAACCATGGCACACTTCAACCTTGACGAGTACGTCACCGTTGCGGAGCGCATCACCCAGTTCTGGGGCCAGCACCCAACCGGGCGCATCTACACCAAGTTGGAGTTCACCGACTCCAAGACCTTCGTGGTCTGGGCGGCGGTCTACAAGGACGCTTCCGACCCCGAGCCGTGGGCTACCGGCCTCGCTGAGGAGCACTTCGGACAGTCCGGCCCGAACCAGACCAGCCCCCTAGAGAACTGTGAGTCCTCCGCCATTGGTCGAGCACTCGCCAACGCTGGCTACGCCACCTCATCTGCCCTCCGTCCTAGCCGTGAGGAAATGGACAAGGTGCAGCGGTTCTCTGGAGAGGCACCAGCGGCCCCTCAGCGCCCCTCTGAGCCACGCCAGCAGTCGGCAGCACCATCCGGCGAGACCATTGACAAGAAGCGCAACGGAGTCATCTGGTACTTCTTCAACAAGGATGGCAAGGCTGCTGATGCCTTTGTGTTCAAGATGTTTGGCGTAAAGCGCACTAATGACCTGACTATTGAACAATTCAACGCCCTCATGCAGGAACTCAACCCCAACAAGGTGCAGGGCCGCACGATCCTTGACTACGACCAAGAGAAGCAAGGCGTGGGTGTTGTGGCCGATGTGTTCGGAGGCACCAGTGACCCAGCCTTTGAGCCATTCTGAGTTCACCCCACCAGACCTCCGAGGTACCTACCCGGTGCATCTGGACTACGTTCAACTCCTGAAACTGGAACAGTTGCTCCACGACATCGCGAAGTTCTGCGACACGGACATCTGCAACAAGATCCACGAGAGGGTGCTGAACGCTCTGATGATTACGAACAACCGTGAGGCGAGATGGACGCAAGAGTCATAGACCTTCGTGGCTGTGAAGCCTTCCGTAAGGCAACTGGAGTGGCATACAAATGCTGCTCCGGTTGCCACGGAGAGGCTCTCAGCGCCCAAGACCTGTTCGTGCGGCTTTACCGCATGACCGAGTATCGAGTCTGCTGCCATGCCCCGTGACCGCACACAAGCTTGGGCCTGCCCAGTTTGCGGCCACGAAGTAGTGGCGATAGCATCAGCCGTGGCGCACAAGTGCCCGAAGAAGCAGGGAGCCAACGGCCTCAGTGGAGCGTTGGTCAACTACCGACTGAATGAAAGCGAGCAACAATGAGCAAGATCAAGGAAACGCTGCTGGAGAACCCAGACCTCATTGGGTTTGACGAGACCAAGGCTAGGAACTTCGCCCTGCTGAGTGTTCTAGACGATCTGGCGCACAACCTGGTCATCTTGACCGACCTGATTGAGGAGGTTGTCTTTGGAAGCGTGGAGAAGTCAAGCGAAGTGTAGGCGCAGAGGCCCGCTGGACTCCATCATGGAGAACGGCGAGTCTCGGTGTATGACCGACCGAGAGTGGGGCGACTTCGTGGCAGCGGTGTTCTTCCCGCGTCGAGGGGAGAGCATCCTGCCCGGTCAAGCCATCTGCAACGAGTGTCCGGTGAAGGCGGAGTGCCTTGCCTACGGCACAGACATCAACAACGAGATCCACGGGAAGCCCCTTCACGGCATCTGGGGAGGCGAAGCGAGTAACACCCGTGGTAAGAGTTATTACGAGGAGAAGTATGGAAAGCCACGCTGAAGATCACAAGACCGGCCTCTGCCGATACTGTGATGACCTCTGGCCTTGCGCCGGATGGAAGCAAGGTGCATCAGAGCGAGCACGAGACCGAGCAGGGAGGCAGGATTGGACACCAACGACGAGGAACGCCGGGTTTACGCCACGGTCGAAGAAATCATCGGTGCGATGATCGCCTGGAAGCCGGTTGCATTTCAGGCCACTGTGCCCTCAGATGACGTAGCAGCCATCTACCAAGCAGCAGCAGAAGCAGGGTGCAGGAAGGTTGGCATTACCCAGCACCTTGTTGGCGAGTCAGAACTGGTGGTGGAGTGGTGAGACTGGTTAGAGAACATTCCGACATTATGTGCTTCGGCATTGAGATGGAACTGGGCAAGCATTTGTCTTGGAGCCGCTTCGTTGCCCTGCGGTTTGGTCACCACATCATCGGCATTGAGTGGGGGTACGAGTGATGAACCAGCAAGAGCGAGATGCCCTGCGAGAGAAACACAGTTGCCTTGAAAGCAAGGTTGGCCCGTGGTGTCGTTCCTGTATGCACGGTTGGCCCTGCGACGTCATCAAAGTGCTTGACGCTTGGGATGCTGCGAAAACCCCACCTGAGGGGCCAAACGCAGTATGCGACCACGCCGACTGGACCAGCAATGTCTATTCTGACGACATCTACGTTGACATGGGTTATCGCTACTGCCCTAAGTGCGGAGAGAAACTATGAACAACATCATCAGAAACAAGCCCTACTACAAGGGTGTCACAAAAGACCTGAAGTCACCAACACAGGCCAACAAACTCACCTATACGCCGGGAACGATTATCGAAGCCGATGACCTCAACCTTGACCCTGACAAGGGCTGCGGTGCAGGTATCAACTTCTGCTCAACCTTTGCCAATGCGCTGAAGTGGGCTAGGTGTGGAACTGTGGTCACAGTGACGGTGCCGGACGGTGAACCCATCGTGGACACTGGCGACAAGTTGCGAGCCAAGCGAGTTCTCGTTGGCGAAGTGGTGAGCCTCAGTGGCGCAAACCTCGTTGGCGCAGACCTCACGGACGCAGACCTCAGGGACGCAGACCTCAGTGGCGCAAACCTCACGGGCGCAGACCTCAGGGACGCATACCTCACGGGCGCAGACCTCACGGACGCAAACCTCTGGGACGCAAACCTCGTTGGCGCATACCTCAGGGACGCAGACCTCAGGAACGCACGTGGCAACGACCGCACCATTCTTCCTAAGGGCTACAAGGTTGTAGATGGCTATGTCGAGAGGGAGGCAGAGCGATGAAACGCAGCCCACTGAAGCGAACCAAAGGACTGAAGCCGCAGAGCAAGAAGCGAGCCGCAGACGATAGGACTCGTGCAGTCCTCCGCCAAGCCTTCCTCCAACTGAAGCAATACTGCGAGATGTGTGGGGCACCGGCAACCGATGTAGATGAGATCATCGGTCGAGGCGTGAGGCCGGGAGCACAGATGAACCCAGAACTGTTCCAAGCTCTCTGCCGACCCTGCCACACCATCAAGACCACGAACCCCGACTGGGCCTACCGCCACGGCTGGTCAGCACACGACTGGGATCTGTGTAGAATTGCCGACATCAAAAGTAAGCGGGTCTACTGCCCGCTCCAATGCAAGGAGAACCACATTGACTGACTGGAATGCTGTAGCACCAGAGAGCAAGTGCAAGATCATCGGAGAGCCTGGGCCATTCGTGTTCAAGGGCATCAACTCCAAGGGAGAACTGCTGCTCCAAGGCGGCGTAGTCGGCAGGTGGCGCAATCGAGTAGTCAGCCCGAACCGGGTGGTGCTGCGATGAAGCGCCCGATCCGTCTGCTCGTGAGCCGTGAACACGCCGAGCAAATCCTCCGGTGGTACGAGACTTCGTGGACTTATAGCAACGAAGATGAAGCCCTCGTCGCCAGCATTGAGCGAGCCATTGAGAGCCACGACGAGGAGATGGAGCGCCAAGCCGCCTACGCCGAGCGTGAGAAGGCGAAGTCGTGACCGACCTCACCGCTGTCTCCCTGTTCGCTGGGGAACGTTGTTCTAGGAGAGTTTTATGTGGTCACTTGCAATGATTGTCAAGAACGGCGCTGAGCACCTCGCTCAGACCCTTGAGAGCGCAAAACCCATCTGCGATGAGCTGATTGTCGTAGATACTGGCTCGACTGACGACACAGTGGCGATTGCGGAGAGTTTTGGAGCCAAAGTCCATCACTTTGAGTGGATTGACGATTTCAGCGCCGCCCGGAACGAGAGTTTTGCGAAGGCCACCGGGGATTGGATTATGTGGCTGGACTGCGGCGACACGATTTCAGCGTCATCTATCCAAAGTTTTCTGCAACTGAAGTCCCAGCTTGACAGTTTGGAACAGGTTGACTTTGTTTGGGCGAACATCAACCGAGGGATTACAGCGGAGGGCATGGTTGTCCACCGCTTCAATACGCCCCGGTTCATTCGTCGTTCGGCCTTCCACGGTTGGGTCGGTGCTGTTCACGAGTATGTGGATGGCTCCAACGACCGAGCGATGATTTGGGAGGGCGGTTCGGTGGATGACTCGCTGGCGATGCACAATACGCCGACCGACCGGAACATCAACATCCTCAAGCGCCTCATTGACAATGGTGAT
>Ga0214174_100048_pt1 | contig 17286 bp, 28 predicted proteins | sample TroBogEpilimnion_14_FD_153012 | JGI IMG/M metagenome (GOLD analysis project Ga0214174, IMG submission 153012) | Freshwater microbial communities from Trout Bog Lake, WI - 31JUL2007 epilimnion | ecosystem: Environmental > Aquatic > Freshwater > Lake > Epilimnion/Euphotic zone | place: Trout Bog...
GGTCTTTGGCCTGCCGTTCTTGTGTGATTACCAGTGGGCGCTCGCAAAGGAGCTCGCCTTCGCGCTCGATTGCCCCGACATAGCCCTTCGGCATCATCTCGGGGTGGCGCTTGGCGTCGACCGGTTCCCAGCCGCCCATGGAAATGCGGTTGTTGTGGTTCGGGTCTTCCCAGCCGTTGACCGATTTCATCTTCCACTCATACGACCAGCCGGGCGGCGGGGTAGGGGTGGCAAATTTGTCAACGCCTTCGTCGAGGTTGGCGTTGTTGTGGTCACGCAACTCGGCAATACGCTTTGCGAGGCGGTCGTCTTCCACCTCTGGGCGCATCTCGCCGCGCAGATCTGGACGCTGTGCTGCAGTTTTCATGTTTAATATCTCCTATTAACCGGCCAATTTGCCTGCTTTGATTAACGCCATTTTGTTTGCGGCGTATTCTTTCGGCGTCATGCCCATGTCTCGAGCCGCTTCTTGCTCGGCGCGCGTCAGGGTGACGACGTTTGACGGACGACCGCCCGTACCTGTCCCTGAACGGGACACGGGGGCCGCTGGTGGTGCAGCTGCGCGACGGCCAGCTGACGATGAGGACGCTTCAGACAAGGCTGACTCCTGCTCTCTCGGCTGTTCTTGCCGACGATTGATGTTGAGACGGTTTTCGACGTACGAAAAATATTCCGGGCTGTCCGGAACGATCCCATCGTCGACCGCATCTTCATGCGCGCGGCGAAGTTTGCGGTTTAGAACCGGGTCATGAACGGCTTCAGGGTGCGCCCTGATCCATTCTGCTGACTTTGGCGTCAATTGGGATGCCAAAGCCTCAACAGGATCCGCAGCTGCCTTCTTGGCCGTCGCTTCATACTGTTGTTTGCCTCTTTGGACGTCGCGCAGATCATTTTCTGTCTTGTTGAGAGACATCATAATGTCGGCTTGAGCATCCGCGTCACCGGCAGCCACGGCATCACGGAGATTTTGCTTCAAAATGTCCTGATTCCGTTTGAGCGTTTCGATTGCATTGTCGATCATGCGCAAATTACTGTCATTTGCGTCATTTTTCGCCGCTGCAGCCTGCTCATAGGCTTCCTTTGCGCGCCTTTCAGCCGTTTCACGGGCTCTGCGCTCTTCCTCGAGCTGTAATTTCAATTCGTTAATGCCGATTTCGGGCGGAAGTTGAGGTTTTTCCTCAATCTTCAGCTCATCTGGGGCTTCAACAATTTGAATTTCTTCTTCGGTTGGCTCTAATTCCAACTGTATTTGGTCTTCATCTGCCATGTTCTATCCTTTACCAAACAATATCAGGTGATTTGACGCGACCGCGAACGGCTACGTCATCAAGGACACGGCAGGACTTGTTGTTGATAGACACAGCCCAGCCGTCCGAAGGCCGGAAAACCACCCAGTCGCCGACCTTTATCTTCATATTCTTGAACCATTTGCCGCTTTCATCAACGAAAGCCTCTGGCCCCATCTTCAACACCAAACCGACCTTGCCTTGGTACTTGTCCTCATCGACATATTTTTCGGTGAGGATGATGCCAGACGCTGTTTTCTGCGGACGAATGTAAATCGCGCAGAGGATCTGATTGTTGAAGATCTCAACTTCTTTAATGTCACCGATCTCGTCCAAAATTTCCTTTTTTGGGTCGATCGTGTGTTGCATTTTCATAGGAGGCATTAGCGTTTCTCCGCGTTGGTTTGAGCAATTTCCATAAGTTCCAGAGCAAGACGCAACCCGGAAATGACGCCGATGTTGCGTTGGTAGTCTGAATAGTCATATGCCGAACCGCCTGCGAGATTGTCGCGAATGCGAGCGTACTCCTGTTCAATTAATTTACGCAGTTCTTCTGCGTATTTAGACGCTGTTGTTAACATTGTGCCCTCTTTAACCCCTTGAATTGATGGTCAGACCGGACGCCCCAAGGGGCTGGAAAGGCGTCCGGCCTTCCTCTCACCCGGGGGACGGGAGGGACCCCCGGGGAAATCTGTTATTTACGGCCTTTGAGGCCGTAGGCTTTGATCTTGTCCAAACGGGCCTCGCCCCCGCCTGAACCTGTTTCGATCGGATAGCCAGTGCGGCCACCAGACTTGCGCGCCATCGGCATGCCGCCTTGCGGAGGCATTTGCGGAGGCATGCCCTGCGGCCCCATAGGAGGCATGCCGCCCTGCGGAGCAGGAGGCAGGCGCTGTGGGTTCACGGGAGCGTTAGGCATAGGAGCGCCGCCCATCATGCCTTGCGGCTGCTGGTGGTGTCCGGCACCGATGATGATGTTCACCTGTGTCTTGCCTTTGGTGCGTCCGCCCTTGGCGTGTTGAGCGCGACCGCCGCGAGCCCAAAGAGGGGCCGGGACGTTTGGCGCAACATATCCAGCTGGCGCTGGAGCGCTGGACGAATTGCTCGTATCATCGCTGTAATGCCAGACAGGCTGCGCGCTCTGATCTGGAACTTGACGGCTGAAGTTAATAGCCGCGTCGTTCGCAGTCTGAGGTCCGTACAAGCCGTGCTCCGTAGTCATGGCAGGTTGCGCGCGGCTCATCATGCCTTGTTGCTGTGCATCAGATGGCGTTGAAGAACTAAGCGCGCTGCGAATTTGATCCGCAGTCGGGCCCGCTACGCCGCGACCTGACCCAACCATTTTGCGAGGCGCGGCACTATGCGCTGGCATAACGCCACGGCTCGGACCCTGAGCAGCCAATGCCATTTGACGGTCCTGCGGGTTCATCGCAGCGATCTGATCAGGCGTTGCCTTATCAAGATTGCTCCAACCAGTCAGGAAGTTGTAGGTCGCCTGTGGCATTGCCGTGTTGTCGTCTGGATCGCGATTGCGACCGCCGCCTTCACGATGCAAACGACCGCCAGCATTGCGCGCTTGACGCCCGCCGGTGTCACCCGGGATCTTCTTCTTGCTGTCGCCAGAGAAGACGCTGCCGCCCTGCTTCTTGTGCTCGAGAGCAGAAGGCTTCACCATCTTCTTGATGAGCTTCTTGTCTTCGGCCTCGTCAGGATGACGGCTGGCTTTGCCGCCTTTAGCGTGGTGCATGCCCTTCAGCGTTTCGGCGAGCTGAGCCTTTTTGGCAAGCTTGCCGCCCTTCTTTTCAGCTGCATGCAGCTTCTTTTCAGGGATTTTCTCGCCCTTTGGCACATGCAACGCCTTATGAAGCGAGCCCGGATGCTTGATCGCACCTTGGATCCACTTCTCGGCCTTGCCGCCCTTCTTATAGCCTTCTGGGTTCTGGTTCACGTAACCTTCGCCAGATTGATAAGCAGGCTGCTTAGGAGGGTTGTTTGGGTTCTTGGCCGCCGGACGATACGGATACGGATTGTAATCTTTGTCGCCCTTGCGCGGAGGAACAGGAACCGGACCACCATCGTCGCGATGCGCGCGGCCACCCTTCTTCATCATGCCAGCTGCTTTGCCCATCGATTGGTTTTGCGCCGACACGGGGTTTGCGCCGATCGGGCCGCCGCCAAGCTTGTGAGCCTTGCCGCCTTTCTTGAACGCGCCGACATGCTTTGTGCCTTCACGGACGTCATTCGCCATGCGGACGTCGCGGTTGATCAGACTGTCAGGCGTCAAGCTTGTGGCACGACCGCCGGTCTTGCGTGGCATGCGACCGCCGTGCTTGTGGCTTTCCTTGCCTTCATGCTTGCCAACGACCTTGCCGCCCTTTTTGTAAAGGCGCTTGGTCAGTGGGCGAGCGCCGGTTTTCACACCAGCGTTCTCGGCTTCAGGCGGTGTCCAAGTCGAGCTGTCGACTTTGGTGTGTGGGTCGGCTGTCAGGCGCTTGGCCTTTGACCTCCCACGGTCATCTTTCTTGTACTCTTCCATGGTACGTACTCCGGAGGTTTAGAGCGGGCGTCCCCGCTTTGCCACGAGTGATGGGTCAAGCGCCGGTGGCACAGCGCCGACCTTGGCGAGCACATGCTCGACAATTGCAGGATCATGAATTTGAAGTTTTGATTTTGCAATTGGAGCTTTTTGTGCGACTTCTCCGCCTTCATTTTTTACAATTACGTGATGATATACTGGGTGCTCTCGACCACGGACAAGAATGCTACCTGCTTGAGGACCAAATTCAATATTACCTTTTGTTGTGGGGCGAAGACGTGGCTCTGACGGAGAATTTTCATATCGAGCAAAATCCACGCCTTTGGGAAAATGTGCATTTAATGCATAATGATGTTGGCCGCGATGTTCGACAGATACAACTGTGTTTGTATCTTCATGCCCCTCTGGAGCGTCTTTCCATTTCCACCCTGCTTTTTGTTTGAATAAATTGGTTTTTGCCGTAGCGCTACCGCGACCGGGTGTACCAGTTTCATCAACAGCGTCACGAGATGCAATAAAATAAGGTTTGCCACCGGGGTGTACGCCGATAGAGGCAGCTGCAGATTTATGGCCAGTCATGTCTGCTTTATCAGGCATTGACAAATATTGTCCGCCGAAAACAGGCGCATCTTCTGGGAACATGCGTTGCGGTTTAGGGAATACTGACATGGGATTAGGTATTTCACCCCCATCCCCATACGCATCTTTCTCATGCCAAATCGCACCTTCGACCTTGCCGCCTTTTTTGTAAGCACGACGGACAACGCCGCCAGTTGCTTCGTGTTCTGGTTCTTCTTCATCAAATCGAACGCCGTATTGTTTGCCGGTAGATTTTACCTTGTGAAGATCGCCCAAATGATATTGTTCAACAGCTCTTTTCGCGGCGTCTTCATAATCGGCAGGTTTTGCTTTTTCAGAAGCCACGCCATATTTTGCAAACAATTCTTTTTCGTGGAACCAAAGCGCTGCTTGAATGTCAGCAACACTAATGTCTTTGCCGGTTTTCTTTTTCAAAATTTGTTGCGCGCGCTCAGCTGTTTGTTGTTGGAAATTTCTTTCCGTGTCGCCTCGAGGAGCGGCTACACTTTGTTCTCGATTTTGAATCCAATTTTTAGCGCGACGACGCAAATCAGATTTATCTTTATAGCCGCCTTTGCGATATAAATTTTCAAGCTCTTGAGCTTTAGCAAGCAGAGCATCGGGGTCATTTATTAAACGATCATATTCTTCTGGCGACATGCCTTTAGTATCGTCACCATGAAGCCAAGGCTTATCGGTCACTTTTCCGTTTTCAATTTTTTTAGGCATTTGCTGGAACTGAAGAGGGTTATTGTTCTTCAGATATTCAGCCTTAAGAGCATCTTTGAAATTTTGAAGTTGGCCAGATTCTGTTTCTGGATTGTGAATAAAATTGTGGCCAAGCAACCGATTCCAAGTGCGGCTAAACCATAAGTCTGCCGTCAAAGTTGAATAATCGCCATGAAGGTTATTGATAAACGAACCGATTTTAGGCCCGAACACTGACCAACCGGTAACTTTCTGATCTGCTTTCCCTTTTATGACGCTTCCCAATGGCTTCCCATTAGGGCCAAAAAGGGTCGGGTCGCTGCCAAACAATTTTTTCCATTCTGCAACTGTCATTTTTGTATTGAAAAGCTTTGACATGCGATCAAAGCCATTCTTGTCAAGCAAATGATGATACTTCTGCAAGTTTTGTTCGATAGCGTCAGTTTGATTTCCAAAAGATCCTTTTAATTTTTTGATCGCCTCTGGCATAGTTGCGCCATTGCGGATCAAATCATACATGCGCGCCGCATATGTGGAATTTTCAAAGACGTTATTTCCTTGGGATGTGATGCCAAGGATAGCTTTGAACTGCATTGCCTTTTCAGGATCTGTCGCAAGTTCAGGAAAAATTTTATAATAATGCGACATGGCTTTTTTCAAAGCGTCGTCATACCAACCAATTGCGGATTTATCCGAATGGTTCATATGATATTCGACTTCTCGAGCCATATCGTTTGCAATAAGATCGCGAGCTTTATCGCTGCGATCTTCAGGGTCAATCATGCCCTTTTTGCCAGCCCTGTTTTGCAATGCAAACAGAACATCATCCACCGTTGATGCGCCATTGTGGCCGGTGGGGCGTACGTCTAACGGTTCCTTCCCTTCCATAAGAGGGATGGTTGTGCGGTCTTCCGATTTCTTACCTGTAGGGTACAGCGCATTGCGTATATAATCTTCTTCATGAGGAAGAAGATTATGGGATTGGGCTAACCTTTCCGGTGAGAGCCTGAACCCTTCACCTGCGATGCCTTTTGCGTACGGTGCAAGAACGTGATCGACGGTGCGCTTGAATAAATCGGATGGTTGGGGCTTGCCATCGGGACCCCTTTCTCCTTCGCGATTTTCTCCAAATAGGTTTTTGACGTAGTCTTCATTGTTAACCAACTCCGTGTTTGCATGCGCCATCAAGCGATGCTGCATGCCAGATTTATCTGCGACGCGATTAACTTGATCAATGAAGCCGGGAAGATTTTCCTCCCCGCCAAAATGTAAAAATTTAACCGCTCTACCATCTTCTGTCGAAGAAGCGCCATCAAGGCCTTCGTTCTTCGCATGCTCCATAATCGCATCAATTTGACGCTTATTCAAGACATTTCCGCTGCCAATGAGCATTGCGGGCGTAACTTGAGAAGCATGCGCATCATGGTCAACGCGAACGGTAGAATCTTGGCCGAAACCAAACCCCAACAGGTTTGCAAGCTTTTGGGAAGCTTCTTTGGTCATGTTGGGATGCTGGAACGCAAAAGATGGCTCGCGGTTTCCCTCATACATCCCATGAATTGGCACGGCTTTGATACCGCGCAAACCGGTAATCGCATACGCCAGATCTTGGAAACCCGGAGATTTGAAAATGTCAGATGCTACACGGCTGATTTTTTCGTGCCGTGGTTCAGCATGCAAAGGGTGCTGAATAGGCGGAGGAACCGGCGCGCCGATCAAATTAGGCGTTCCCGGCGTCCATTTGGTAAGAGCATCGTCCGGCTGCACCGAAGGATCCAAGCCCGGCTCTTGGCGACGTCCGCGCATTCCCGGATAAGGAGAAACAATAACGCCGGGTGTATTTTCCCGCTGCGCCGTCGCTTCAAGGGGATGCGATGTCTCATCCGGAGCTATTGTTGGGATCATGTTGTTCGCTTCGCCACCGGGGGCGTAACGAACTCGAGCTGCCGGTGCTATCGTTTTTGCAATGCGGAGTGCGTCATTCATTGCCTTCGCCCCTCATTGTCGGCAGGACATGGTTCATCATGTTGTAGACCACGCCTTGGCTCTCAGGATGCACGGACAGGCGCTCGGCCAGCTGCATCTTCTCGATCTCTTGCTTCGACAACATCTCTTGCTCTTTGATGTGGCCGTCGAACTGATCCTTTTTGGCAGTGAGCGCGAGCCCAGCCGCCTTGATCCGTGCGTCCATCATTTTCGCGTCGGCAAGCTTTTCTTTGATGATCAGGTCGATCGCGTCGACTTTCTTCTCGTGGTCGCTCGGCCCCACGACGCCGCCGGTCTGCATGCCGTCCTGCTGCATCTTTGCCATATCGAGCTGGACGCGCGCTTGGTCGAGGCCGACCTTGCCCTTCGCCAGCATGAGCTTGGTGTCGCTGTCCTGCTTCTTGATCTGAAGCTCGGCCATTTTCTGTTGCATCTCGGGCGGAGGTGTGCCCTGCGCGCTGGCCGGAATCATAAACTGCTCTGGGTTCGACCAGCCGACTGCCTGCAGCGCCGCCGTATCGATCGCGATCGGGTCGTACATCGACGGGTTCTGGGCTTGGATCTGCTTGAGCGCCACCACCTTCATGAGGCGCTGCGTCTGGCTGGCAGTATTCGGATCCGCCTGCGGCACGAGGTCGACTTGGTCGAGCGCGCGCAGGAACGTCTCTTCGTCCCACTTACGCGCGGGGCGTTTGTTGGATTGCCAGAACGAATCGGGATTGTCTCGGAAACATTGCACCAACAGCTGGAACTCTTCGGCCTGCGCGGCATGCATGCGCTTGTGCACCGAGTTGAGCACCTTGGTGGCCTGATCAATCAGCGCAATCGTCGTGCCGACCGGCGCGTCTTGCTTGCCTTCGCCAACTGCCTGCTCGGCTGTGCCGCCAATTCGCATGCCGGTTTGGGCGATGTTGTCGACGAGGCTCATGAGCCCGCCGCCGACGTCTTTATAGGGAAGCGGCATCACGGCTTGATTGATTGGCATGCCGCCCGTCTTGACCAATGCGCCGCCGCCCGGAGGCACACGGAAGATGTTGGTGTTCTGCCGCGCTCCCGTGTCGGCATACAAGAAGCCGGGGAAATTGGCGTACATGCCTGCATCGAGCATTTCGCGCCAAGCAGCCGTGAGCGCGTTGGTTGTGTTGCCTAGGATGTGGAGGAGACCCAGATCATAAAACCCCATGCCCGGCACGAAGGTATATTTGACAAAATTCTGGCGAGCTTCCGGAAGATCCTTGGTGTCTTCATCATAATTCCTCACGATCGACAAGATTTCCTTTGTCGACGCGTCGATCGTGACGCGGTACGGGATCTCGAGCCCAGTCTCTTTGCCTTTGCGGCGGTGTTCAAAACCACGGATGTCCAGCTCGCAATAGATCTCGTAAATCTCGCGGTCGCGGTCGTCGGCGTTGAAATTCTCAGCGCTGATGCCCTGCTGCGACATCTTCTCGCGCTGGGCTGCGTCCCACTTGATCATCTTCGGGTCGGACAGGTCGACTTCGCGGTAGACCCCGAGGATCTGCATCCGCTTGACGATCGAAGGCCTCATATAGATGCGGTGGGTGATGCGCTTCGCGTTACTGAGATCGGTTGCGGAGTTGTTGACGATGAGATCGTCAGCATCGACCGTTTCTGAGACTGGTCGGTTTCTAAGAGGGCAAAAGTATATCTTCTTGAAGGCTGTCCCGCCAAACCCGAGCATGAGCAGCATACGGTCGGTGTCAGGGTAATACTCTTTTGCAGTGGCTGTGAGATAGTGGTTGAGGTCGTTCTCGAGGTCGTTGGCCAGCTGGTCGGACTGAAGATCAGCATTGTTGTTGTCTTCCCTTATCTTGACCGGCCCGTCAGTAGGCAATAGCTCGGCTCGCGCATTCGCCTGAAAACGCAATACGGCTTCGAGCAGGAGCGGGTGCCTGACCCGTGACATGCCTTCGACAGGAGCGCCGTCGGCAGCACCGGCAAGCCCGGGGATCTCGACTTTGAGGCCAAGGAGTTTGATGCCTTGGGCTCTGTCCTCGATCCATTCTTTTCTTGATTGGAGGTCATCCTCGACGCCCTTCATCAGATCGTGGGCGATGCGGCTCAATTCGAGCTGATCGATCTCGTCGACCAGATTGTCGAACCATCCCGTCTTGCGGTCAGCCGCCTTCTCGATCGGCGAGCCGTCCAGCGAGAACGTGATCGAGCCATCGGGCAGCTCAATCGACATGATGTTGCCATGCTCATCGATGTCTTGCTTAGGGCCGTCCTCGGTCACCTCGATGGCAATATCCTCGCCCTCAAACGGTGTCGGTTCGTTATCGGCAAGGCGGAGGTTCTGAGGGGCGACTAGAGCCATGGATTAAATCCCACCATACAAAGGTTCGGGCGGCCTGCCCAAGTGTTGACGGGACATTTCAAAGTCCTCTTGCACCTCTTCCTGCCGAACCGCAAAGCCTGTGCGGCGCAGGTAGCGCATGGCCATCGACACTGTATCGACCAAGTCATCGTGCTTAGCTTTCGGGAAGCGCATGCACTGGTTTATGACCTCGTCAGCCCAGTCCGTATCGGGGCAGTACACCAGCCCCTCTTCAAATAGGTGCTGCACCGAGTAAAGACGGGCTTGCTTGTCGATCGACCCCGGATCTTCGAGCTGAACCCCAAAGTGCCTGCCACCATACATTCTTTGCAGCTCCCGCGCAACTGGGCGGCCCACAGTCTTGTTTTCGATCAAAAGAACCGAAACTTTCCACCGGAGGCAGGTGTCGCTCACGAGCTTCACAAGGTCCGGCATTTCGAGGTGCTTCGACCACGCATGCATCATCATGACCCTCGGTGGCACCTCGCGCTCGTCGTAGGTCCGGATGATCTGCCCGGCGTGGCCGTCCTTCCCGATCATGCGGGTCGCGTGGGTCTTCGGGTCGTCGGTCCAGACGCCCCAGACGGTCATGGCCGACGGGTCGTTCTCGGTCTTCTCGGTCATCGCGGTGTCGAGGCTGGCGATGATGAAATCGAATGGAGGGTATTTTATATCTTCCCAGAGATTCCAATGCTTGCGCTTGATGATACCGCCATCTTCTGGGGTCGGCAGCTGCTGGAACTGGCCGGACGCGGCGTAGGTGCCGAGCGATCTCTTGTCGCGCTCGACCACATGGCGAGGGAAGCGCTTCGGGAAGAACAGCTGGCCCTTCTTGGTGCGCGGATCCGTCCAGCCAAGCATGGTCGGGTAAGCTCGATCGGGGTCGAACTCCATCGGGATCATGATGTGGTCATAGCCGAGCTTCTTCTCGAGGATCACGCCGGACACGTCGCCTTCGTGCAGACGCTGCATAATGACGATGATGGCTGACCTGTCAGGGTCGTTCAGGCGGGTCGGGATCGCCTGCTCGAACGTCTCGATCGTGCTCGTGCGCTCGGCCTCGGACGCGGCGCTGTCGACCGAATGCGGGTCGTCGATGATCACGCGGTCGCCGCGCGCGCCGGTCATGCCGGTCATCGAGATAGCCTGCCGAAACCCGTTCGCGGTCGTCTCGAACTTGGTCTTGGCATTTTGGTCGCCGGTCAGCGTGACGCGATCGCCCCAGCGCTCTTGATACCAATCCGACTCAACAAGGCGGCGCATCTTGGTGCTGTCGCGGATGGCGAGGTCGAGGTTGTGGGCGGCGCAAACATACCGCATGTATGGCATGTTGCGAGGTCCCCATTCCCACGCGGGCCAGAGCACGTTGACCAGCAGGGACTTCATTGCGCCCGGCGGGACGTTGATCAGCAGACGGTTATAGTACTGGACGTCGTCCAGCATCATGCCGTCCGTGATCGCGGTCAGGTGCATCGCGATCGCGTCAATGTGCCAATTGTGGACGTAAGGCCTGCCGGGCTCGATGATGTGCCACGCCTGCTTGATGAACTCGACGAGCGACAGCTCGGCAATCTTCTTATTGACCCTAAAAGCCGACGCCTTCAGGTTGATTTTTTCGCCATCGATGATCGCGAAGTCATTCAAGGCTTGTGTTCCCTTTTGACGGTGCCTTTGACTTTTTTCCTATTCAGAGCGCGCTCCTCGAAGCTATTCTCGAACGCGATACGCTCGCCGAGCATCTCAGCCGGTCGCTTCATGCGCTGGGCCTTGAGCGCCTCGACGCGGGCCATGTCGCGGGCTTTCCAATCCTCGTCCTGCATCAGCGGGTTATTTTGGATCAGGTGCTCGAGCATGCCGAGGATGATCCGCGCGTCGGCTACCTCTTCGCTCTTGGGCTTGAGCTTGAACAGCGCCAGCATCAGGCGCTCGATCGTATTCTGGCAAACCGCCATGCTCTTGAGGACCGCGTCATAGTCGCGGCGCGGGACGCGCAGACCTGCCATCATTTTCCAGTGGCGCGCTTCTTCTTGCGCTTTTTCTAAGATTTCTGCCAATTCTTTCATCATTGTCATTCTCCTGTTTCTTCATATTCAGCATCAATATATTCGTCTTCCTGCTCTTCTTTTGGCCCCTCGAGCGACAGCGCCAAGGCTTCCTTGATCACCATCAGCTGGTCGAGATCAAACGCCTCTGGATCGATCACGCGGCCTTCGACTTGAACCTTTGCGTTCACGTCGATGTCGACCTTTTCGCCATAGCGGAAGCGCGCCAGCCTGATGGCATTCCACCGGCGCTCGTTCACGATTTCCCGGCGCTCCTCGAACGTATAGCTCGCCCACTCGCCCTTTCCGAGGATGATCGCTTCGTTTTCTTCAATCCTCGGCTCGACCGAAACTTCGCGCGCGCGCGCATAATCTCGCATAAAAAGCGGATCCCGCTTCAATTCGAGGTTGATTGTGTGATGGGAAATATTGAAACCCTCATCTTTGACGATATCGACGACAGAACGTCCCGCCGCGATTTGCTCGCAGACGTAAACCTTTTTCTCGTCAGTCATGATTCTTGGCCGACCTCGACCGTCTTTTTTCATATAAAATCTCCCCAGCCCGCAAAAACATACCATTTCGGGCCCAAAAAGCAAATCGGCCCGCCAAAACATGACGGGCCGACGTTTTACCACCTCAAAGTGGCACATATTTGAAGGTTTTGCGCCCTTTGCTGTTGTGATTGACCGGGATCCGATAGACCATGTTCTTCTTGATCAGGTTTTCCAACACAGTCCGGACGTCATCAGGCTTCATGGTTCTCTTTCGGTTGATGATCACACCCTCGGTCATTTCACCAGCCGACTTGATGATCTTGTAAACCTTGCCTTCGACCGTCGAAGCCTCCTTGTCCTTTTCGTCCAGCCGCCAGATCCTGACGCCTTCATCTTGCTGAAGGGCGTCGAAGTGCCGGTGGTATTTCTCGCCATAATTCCGGCAAAGGAGCTTTCCCTCCTCCTCCGAGATATCACGAGCCAAGAACGAATCCCCAATCTCCATCTCTTGCCATGGGGCCCTCTCAAAAATTTTGAACCGTGACGAGGGATGGACGATATTTTTCTCAATTACAAACATTTAAGCCTCCTTAGAAGTAACATTGACTTATTTGTAATATGAAAATCTCTGATTACTGTCAATTTGACTTTTTATTGATTTAACGTAGGGCCAAACGGCAAAAACGCCCTACGCATCTCGTATGTATTAAATCATTGAAATTATTATATAAAATATATATATATAGATATATATATACATAGTTATAATACTGATTTGTGATTTTGTGATGAAACAGTCTTAAGGCTATGTCTCTATTTCTCTTAATTTTTTGGGGGTATAGAGGGTGTATGTATAGGGTGTATATCTGTATATATACCCCTATGTATCTTTGTATCCTAAGTATTTGAAATCATTAAACAATTCGTGTTACGTATTTTCCCTACGCATCTACGTAAAAGAAAAGCCCCCTTTCGGGAGCTTTCCTGACGGCTTGGCCGGTTTCACTGGACTACGACGACACCCCACCGAACCAGAACCGGCCCTTGTAGCGCCTTTCAACGCTCGCCCGTTGCCGTCACGGCTGCGGGGCAAGGATGCGGCGGGGGTGTCTCTTAAATCACATGCCCTGCGTTGTAGGCTTGCTGGAAGGCCAGTACGGCATCCATGCGGATTTGGCGTCCTTCCTTTAGCCTTCCGTTGTAGCAGAAGGCGAACTGGCGGCCTCTCTCATAATGCCAAGCATCCTTTCCCACAAAATCATCGGCGGCCAGTGGCAGGCCTTTTTTGGCCTCCTCGAAGCCCTTCCTGAAGGCAAGTGTTCCCACAATCGATTTGAATGTCACTCGGCGTGTTGATGCGTTAGCCATTGCACAAGCCCTCCGCAATAAGAGCAGCCGCCGTGCGACCGTACCAGCCCTGCAGGTGCCACACGACGCCCTCGTCGATCAGGATCTGCCACGCCTCGAGGAGAAGATCCGTATCGTCTTCTCCGGCCTCAATGGTCAGGATTGCTTCAAAGGATGTCATTTCAAATCTCCGTTTGGGGTAAGTGGGGGCCGGGGCCCCCGTTATTCTGCTTCTGCGCGGCGGCCAAAAAGAGTGCCGGTCTTAATAGCTGTTTCAGCGGCTTCAACTGAAATTGGAAGCCAGCGCCGACCTATTCCGTAATAATGGGCGATACGCTTACCATTTTTATTTGCTGTGATGCGGATTTGAATAATCATTTTGCCATCTCCATCTGGGCGGGGCACCGCGCCCCGACAAGAATCACAATATACGAATCAAAAATAATTGCAAACAAAAAAATGCCTTCTTATTAAAAAAAAGAAACCGCCCGAAGGCGGTTCAAGTCATGTCTTGGAGGAAAGTTCACGTTGAAGCTTGCGGATAGCCTTGTCAAGCTTCTCGACCCGCTTGTGGTTGCCATCCTTCTGCGCGAGGATCTGCGCTTTGACGAGCTGCAACATGGTAGGTTTTCTCATTTCTCGGTTCTCTGCATCATTGAGAAATTCTTTTGCAATTTGACCTGCGGGTTTGGGAAGGTCCAGCACTCGCCGGTGTCGTCTTGGAAGCACACCCAGAGCAGGTGATGCTCCTGACCATAGTCGATCAGGAAGTGCGCCTTGGCGGGCCCCTTGGGCGTGTCCAGCGGGATCGTCGGGTTAAGTTGGATCATCATCACTCCCTTTCCTTTAATTTGCCAACACATCAACAGCTGTAATTTCAAAGCCATCAATATCAATGCATCCCGCTTCGGTATTGTTTCTCATGTTTTCAGCTGCATTATACAATGCAACAGCAACCAAAGATCGCAATTGCGCAGCGCCTTCTGTGGTTTCAGACAATCCCAAATTTGTTTCAACCCTAAACAATTCTTGCACTGGGTCAAAATAAAGTGAAACCAACCTTATATCTTCCAACTTATTCATCACTCCCCCTCCTTCAGTTTGATTGAAATCACTACAGGTTTTCCAAATGGGCTTTCAAACACAACAATTTCTTCATTTGAAAATAAAACAGACTCTGTTGGCGAAATAGCTTCTTCAATCATTGTGCTAATAATGATCGTTTCATTGGTTTCGTTTTTGATGATACATGCTTGCTTAAAAATATCCATCACACCCCCACCTTTTTCTTTTCCCATTTAGGCAGACCAATCTTTTCTGGCGACGAACCATAAATATAACCGATGACATACCACTTTTTCCCGCCATCCATTTCGGCCATGAGGTGCATATAATCCTCATAACCAAATTTCACCATCCAATCGTCATGGCTGATGCTAAATTGATGAAAATCGTCCCCCCAACCGTTGTTAGTCCATCTTTTAACGAACTCAACATTCATCAAATCATCAAGCGTTTCAAACTCTGCCTCCTGCGGGTCAATTAAAACGAAATTTGGCATGTGTTGTTTTATGACAGGCATCACTCCCCCTCCTTTAGTGCAGCGCGGGCAATTACAGCACACCGACCTTCAATTCTTTCCAATGTTGCACCGTTTTTAAATTGTTGATCTAAGTCAACGATCCGCTGCAACGCTTCCCGCAACCGCTCGATCTCGTTGTCCTGTTTGATAACCGTGTTTTCACACATCTCAAGCCACTGGACTTTATTTCGCAACCGTTCAATCTCGTCGGCGGCTTCCAACAATTTTGATTGCATTGGATTGTAAAAACTCTTTGCCCTCTCCCGCAACCATTCAACGAGTTCCATCACCACGCTCCAAACCAGAAGCCAGTGCCGTGAACCCATGCTACAGGGACTAATATCGCACCGGCAATCAAAAGGCCCCACTTGGCGGTTTGAATGCATACAATCACATGCGTGATCCATGCCGCCAAAATCCAAATAGCAAACAAACTATTCGTCGTTTCCATCACTTCCCCTCTTTCAGTGCGGCACGGGCCTTATTACCCCCATCACTATCAATGTTGTGTGGTCCAGAATGTCCGCACATATAAACTGTTGAAGTGCGATAATTGTATTTGTCGGCGTAAAACTTCAACGCTTCCCGCAACCGCTCGATTTCATCGGCGGCCTCATATGCCACGCGGCTAATCATTGGCTCTTGCACGATAAACACTTCTGGCGAACGTAGCCGATCAACAATGTCAGTCATTTCAATCACCCTCTTTGAAGACTAATTCTGGCGGATCACCAAAACACTTTTTTTCCCATTCAACTCTTCTCTCTAACCATTCTTTCTCTTCTTGCATAAATACTGAGTAAGAATTTTTTACAGAAAGCCAAAAGTGACGAGGTACATTTGGGCAAATTCTTTCCAATTCACGTATGGTTCTGGCAAGGCGGATGCCATGCCCAATGAAATGGTCAGACCTTCCTCTCTCCCGCTCGATCTCATCGGCGGCTTCGGGACAATGTTTTATCCACCTTGGATCGCGCAACCGATCAACGATGTCCTCCATCAGTGTTTCCCCCGCTCCAAAGCATCCTTCAAATGAACAGCCGTGACCATGTGGTTCACTGCGTCATGAATTGCTTCTTCGTTTTCGCCAGCTCTGACGACAGAGTGAACCGAAAACATCAGCGACGTGCGGATCAGCGCGTCCATCACTTCGCCCTCGTCATAGTCTTTGAACTTCTTAAGAATATCGAGCATGGCCTTTGCCATAGCCTCAAAACCTGCGTCGAAAATTTCCTGTTCGACCTGTTCATTCATCTCTTTCATTTCATTTTCCTTTTCAAAATCCTCGACCGACCCACCATAGGACGGTCTCTTCACCCAACGCTCGCCGAAATAAATGTACCCCAAACGATGGAACTCGCTTGCCGGTATCGCCAACTTGCCGACGATCCACAAACCATCTGCGTCTTCTTCGACCATATCAATTCCCCCAGTCTTTACGATCGTCTTCCTCTTCCCAGCCCGCCAGATAAGCGGCGTACTCAGGATCCTCTTTGGTCAGCGCGATGCGCAGGGACGCATGCGTAGCGCCGGTGTAATAGTGTGGGTTGAACTTGCGGCCATAATAGGCATCAGCCGAGCCACGATCATATGCGCCGCCGTGCCGGTCGTCATATTTGGTCTGGACTTTCATTGTCATCTCCATCTGGAGGGCACCACCGCCCTACAAAATGGTTATGTCATGTTTTGCGGCCCATTGCAAATAGTTTTTTCTCTTCTTTCAAAATATATTTTATGACGTCGGCGGACATTTCGATCGTCGCCCACGTCCGCTTGCAGATCCGGCATTTGCGCCGCCGGTGGATAGAATTTGAGATCCCGCTTTTACGGGTATCAACCACGGCGGATTCACCGCCGCAGGCTTCACATTTCATCCCGACCGCTGACATTGTTGATCTTCCTCTGCCGTTTCCAAAATTTGCGTTTGATTTTTTTCACAACCTTGCTGCGACCGAGATAGATATGAACCCTTCTAGCAACCCGGTGAAAGGCATCGTATTCATCGCCACCCTTCAACTTTGCGCGATGCCCCATCATCTCTCACATCCTCGTCATAAAGAACGCAAATCCCAAAAGCCCGAGCATAACGAAACACAGCTCAATTGCCTGTGATAAGTTTGGTCCGATCTCGATCATTTTGCTTCTCCCCAATTAATCTGACCGCGCATTGTTTTTTTAACCGCTTGCTTCTTGCGCCATCGATCTTGTTCAGATTGCGAACGAACATAAGTGACTTTCACCATGCAATTGGCATTGTTGATAGGCTTGAATCGTTTGCCCTGCACTCTTTTCATAACGTCAAAAGCATTGATGGTCATTGCGATTTTCCTTTGAACAACAATGGCAAATAAAATTCGTGCCATTTATTTCTTTTCCAAAAAACAC
>Ga0214174_100051_pt1 | contig 16661 bp, 16 predicted proteins | sample TroBogEpilimnion_14_FD_153012 | JGI IMG/M metagenome (GOLD analysis project Ga0214174, IMG submission 153012) | Freshwater microbial communities from Trout Bog Lake, WI - 31JUL2007 epilimnion | ecosystem: Environmental > Aquatic > Freshwater > Lake > Epilimnion/Euphotic zone | place: Trout Bog...
TGAAATAGTTTCTGGAATTACCAGAACATGGAAAAAAAATCTTTTTTGGATTTTCACAATTTTTTAAAAACTTTCTGCTTTTACCAGAACATCATTTTTTCTTTTATTATAATATATGGATTATGTATTAGTTTGTCCTTCTCATAGAAGAGTTAAAACTTTTGAGAATAAAACATATTCTTTGTTAAAAAGAACTAATGCCCCGAAACCTATCTTATGGGTAAAAGATAAAAAAGATATTGATGACTATTCTATTGCTTTCCCAGAATTAGAAATATGTTCTGGTGGAACAAATATAGCAGAAACAAGAAATTCTATACAGAAACATTTTCCTATTGATACTAAGATTGTTATGATTGATGATGATATTAAGAATGTAGTAATCTATGATTCTCAAGAACATAATAAAAAACGAAACTTGGAAAACTTCTCAGAACTGGTAAAACTTGGATTCTCACTTTGTGAGAAATATGGAACAAGTTTATTTGGAGTATATGCAGTGGATAATCCTTATTTTATGAGACCAGTTATCAGAACAAATCTATCTTATATTAATGGTTCTTTGTTTGGAGTAATCAATAAACATATTGATGTAGATTTATCTTATGCTGAAGATTATGAACGAGCAATAAAACATTTCTTATTAGAAAAGAAAGTATTACGTTTGGATTTTGTTGGTTTATCAACAAGATACTATAAAGAGAAAGGTGGATTACAAGAAACAAGAACTGAAGAACTTAATAAATCTAATAAAGAAGAATTAGTTAAACGATATCCAGAATTAATTAAGACTATTGTTAAAAGAGATAGAACTGAGATTGGGTTTATTAAAAGTAGAGGTGGAACTATACCATTTGATGATACTTACGACCTTTAGTCAAAATTAAAAATAACTTCTTTATTTTCCACTATTATACCATTCTTTAATCTTCGTTCTTTTTTATATTTAGATTTACATTCTTTACATACATTTATATGACCATCGGGATAAGCTTTTAGATTTTTTGTTTTATGATATTCTTCCAAAGTAAGATTTTTATAACACAATTTACATATTTTATTATTCATATTTAGATGTCAGATTTAAAAGTTAAACCAATTCCTTCTGAAAGTAAGAAACGTAAACCAGCACTAAAACTATTAAATAAGAATCTTCCTAAGTTACCTATGACTTGTATGGTATTAGGTAGTGTTGGTTCTGGTAAATCAAGTTGTATATATTCTTTATTAACTGAGAAAGGTGGTTATACTGTTAAAGGGAAATCTATTTTTGATGAAATTGTGTGCTTCATAGGAAATCAAGAATCTGTTTGGGCTTTTGAACAGATTCCTTGTAAGAACAAAAAGATTTTTACAGAGTTTGATATTGATGCTTTTGATGAGTATATGGAGGACTTAAAGGGGCATCAGATGGAACGTTTAGAAAAAAATAGAGCACCATTAGAAGTTTTAGTTTTGTTTGATGATTTTCTTGGTGTAAGTCTTATGAAAAAAAAGAAAGGTGATGATTCTAATCCTTTAGAACGATTATGTCTTACATCACGCCACGAAGCAAATTGTAGTTTAATATTCTTATCTCAAGTATATAAAAGTTCTGGTTTTAGCACTTCTACGATTCGCAATAATATTATGACTTATATAATCTATGCGATGAGTCGTTCTGAAATGGAAAAGATTGCTGAAGAAAATTCTTATAGCATCACTAAAGATGAGTTTATTGATGAATATTATAAGATATTAGAAACTCCTTATAACTATATGACTATTGATACACGCAGACCATTTAAAACAAGAATCTGGGAACGATTCAGCCATCCAGTTGTTTCACAATTAAAGAGAGATAAAAAAGAAGAAAAAAAAGAACTACGTATATTAGAAATCAAAGATGCCTAAGAAATCTGATTATATCAAAGGTTTTGAAATGTTATTGAATCATCCTAAGACTAATCCTTTTAGTGGTAATGAAGATGCTTTTCGTGCTGTTCTGTCATCATCAGAAATGCCTGTTCATGAAGCCTTAAAACATTTGGGAAAAAAATCAAAAGTTCCTAAAAAGAAAGATTCCGAGAAATCAAAAGAAAGATTAGATAAATTGGAGGAAAACATCCAACAATAAAACTAACTCTTTATCATAATGTCCTATGCGATCAATACCAACCACATGGGGATGCCCATTGAAGAGACTGTTCCAGACGCTGCGATGGTCAAAGGTGTCTCTCGTGCGTCTCTGTTGACTGGTCGCAGACGTGTACGCTTTCAGCCCCAGACTGGAACAAGTGCTAGTCCTAATCAGATAGTTCAATTCGTTCTGGCGGACAGTTCGTCTCTACTTGACCTTAATAGTGTCGTGATTAGTGGAACCATTACTACATCAGGCACTGGTGATGTGTCTATGGATGATGGTCCTTCTTGGATTCGTCGTGTTCAGACCAGTCTGAATGGAACGCAAATAGAAGATTGCGACCAAGCACATCGCAATGCTAACGCTAATGTGTATGCGTCAGCCAATCGTGCTTGGTATGCTGGTGCTGGTTCTTTTGCTGGTTACTGGGCGCAGAATCCCGCTCTGGCGATCCCAGCAACTGGAGCAGCCACTGCTTATCCTCAAGGCGATTTATCTGGTGGTTTAGTCACTGCGTCTGTTCGCTACAAGGCTGGTTTCTCTTTTGGTGTGCCTCTTGGTTTAGTATCATCAGTTTTCCAGACAAAAGAATATTTACCACTCCTAGCTTGTGGAGAGCTCGTTCTTCAAATTGTGACTGCTTCAGCTGGTGAAGCCGTTTTCCAGCGCCCTGGTAACACAGACGGCACATGGGCTATCACTGATTTATATCTGGAAGCTGATTTAATCCAACCCCATTACCTCTACACAGAGATGTTAAATCGTGTTACACAGATGGAGGGTGAGCAGGGTCTGGCGATTCCCGTGAATTGCTCTTTGGTTTCTCAGGGTCAGGCACTGACTGGAACCAACAGCCCAGCCAACATCGTTGTATCACTTGCGTCTAACAATCTGCGCAGAGTCATCGTGACTCAGTCTCCTACAAACTATCTGGCCAACGTCAATTTCCCTGCTGTGTCATGCTTTGGTCATAATTCTCTATCAGGACTTCAATTTCGTTGCGGAAGTTTGTATTTTCCTAGCCAAGAGGCTAACAGTGATGCTCGTATCTTCTGGATGACACAGACTGCGTTTAATGGTGGCGAACCTACACATGACAACAACGGAACAATTGATTACAATCTGTGGCGCAAGACTACTGGCCCTGCTGGTCAGGCCTATGAAGGTGCTGTATGTCAGTATTGGGGAGATTCTTGCGTGATGGCTTACTCTTTTGATAACTACAAAGGTGGTCAGCCTCTTGGTGCTGACGGTATTAGTGTTCTGGGTCAGGCTAAATATGCCCATGATGGATTTTCTCCATCTAAACTGGTCTTGTGCTATTGAAAAGATAGTGCTTATATCCCTTCTGGAATTAACCAGATACCACGAAGTCCCTAAAGACTATTCTACCACTCTAATCTGAAAGGAGAAAGAGGAACTCGGTTAATGACCGAACCCAATGGTAATTAATGAATAGTATGTAACAATGGGTAATGTGGGTGGAAGCTCCTAAGTCCGCTATGCAAGGATATGGAGAACCTGAACGACTTTATAGGATAGTGCGTGATAGAATTAGCAATTCTAAATGATCGCAGAAGAGAAAGTCTGGCCTTATGTGAAAGCATAGGGATGCGACTGGGTTCGCAACTTGTTGTTTTACTGCGCAACAGCGTCAATGGTGGTTTCACCAACGGTGTAACACCCTCTATTACTCTCGTGCGTACAAGATACATAGTTTTAAAGTCCGGAGCACTGCGCATAGAAGGCGTGTGAGTTGAACGAGGTTTAAAATATCTTATATTATAATATATGTTTAATCTATTTTACGGTGATTGTCTTGAAAAGATGAAATCTATCTCTGATAAGAGTGTTGATTTGATTATTTGTGATTTGCCTTTTGGTTGCTTGGTTGGTGGTGGTGGAAAAGAGAAAACAAAAAGAAAAAATAATAATGCGAATGATGTTATTGCTGGTTGTTCTTGGGATATTAAGATTGATTTAGAGGAGTTCTGGAAACAAGTGAAACGAATAAGAAAAGATAATCATACACCTACTCTTATGTTTGCTACTACTAAATACGGATATGAGTTAATAAAGAGTAATGAAAAAGAGTTTCGTTATGATTTAGTATGGGATAAAGGTCGTGGAGTGTCATTTTTGACTGCTAATAAGATGCCTATGAGGTCGCATGAAATGATTTATGTTTTTAGTAAGGCTGGTGCTAAATATAATAGAGTTGATTTAGAAGGGGATTTTAAAAATACTAATAAAGGAGGAAGACCAATAGATAGCCATAATATCTATCACGATTTTAAAGATACTCCAAAAGAATCTAATGAAGGTAAAAGATGTATAAAATCTGTTATTAATATTTCTGGATCAATAGGAAAAGGAAAGCATCCAACAGAGAAACCAATAGAGTTATATAAATTTCTTATTGAACGATATTCTAACAAAAATGATGTTGTTTTAGACCCTACATTTGGTTCTGGGAATAGTGGATTAGCATCAGTTTTATTAGATAGAAAGTATATTGGAATAGAGAAAGATAATACATTCTTTTGGAAGTTTATTAGTAAGATAGTATAGATGGAAGAACTTTTAGCAGAACTACCAAGTTTTGAAATACAGAAAAATTATCATTATATGTCAAGAGTTTATCAACCCGATAGATTAAGTCTTAATAGCAGTGATGATATAACAAATGAAAATGAAATTTCTAACCCCTATAACTATTCTAATTTTACAATAAGATTACAAAAAGCGTGTTTGAATGTTAAATCGTTACAATTACTAAGAGCAAGTATTCCGACTCCAGTTACTAACATTCCAGATACTGAAACAACGTTCTGGTATTATAGGATTCCTAATATTACTACTACTGTAATTACTGATGGATATGGTAATACTCTATATAATGGTGATTTATCAGGGTTTCTTTTTAATACTGATAATTCTTTTTCTACTTTATGGTTAGACTTTAAAGGTAATGTTTTAAATATTTATGGTAATATTGTTTACACTTATGATATTGGTAATGCGAATGGTTTGATTACTAATTCTCCAGTATTTCCATCTGATTATACTCCTTTGTATGATACAAATGGTGATCAGACTCAATATTGGATATTATATCATACAGATTATACTAATAATCTTCCATCATATCCTCCATCACCACTCTATTTACAATTTATTAGATTACTACCATCATTAACTCCATTAGATTTTCTTTTAAATAACCAGAATTATGGTATCAATAAAACATTTTCTGATTATGATGATTTAGTTGCTTCATTAAACTTATCATGTCAAAGAGATTTTATACAAGGCGCATTACCACCTACTTATCCATCATTTGTTGAGAATGATATCTCTTTCTCATATAATCCTTCTAATAACAAAATTGTTATGAATTGTTTAAAATCAAATGATGCTAACGGAAATTTCCAATATTGGTATTATCCAGCAGGATTCCAAGATAAGTATGTTTTTAATCAAGGTTATACTATCAAGTTTCCTAATAATACAACTTTAGCGATATTACCAAAACCAGCATGTCAACAATTATTTAATTATTCTTTAGAATACAATATTGATGCGTTTCCAGAAGATGTTGGGTTATCTGGATTTTTAAGATTACCACAACAGTATGTTTCTAATAAAACACTAAATCTAAGATTAGGTTTTACATATTCTGGTTATTGGAATAGATCAAATAGTTTTGGAATAATAACAAGTCAAGCATATTATAACTTTCTTAATAGCATCAGACCATTTCCAAATTATATACAGACTAATGTTTTAACAGAACTAAATTACAATTCTTTATCTATAACTGCTAATAGTTATGCGAACTTGGTTAATACTGCTTGTGTGTATGTATACTGTGATTTAGTTGGTGGATCAACAGAAGACAGTTCTGGGAATGGTGGATTGTTAGCGGTTGTTCCACTTGCTACGCAGAACAACGCTGTTGGATTTTTCAATAATGTTCTCAATGCTCCACTATTAAAGATTCCGACACAGATAACAGAATTAAGAATAAGATATGTTGATGAAGGTGGAAGTGATTTCTTATTGCCTAATTCTGCTGTAACTAATTTAGAAATTGGTTTAACTTATTTATAAAAAAACTTTATAATATAGAATGTTGAAAACACGAGTCAATAATCCTAATAGAGTATTCATTAGTTCAAATGATGATAATTCTATTGGTGGTTCTACAAACAATCAGAATGGTATGTATAATCAATTTACTGTTAGATTACAAACTCCTATTTTGAATGCTAAAAAATCTCAGTTATTACGATGTTCTATTCCTAATATACCAGCAACTGGTGTGAATATTCCAGATTATGCTTTAGTGTTTTCATATACTGTAAACACTGGTGCTACTGTTTATACAAGATGTATTCGTTTAATGCCTTCTAATTGGGTTCCTCCACTTGTGGGTAATGTATTAGCATCTATGCCTACAAATAGATATTTTACTGACCCATCTGATTTGGTTATTGCGCTTAATCAAGCTGCAGCAAATGATTCTGCTACATTCAATCCTTCTTTTGTTGCGAATGATGTTTCTTTTAGTTACAATAACACTACAAAAGTTATTTCTATGACTGGTGCTAATAGTGGTTATACTTATTATCCTAACGGTTGGGCAGATACTAATCTTTTTAACTTTACTGGTGGCGCTCCTACTGTTCCAGTATATGCTTACAATGGAACAACGAACACCACAACATATACTCAACCTACTTTAGCCCAATATCCTCTTAATTTACGTCTTGGTTTTACATTACCAAATGCTACACCTAATAATGGAACTAGTCAATATTCTAATGTTGGTGGTGTTGCTACAATCTTTAATAGTTTCCCTAACTTAGTCTATACACAATCTATTGCTTTATATGCTGATTATGTTGCTGGTAATACATTAACATCTTCCAACAAACATAATCTTTTAACATGTATCTCTGTGAATGCTGGTCCATTTGGAGTAATTCAGCACATGGTGGTTACTAACAATTATCTTACTAAAATACCTACCGACCTATACGAAATAACTCTTGCTATGTTTGATGATAATAATCAACCTTTCTATTTACCAGATAATGCTATTGTAAATGTAGAACTTGGATTTAAATATACAGACCATGATGATTAAAAATTGAAATGCTTTAAATTTCTTTTATTATTAAATGAATCAATCTGTTATTGATAGATTTAATATAATAAAACTTGGAAACATATATTAGAGTAAGATGAGTTATAGTGGAGGATATATTCAAAACTCCGCATCGTGGAGTGGCGCTCCCCAGTATATTACTAAAAAACAACTATCAACTATTATTTATGATAATAATAGCACTAATCAGCTATACATCTCTACTGGATCGGATTATAGTCCTTATATTGGTCTCAGTAATGGGAATATAATTCAATTACCTATCGCATATCCTAATTTCGTTATATCATCTTTAAACTTTTTAGATACTGCTGAACCAAACAATATATCTCAATTAGTTGCTTATGATGGCGAACTATTTTTAAATGGTAATCCAGTAATATCTACATTATCAACATCTGTTTTAAATTGGTCAAAATATCCTGCGATATCAGATGTAGCATTGAACGATTATTCTATAAAAGATGTTTCATCTATAAGAGCGACTGAAGGTTTATTTAATAGTCTTTCTACTTATAAATTATTTGTAAAAGATTTATCTGCTAATAGTGTATCAAGTATTAATCTTTATAATAAAGATACTATTTATTCAAGTAATTTAAATATCTCTACTTTAGGAGGAAGTTATGGTAGTAATTTATCAACAACATTAGATAGTTTAATAACAGCATCTACTATTGGTGCTTCTTTATGGGCTCAATATCCAGCAGTTCAAAAAGTTGACATGTCTAATAATGAACTCACTAATTGTTATAATGTTAATACTCAAGGATTATATGCTACTACTAATGGTGTAACAACAAATAGTTTATATGTTGGTAATGATGGTCAATTATGGGCTGGTAACGCTCAATTCAATAAAATAGATTCTGGTAACTATCATAATTTTACTATGGATGCTAATGTTACAGTTGCTACTTCTGATACAATTTCTTGTCCTAATTTTAATGGTTATTATTCTAACTATTATCTTGGTGTTAATTCTATTGATGCTACTGGTATTCTTTCTGGTTTCGCTCATACTAACGCTCATTTAAATCTTTATACAAATCAATCTGCTATCTATCTTGGAACTGTCCCATTCGGTCATGCTGAACTCTTATCAGATAATTATGAAATCACTTTTCCACCAATAGTTGGAACAACTTATGATTTTAGAAGTGCTGGTATTGTGGGTTCTACTGGTCCTGGTGCGAATGCTTGGGTGCGATGGAATAACGATACTACTGGTTTGGTTCCCAATACATCCGCTCTGTTAGAATTAAATGCGGATACTTATTTTGGTATTGGTAGTTTATTAGGTTCTGGTCGCATAACTCAAACTGCTGGATCACTTCAAAGTTTAGCAACTTTTAGAAATCAAATGATTACAGGATACGCTCAAATCTTACAGCCTTTTAGTTTTCAAAATATTTGTATTATAGAACAAAACGCACCTACTGGTTTTACTGGTCTTCCAATACCTGGAGTTAGTAGCAATTATACCAGAGTTATCACTAATGGTGGTGGTGGTGATTCTATAGCTGTAGGTTTAGGTTGTGAAACATCTATAGCTGCGAATAACTGGATAAGACAGTCTGATTCTGGCGCACTTGGTAGTGGTATCATGAATATTTACGCAACTGATGAAATGTATTTATTTACTGAAGGTGATATGAATATAGGATATTATAATTCTAATACTCCTCAAGAGTTTGGTTCTAATAGACCTCAGAAAGTTCATTTGTATAATTTAGTTGATATATATCCAACATCAAGTGGTGTTACAAATTGGTATGGTAATCTTGATATGTGTAATCATTCAATCTTTAATGTTAATTTAAATCTTTCAACTGCTTCTTTTTCTACTATTTTAACAGGCTATTTAGACATATCTAATAATATTTATCAATCAAATGCTCGTCAAACAACAATAGATATTTTACCATATTATCCTTTTATTCAAACGAATGCTTTACAAATGTTTAATAGTTTCTCTTCTATTCAATCTTATATATCATCACCATATACACCAACAAGAATCCAAACTATTACAGATACACCACATAATATTTATTCTTCTGATTTTGGTTATACTTTTTATTCTGCTTTTACTTTATATGATACTGTTGTGAATATTCAATCTGGTAATGGAACTTTAGATTTTTATAACAATGGAACAACAACAATGCATTTTAATTTCTATTTTTCTCCATCTATTACACCTGCTATCTTACCTGGCGCAAGTTTAAGAATTATTGTGTCAAATAGTAACTCATATATAACTGAAGGTATTCCATTAGCACCATCAACAATTGTTTCTTCTGTTTCTATCAATAAAACTAATTTCTATCAATATATGTATGATACTGTTCTATCAGTAGATATTAGCGGACAAACTCAAACAAGTAATTTTAGCAATAAAGGAAATTTCTATATCAGTGCTTCTACAATCAATATTGGTGGTTCTAATAATGGTGGATATCCTTTATCTGATGAACCAAATTATCCTATCAAAATGGTATATGATACTCAATTTGATAATAATATTTCTGTTTCTAATGTTACTTCCACAAGAGAACTAGATATTTCTGGTAATGCTGGTGGTGTTGCTATGTATTTTAATAATGACACTAATAATCTAACTTATAAGTTTAATGATATTGGAACTAAAAATATAGATTATGATAATGCTTCTTTTTTAAATACAAATATTATAACAACAAATGGAATAGGAGCCAATTCTAATAGTTTCATATTTGTTTATGATAATATTGAAATGAATTATAAAGATTTATCTGGTGTCACTAATTTAAGAATAGGCAATTTAATAGGTGGTAGTGGGGTAGGTAATACAAATCTATCTAATGATTCTAATGGTTATTTCCATATTCATAATAATTCTAATTTAACAATATTTGATAATTCAATTAATTTATCTAATAATAATATAATAGATGTAGCCCAAATAGATGTAGATTTTATTACTGTGAATAATAATCCTTCTATCACTTTATTAAATGATTTGAATATGAATTATAGTAATATTTCAAATGCGCTTTCTATTACTTTATCTGATGGTTCTAATATAACCAGTTTATCAAATGATTCTAATAATGGTGGAATAGCAAAGTTTTTTACTACAGAAAATCAATTTTTCTTTACAACAAATAATGGTAATTCTGCTATTATAGCATTAGATTATAGTGGTATTGTTGAAACATTCTTATCAAATGATTCTGCTGGTAATTTTCATTTATCTAATGGTTATAGTAATATTATTTTTGAAGGAACTACTCATCAAGATTATATCAGTGGTAATTGTAATGTAAATGTTTCGTTTAATACATCTATTGATTTACAAGGTTTTAATATTTATAGTGTTGCTGAATTAGGTGCTGATAATTTATATCCTTATAATAATGGTTTTATAACATTTAATGCTCCTGTTAATATGAATAATTATGATTTATCTGGTGCTAATAATATTTCTGTTAATAATATTATTCCTAATAATTCTAATTATACAATTTATACACCACAAAATACTGTATTAGCAATAGATACATTATCTAATGTAAGAGATGCTGATAGAGGAACAGTGACAGTAATTAACGATTTTACAATAAATGGTAATCTTCATGTTGATAGTATTACAACCAATTCTAATAGTGCTATTAATTTTAATGCTAAACCTATATATGATATACAATCTGTTGGATTTGTTGGTGGTAGTGCGATAGGTGAAACAATACAAGGTGGTTCTAACTGGTTAAGTTTATCTAATCAAACAATAGTAAATAGTAATCTACAAATAGTAAATGGTGTTAATAATCCAACTATTATTCTAAACAATGGAAAACAAAATACTATTAGCGTTGATAGTAATAATGTATTCTTATTTAATGATAATATTTCTACTAATACTGCGATTGTTAAGAATCTAACATCTGGTAAATCAAATGATTTATTCTTAGCAAATAAGATAAATGTTCTCAATACATTAGATTTATCAGCAAACAATATTGTAAATCTTTATACACTAAATGTGGGTGTTGGAACAAATGCGACATTACAATTATATACAGATTCACAATTTGCTTATCTCAATATGAATAATACTGGAACATTATACAATCAACAAGCATTAAATCAACAAGGTAAAGGTATCTTTTATGGTGATAGTAATAACAATTTACATATATCAACATTTGGAACAAATCATTATGTGTATGCTGATACTATAAGATTTATTACATCATCTATATCAACATCATATATATTAGCAAATGGTATTTCTACTAATTCATTATCTGTTAATAATATAGAAAATGTAAGTAGTATAACTTGCGGAAATATATCTACTAATTTATTATCTGTTTATCAAATTGAGAATATCAGTTCTTTAGTTGCTAATGTAGTCCAAGCATCAAGAGTATCATCTCAGACAATTAATGCTTCTACTTCTTTTTTCCAATCATTTGTTTCTACTCCTAATACTACAACAAATAATTTAAATGTTTATCAATTATCAGCCTATACTGATACAAGAATACGAATTAATAATGGGTTATTACCTACTACTACCAGTTTAACAAATGGAACCCCTACTGCTCCTTGGTTTGCTACTTATAGTCAGAGCAATTATGGTATATTAAATAATACATCTACATTACAAGTCAGTTCCATTACTTCTATAAATGCTAATAATACTATTAATATATCTGGATTTGTTTCTGCTCCTCAGATGATGGTTTCATCTATTAACAATAAAATGGTTCCATTTTGGAGCACATTAAATATTCCTCCATCATCATTTAATATTACTGGTAATACAAATCCTTACATTCTTTATTCTAACGTCCAATTTCCATATACTGGTATGTGGAATCTGTCGCAGAGGGCTATATTAAGCAAACTTACTGGTGGTAACTCTGCAGATTTACACGGCTCCATAGGATGGGCGAGAGGGCAATTTGTATCTACAATTGGATTATATGATGGAACATCTGTTCTGCCTTATGTCAATCAAGACAATTTCAGTAGTCCAACGACTTTAATGACACAATTGTATGTATCAAGTGGAGCAACAACAAGAAATATTATATATACTGACGCTACATTAAATAACTATACAGCCAATCTCTATCTAGATACTCCAGTTATAGAATATGTTCCATCACTCGGTTATGGTATAGATAGATAATAAAATATTTTTATTATTAGAATGAGTATAGCATCTGTTCCTAATTGGCTTAATACACCAGTTTCTGGTGGAGGTAATATTGTTCCTTCTAATCCAATAGGAACTATTATTCAATATCCATTATCCACTCCGCCATCTGGTTATTTAAATTGTGATGGTTCTGCGATTAGCAGAGCATCGTATGCTGAATTATTTGCTATTTTAGGAACAACGTATGGTTCTGGTGATGCTTCTCCTCAAACTGTTACATCATGGACTAATGTAGGAAGTTCTTTAACATTAACTTTTACATCACCATTGAGTAATCAATATTTAAAAATTGGAGATATATTTAGTTTTTCAAGTGGTGTTTCAGTTTACAATAATGTTGTTGTTACATCTGCTTCAACAACTCAAGTTATAGGAACTATAAATGGTAGTGGAACAAATTCTGGTTCTGGTGGAACAGCAACTAAATTAGACCCGACAACTTTCAATCTTCCGAATACTCACAGCAAAACAATTAGAGGTTATGATGGTTCTACTTATACAATTGGTGGTTCTGGTGGTGCTGATACTTATTCTTTAACACCAGCAAATATAGCATCTCACAAACATGATACAACTATTGTAGCAAATGGAACTGGTGCATCATCTGGTGGTATAAGCACATCTGCTCCACCAAACTCTGGAACAACACTAACAACTGGTATTATTTATGACAATTCCAATAATATTGTTACAAATGCTGGTTCTAATGGTTCTGCTTTCTCTATTGTTAATAGTTATCTTGTTCTAAACTATTGTATTAAATATTAAATAAATAAATATAAAGATGTTTAGCATTAATGCTAATTTTTAATCTTATTGTTTAATATAATGGAAGAAACCAAGCAACCCAAGAAGAAGAAAGAAATGAGTGAGAAGCAAAAAGAGAATCTTAGAAAAGGGTTTCTGGCTATGAAAGCAAAACGTGATGCTAAAAAGAAAGAGATGATGGAGATCAAGATTGAAGAAGATGAAGATGATGTTATTGTTCCCGCTCCAACACCAGCACCAGCACCAGCACCACAACCAGCACCAGTTGCTCCAGTTGTAGCAGAACAACCATCAAATGTAGTTAAAGTTAAAAAGGAAAGAAAGCCACGAGTTGTTAAAGAGAAAGTAACAAAAGAGGATTTCAATAATTTTGTGAATCAAGTTTCTAGTATGCTATCTGGAAAGAAAGATGAAGTTAAAACATCTACGACTCAGAACGCAGTTCAAAATAGTGTTGTTCAGAATTCTAATGCTAAGAAATCAGTTAAGGATTTGAAAGGTAAAGAATTATTGGATGCTTTATTTTTTTCATAAATTATAACCATATCATAGAATGGAAACTTTATTACAGAGTTTAAATGGTGGTAATGAAGTCCCTTTACATAAGGTTGTGAATCAAGTGGAACCTGGCATCTTAGTAGCGACATCTCCGAATGCGTTACCTCATCAAGCAAAGTCAGCGACTCATACTAAAAAGCATGGTATTGCGGGTGTTGGTTTCAATAAAGAGTATGAATATCCAAAGCATGGTGTAAGTGGTCAGAATGCTACAAGATTATCTAAATCTGGAACGGTTGGTAATTCAAATGGTGGTTATGGTGTTGGTAGAAAGGATTATGCGTTCAAGCCAGAAGCAAATTTAACAGAAGCCCAAGAAATTGCTATGTCATCTGCGGATGTAATGCCTCATTTTATTGAGCCAGAACACTATCGTTATGTGGATAGAACAAAAGAATCTATGCTTGAAAGAATCAAAGAACAAGCTGAAGACTACAATCGTAAAAGAATTGAAGATATGTTAGCTAAAGGTTTTACAGAAGAAGAGATTAAAGCAAAATTAGATAGAGAAAGATTAAAAGCAATAGATAACGCAGAGAAAGCACCATCTGATGTTTCTGCGCTAATTACTGCTTCAATAGAGAAATCATTACCAGATAGATATAATGAGGACTTTGCTGGAACATCTATTAGTCCTGGAGCAGTTGCTCTAAAACAGAATCCTTCATCTTATCAGCTTTCTACAGATTCGTTAACTGGTGTCCAACGTGCTAAGAAATTTGAAGCTGAACGCCATGAAGCAAGAATTAGAAAGGAGATTAATCCTATTGAACGACCTATTGTGGAAGTGGAACATCGTTCTTCTCATGAACAGCATAAGGATTTAGTTTCTGCGATTTCTAAAGATTATAATGCTAAGAAACAGATACCAGTTAAGCATGAAGAACGTGTTATTCATGAACAGAAAGAAACTAAGAAACGAGAAACAGCCCAAGAGATTGCTATGCGTAAGATGTTTGGAGAGCAAGAGAAACCATCATCTCATATAGCTGTTGATCACGATAAAACAGTTGGTTCCGATTTACAAGAACATCCAGTAAAATCTAAAAAGGTAGTTAAAGTGAAAGAGTTTTCTGATAATTCAAAATATCACGATATTAGAGATTTAATGGGATTAGCTTCTCTTTAAAATATATTAATATATTATGAAGTTAATTAAAGTTATACCAAGTCATAATCCTGATAAGAAATATGACGCAGTATTTAGAGAAGATGATAGAGAGAAGACTGTATCATTTGGTCAAAAGGGAGCTAATGATTTTACTATTACAAAAGATACTAAAGCAAGAGAAAGGTATAGAGCAAGACATAAAATGGATTTAATGACAAGAGACCCTATTCGTGCTGGGTTTCTAAGTTACTATCTTCTTTGGAACAAGCCGACTCTTCAAGCTTCAATTGCTGATTATCGTCATCGTTTTGGTATGTAACTTCTAATAGTGGTTGTTCTGGTAATTCTATTTTACGAACTCCACCTTCTGCTGGTGGTCTAGTTTCTTCTGGTAGCCAATAGCATTTAGGTTTATTATACATGTTAGAAGTATACTCATTAATAGAGTTAGGTAGTTCTGGTTTTGGGATGTTATACTTTTCATAAAATGAATCTGGGAAAGGATAGAGATGAGAATCTGGTAGTTTCAGAATCTCTTTCATTATATCATCCATAGTAAGTTGTTCTGTTCCCATATAGTAAGGTATTAGAAAAAAATTATATGATTTTTTTTTAATAACTAAATATAATGCCCTATAAGATTGTAAAGAGTATTAAACACAATGGTTATCAAGTTAAGAATATAGAATCTGGTAAGAAGTATAGTAAGCATCCTATTAGTAAAAAGAAAGCAGAAGCACAACTTAGAATATTAAGACAAGTTACCAATCAATAACAAACTCATTATCAACAATAGGATATGATGTTTCTAATCTTACAGTTTCTTTGGATTTCTTTCTCCGTAGATATTTTTCTTTTGATTTCTCTTTTGGTTTAGATTTCTCTAATGGTTTAGATTTCTCTTTAGGTTTCTCTTGTTCCATTTCTAATCTTAATTGTTTATTATTTTCATAACATATTCTACGTTGTAATGGTCTCTTATCACTATAATCATAATAGTATTTATACTTATCCAAAATGATAGTTCTATTTTCTTTATAGTAATTGATTTGGTATTCTTTTCTTTGTTCTTTGTTCTGATGGTAGTATTCTTTCTGTTTTAATAATAATCTTTCTCTATTCTTTTCAAACCAATTCATCTTATTAGTAATGACAGTAATTTTTAGTTTATAAAACGTGTTTCCTACCCCTTGATAACTTTACTACAAGTTTAATCTGTTTATCTTTATCTGGTTCCATAGCTACTAAACGTTTCTCATCTGTTTGTAGTAAATCATACTTTGTGGTAATATCAGAAGTAAAATATGGTTCATTATCAAATACTTTATCGTCTAACTCATCCGTTAAATCAATAATATTCTTTTTAGATAAGATATAATCAACAGCCTCTTTAATAGTATTATATTCTTTACATTTTGCTATTTCATTTGGTGTTAAATGGTTATAGAGATATTGATTTTCTGATAACATTTCTTTAATTGTTTTCCTCCAAGAAATTTCTTTTTGTTTCTCTAACTTCTTACGTTTCTCTTCTTCTGCTTGTAATATTGCTTGTTTCTCTCTATCTTCATATCGTTGTTGTTCTGCTACTCTATCTTTTTCTCGTTGTGCTATCATCTCATTAAAATGCTTTTCTCTTTCTAACTGTTCTTCTCTTTCAATACGTTTATTATCAGCTTCTTGTTTTCTAATAGCATCTTCCATTTCAGATTTT
>Ga0214174_100054_pt1 | contig 15658 bp, 15 predicted proteins | sample TroBogEpilimnion_14_FD_153012 | JGI IMG/M metagenome (GOLD analysis project Ga0214174, IMG submission 153012) | Freshwater microbial communities from Trout Bog Lake, WI - 31JUL2007 epilimnion | ecosystem: Environmental > Aquatic > Freshwater > Lake > Epilimnion/Euphotic zone | place: Trout Bog...
GACCCATCGAATGCAGTCTGTATGGGAGGAAACTCAGCGCCATTTAGCATGGCTTCCTTGTATTCCTTGACCACGTCTTGGTCGATTTGATCTCTAAATTGAGTGCCTCCATCAATTCGAATATCGCTTAGTTTTACCATTCTCATTATGTTCTCCTGAAAAAAAATCGAGGACGGGATTCTCATCTTTCGATGTTGGCGGAGCAGTGGGTACTGCCAGAATCCCGACCTCGATTTACCCGATGAAACGCCGCCAAGCGTTGTAAAAAACTATATCACAAATACAAGTCTGGTCTCATCTCCTGACGAGTCACCAAACCACCTGTTGCTTTTTCAATTGCAATTGATAGCTTAGGGGATGCTTTCCTCACCCCACTGAGAATCTGACCCAACCACGTAGGAGAGATGCGCAGATACTCCGCCATCTCAGCCTTTGCCCCTCTGGGCTCGTCCTTAAAATATTCCTCTAACGTCATTGTTTACCTCTGTTGTTTTTTATTGTAATCTAATATTTAGTTGTTGTCTAATCTAATTTTGTGTTATAGTTCATCTGCGTTCGATTTGAACGTGTTATCTCGTTATTGGAGAATGTTATGGCTTTTTACGTAGAAGAATCTAGCGGTTCATTTGAATCAACCCCACCCGGTATGCACCTCGCACGGTGTTACCGCATTGTTGATCTAGGCACTCAAAAATCAGAGTACATGGGTCAAGTCAAGTTCCTTCACAAGATCATGCTTGGATGGGAAATCCACACCACCAAAGACGATGGCACAACGCTCAAGATGCGTGATGGTCGTCCCTTTGCGATGTTCAAGAACTACACCCTATCATGGAGCGAGAAAGCCAATCTCAGGCTTGATCTGCAATCGTGGAGGGGAAGGCCATTCACCCAAGAGGAGATGCGTCGCTTTGACCTTGAGACCGTCCTTGGCGCGTGGTGTTTGCTCAACGTGATTGAGCGACCAGGCAAAGATGGGAAGACCTATGTCAACGTGGATTCGGTTACACCCGTACCGGCCATGATGAAGAAGTCAGGTCTCCCTGAAGGCGTGAATAAGATTGAGATGTTCAGCTTAGACAATCCTGATTGGAAAATGTTTGAGACTTTTAGTGATAACTTGAAGGTCAAAATCATGGCGTCACCTGAGTTCAATAAAGCAAAGGGTGGTAACAACTCCACGGCGCCTACTGCTCAAGCATCCACCGAGATGGACTTGGATGACATACCCTTTTAATGGTATATAATGTACATACCATTTGGAGGTATGTATGAAAGTTTGTTCTAGTTGCAAAGTTGAAAAGTCTGAATCTGATTTTCAAATAAGACGAGAAAGCAAAGATGGATTAACGTCTGCTTGCAAGGCTTGTTTGAAGATCAGAGATAAGAATAGAGATAACGATAGCAGGAAACAAAAAAGACGGGAATATCAAAAAACGGAGGCTGGCAAACAAGCGCATAAAAGAGCAATGGATGCATATAACAAAAGATATCCAATGAAATATGCATCTCACGTCATCACAGGAAATGCAATTCGTGATGGAAAGCTCATTCAAGCGAGTGAATGTTCAGTTTGTAAATCAACAGAAAAAATTGAAGGACATCATGATGACTATACAAAACCACTTGAGGTGCGTTGGTTATGTGAGCCTTGCCATAAAGAATGGCATAGGCATAACAAACCCATTTATGAATAGGATTACAAAATGAAAGCATTTCCATATAACGACAAAACATTGAGTTTTCAACAAGGCATGGACTTGAGAGACTGGTTCGCTGGTCTTACCATGCAAGGTATTATTTCAAAGGAAGGTTGTTTGCCAGAATTTATAACTATCGACGCTAAGATCGCATACAAAATGGCAGACGAAATGATGAAAGTGAGAGAACAAAAATGACAACAATCATTGCTAGATCAGCAGAATCCGTTCACTGGTATCGTGCTGAGGACGGAGCACCTCAGTACACCGTGAAGGCAAAGAACGGTGCAGACCGTCCTACAACGCTTGGAGACGCTCGCAAGATGAACTTGGTGCCTTCGGTATCAACCATCTTAAAAGTCGTCGCCAAGCCAGGTTTAGAGGTCTGGAAGAACGAGCAAATGCTTTTGGCGGCTCTTACCCTTCCACGGGTACCAGGAGAGACAGAACAAGCTTTCATCGCCCGTGTGGTGGCCGACTCTAAGGAAACGTCAAAACGCGCTGCAGAGCGTGGTACTCGTGTCCATGAATCCATCGAGGCGTGGTACGAAGGAGCCCGCATGGACATCGAGCATCGCGACATTGCTGAGGCGTTTGAGAAAGCCGTGTTCGAGCACTTTGGAACTCATCCCTTCCAAGAATGGAAGACAGAGATTTCCTTTGCTGACAACATGGGCTACGGTGGTAAGGTTGACCTCCACTGTATGCCTGATGAGCACGCCCCTTTGGGTATCGTCATTGACGCCAAAACAAAGGAGTTTGACGAGGATGACAAGGTCGAAGGGTATGACGAGCACTGCATGCAGTTGGCAGCCTACCGCTACGGTTTGGGCATCCCATACGCACGCTGTGCAAACGTTTTTGCATCAGTCAGTAACCCAGGTCTCATCCGAGTGGTTGAGTGGTCTGAGGCCGATTTAAAGCGTGGGTGGGAGATGTTCCAAACACTTCTGCACTATTGGAAAATCAAAAACAACTTTGGAGTTTAATATGGAACTAAATGCTAAACAGGTCGGAGAAGCCTTCAGAACGGTCATGCTTGAGGAGAACCACAACTTCCTAGAGGATGACTTGGTCTTGCTTGCAAACGCGTTTGTGCGCTTTGCTGAGCCCCTTATCAGGGCTGATGAGCTAGAGAAGTGCGTGGAGATTGCAAGTGGTCTCAACACCCTAGTGGCTCAACGTTTGAAGCAAGTGCGCTACTATGAGTTGAACGAGGCTTAAATGTGGTTGGTTAAGTTGTATTTTTACGGAATATTGATCACCGTATTGTTTTACTTAATCCATTAAAAAAAACCCCCCGATGATGAGTCGGGGGGAAAGGCTTCTGCAAAGAAGTAGGAGAAAACTATTGCGGTCTAGAAGAATAATATTGCTGAAGTGAAGGCAATAATCTTGGATTCTTGGCTTGCAACTTCTTCAACTCATCCATATAAATCTGTTTTGTATTGGGATCAATATTGGGGTTGGCAAGTCCAGATGTCAGTTCATGGGCATAGCTCAAGTCACCAGCACCCTGAGTTGCATACGTATTGGTGTACTCGTCAAAGCCACCACCGCCCAAGTTGGCTGCGCCTAAGACTGGCTTACCTCTACCCCTCAAAGAATTCAAGGTGTTCTTGTAGTTTTGAATCTTTTGCTCTTGTTCAATCTGGTTTCTGATTTCATTGGGATTGAACTTGTAGTGTGCATCAAGTTCTTTTTTGGCGTCCTTCAAAAGCTGAGCAGACTTTTCCTTTTCTGCTTTTGTGACTTCATAATCAAATTGAGTTCTGGCTTTGTGCTCAGCTAACTTTTCAGCCAAATGATCTTTTATTTTCTGTTCTTCTTGGGCAGCTTTTTCCTGATCCAACTTAGCCTGATATTCTGGCGTCATCTTTTCTTTTAAATACTCTTCTCCAGTTGTGCCTGCCAACAAAAAAGGGTAATTCTCGTACTGGGAAACAGCCATGCCTGGGAATTCTTTAGCCAGAACATCAAACGCTGATGCTTGTCTTGGAATGTTTTCCTTTTGCATCTTAGACATGCTTGGAACATTTTGAGCTTCTTCAGGTGTTGCGCCAAACTCAATTGCATATTTCTTTGTCCCCAATCCACCCAAAGGAGACTTGGCCAAAGGAACTTCTGGAGTTGATTCAATCTTAGGAACATTGGCTTCTTGCTCCTTCTTGAATTGATTGAACATAGTTTCAGGCGTCAATGTCTTGGCATAGATATGCTCATTCAATGCATTGTTGTGTGCCTCTTCATTTTGAGCGTGTAATGCCTCAAGCTCATCATGTTTTTCTTGAAGTTGTTTGCCACGCTCTTGATGAGCCTGTTGATATGCTTGTTGTTTTGTAAGCTCATCTTGCAAAGCACCGCTGTAAGCATTGAATTGTTTTGTATTTGGATTGAAGTCTGGCGTCTTTCTTTCCGACATTTGAGACAAAGCATTGACCACCATTGGCTTGGTGTCAGGTGGCATGTTTCCAGTCAAATACCAAGGAGCTTGTCCAGATTGAGTTGTGTTAGTTGTGTCGTTGGTATTGGTGCTACCAGCCATCACATCACGAATGTTTCGACCATTGATGGTGTCAGGAATATCTGACCCAGAACCACCTAATGCGTTCACAATCGCTTTTTGTTCAGGTGTTGCTTGTGATGTATTTTTTACGTCCGCAAGCGTTTGGCCAGGTATTCCTGATGGCAAAGGCAATGGGCCATTAGACTGAACGGTTGGAGCAGGGGTGGGATCTGGGAGACCAAATCCTGCACTGTAGTTTCTTTCGCCCATAATCAATCCTTATTGAACCAATGTTTTATTGTAAATATCAGAAATTGTTTTGGCTTTATTCATATGATCTTTGATCATATTGTTGTACCAATCACTGTTGATGATCTGATAATTTTCTGCATAAGGAGACAATTCATCAGCATGTTTTTTTCTGATTGTTTGCAAACCATCATATGCATTGTGGAACATCTTCAAAGAATTGTCCGTTTGATATAAAGAATGCAATAGAGTTGAAAGATTCAAGTCTCTAGTCAAAGCACCACCAGTCAAAACGTTAGCCTCAGACACAGGCAAAGCACCCTTGAGCCCACCCTTCAATTGAGTGTTTACATAGTTTGCATCGGCAAGAGTTTGCATCAACATTTGTGCTACATGGCGTTCTTGAGGACTATTTAGGTTTTCAAAGAATGTCTTGACTGGCAATCCCAAATCAACTGAATTGCCAAATGCACTTCCATGGATACCTTTGTCCAAAGCTGCAGCGAGGGCAGAAGTAAAGTCATGATCCATCTGCATCTTGTTGACAACGCTTTTGAGCAACGCTTGATTCTTAGCTCCACCTTCAGCAAAGTTTAAAAACTGATCAATTGTTTTGCTATTCTCTTGGTAATTTTCAGGGCTACCAAACTGAGCAATCTTTTGTACCCTATCTCGTGCAAGTTCTTCTTCTTTTTTGATGTTGTCAGCATAAGAAGAAACCATCATCTTTTGTGAGCTAATTGGCATCACACCAAAGTCATAGTTCTTGGTTGGATCCATTTGGCTCAAATCCAAAGGCGCTGGTAGCTTGGTTGTTGGCTCTTTGTTTCCAGATGGATTTGGATTTTCACCACCTAGACCAGCAGCAGTTAAATCCGCCTCAGTTGGAATTCTGTTCAGGTCATGTGAAAGCTTGAGATTTTGCTGAGCTTGCTCTCTTGTCTTCTGTTGTAAAGCAATTTGTGTGTCTAAAGACTTTACAGCAGGTGCATCAGGAGCACGAGCACGCCAGTCTGCCGCCTTTGAATCGGGTGGTAACTTGCCTGCATTAGCTGGGTCTTTGTACCAAGCTTCAATTTCATCAGATACCTTTTTGTTTTTGTCAAGAATGGCAGAGTTAACAGCCATCTCTGTACGCATTTTTGAGATAGGCAATGCCATTGCACGTTGTTGTTCAACGTTCTCTCCAAGAGCTTCGGAGGCAGATCCAAGAGACGCCATGAATCCACCCAATTGAGGCTTGGCAAAGCCTGCAGCTACCTTCCACCAATTGGGCTGTTGATAACGTGATTCAAGCGCTTGAATTTGATCATTCAATGACTTGTTGATGTTTTCAAGATCACTGCTTCCTTCAGCACCATAAGTAAGCTGAGCCAACCTGCTCATGTCAGTCAAAGGAGATGCAACCGTTTCTTTTACTGAATCTGCCATGATTTATTCCTTAATTTTGTGGATTGCCATAAGCATCAACGATTTGGCCTGTTGTGGTTGTGTAAGTTCCATCGCCATTGCTTGTCCAACCAGATGTATCAATATTGGCTGAGCCATTTGGATTTCCATTTACGGCAGTTCCGCCTGAAGATGTTGACCCAGTTCCAAAAATATTATTGAACAAACCACCAATTGAGCTTTGTCCAGTTAATTGACTCAATAAATTGGGTCCAGTTCCACTTGTTCCAGAACCTTGCAACAAACCTGCAAGACCCGCGCCCAAAGTAGCTGCACCAGACAATGGAGAGCCCTGAGCAGTCGTTGTAGTAGTCGTAGGAACGTTGTAACCACGGAGCAAACCAGACAATGTTGTGAGGTTCGTAAGTGGGAACAACTGTTGATTCTGCTGAATGGTTTGTTGTTGGCCACCCAAAGTAGACAAGGCGTTGATGTCTCCCAACCCAAGAGTTTGATTGGTGGTTGCCAAGTTGCCTTGTTGCTGACCCAATGAAGTGAGGTTCTGTTGGCCAGCGGAAGCTGCGTTGGCTGCAGTAGAACCTAGTTGACCTTGCAATTGATTTTGTTGCTCAGCCGTGGTCAATGCGGTGTTGTATCCGCTATTGAGCAAATTACTGATCTGAGTATTCAAGTCTTGATTGGCACCATTGATCACTTGACCAAGTACCTGAGCACCACGCTGTGAGCCAAACTGACCTGAGCCCACACCTGCAGAGGTTGCCTGTGGTGCATAGTTCTGCTGAATATTGCGTTGTGCAATATCAGACATGTTGTTGATCACAGAGTTGATATATGGGCTCATGTAGCCCTGGGCTTGTTGAGCAGGGCTTTGACCTGCAGCAGTCAAATATGGACTAGCCGATGACAAAGGAGAAGCTGAAGTGCCTGCAGCAGTGAGAGTGTTACCAGCTTGATCAAGCGTTGGCTGATAAGCACTGGCTGTACTTGAAACATTGTTAAATGCTTGTTGTTGTAAAGGCTGAGCACCAATGTACTGCGCGTTATTGACCGCTGTATTACCCTGAGTAGCAATATTACTCAGGTAGTCTGTGTAATACGATGGTGCGGTCGTTGCTTGCGTTTGTGATGACTGTAGTAAATTTGCCATTTTTATCCTTTCGCCATCTTGAGATAGTCAAGAGGTGATTTTGCCTTCGGTGGTATTTTTGTGTCAGGAGCACTTCTCTTGTGGGCGCGTAGCTCTTCACGCATTTTATCCAATAATTTCGATCCTAGCTTGTTGTCTCCGCCACCTATGGCAGTGACAAAACTAGCTGGGAACACATACTCTCCATCAGCAATCTTGGCGGGGACAGGATTCCCACCGACTGCCATTTTGTGAGGTATTTCGTGATGAAACTTACTCAAAACTTGTGCGCCTGCTTTGCTTGATCCGTCACCGAAAGAGGCTACCGTGTCAGCATCCATCACATAGTCTCCATCGTGGAGCATGGCAGGTATATCGTCGCTTTGGCCAGTTCCTTTGCCGTTGGCATAGTATCCAGTCAAACCAGTGATGAATTCGGGTTTATGGCCCTCTGGAGCTGCTTCACGGTACTTATGCGGCAGACCCCCATGGGCAAGCAAATTGGCGGGCTGTGCGTCCCTTCTGATGCCTTGCCTTAGCTGATGCAAAGGACTGAACCTAGACTCTTGTTGATTGACTGGAGCAGCTCCAAGCATAGTTGGGGCGGAAGGAGCAATGTTCTTGTACTGAGTGTTTTTCACAAGATCACTGAATGAGCTACCACCATCCGCCATGGTTAAAAAACTTTCCGCCACTTCAGGTTGCTCCATCTTAATTTCTTTGTTAAGTTCCGCCAAATCAGCTTGGGATACTTGTGTGGGCTCTTGTTGACTTTGTGATGGCTGAGACATGATCTTAGCCAACTCAGGATCAAGTTGATCAAAAATTTGTTTTAGAGCTTGCAAATGAGCAGGATTGCCATAAACAGGAGCTCCCGCCAACATTGTTGCAACCATGGGCAATCCACTACTGGTAACGTTACCACCTGATAGGGGTGAACTTGATGCAGTTGAAGCGGTTGAAGTTGATGTTTTGGTGGCAGGTGTTGTTGTTTTAGTGCCTGACGATGATGTTTTCGTATCAGAATTAGTCACAGTATTGTCTGCAACAGTCGTATCCGTAGTATCTTTTTTTCCAACAACAGTAACTGGCTGAAGCTGAGTTGCATTTAGGTCTTCAACAACAGTATTGTCATCACCTGTATTATCTGTGCCACTAGAACCAACAACAGTAACTGGTTGCAATTGGGTTGCATTTGGATCAGCTATGACCGTGTCATCAGGAGTTGTTGCGTTTTTCTTGGCCGTAATGGTAACTTTTCCAAGAGGACTGTTTGCATCACTTGTATTCGTAGAGCTTACTGTGTAATCCGTTGGGTCAGTGCTTGATCCAATAATTTGAACATTGCTAAGTGGACTATCTGAGCTTGGGCTAGTAGCAACAGTTTGACTTGTATCCGTGGCTAAAGGCGAGGAAGTTGTAGAAGTTTGGTCTGTAGGTGTAGATACATTACCCTGTGAAACTTGGTTGTTATATTCTTCACGCCCTGCCGCAATTGCTAAATTGATTGCTGTTTGAGTAGCTGGCTGACCAGCCAACACGCCACCTATGATTTTGGAAACAGCAATTTGTCCTGAAGGACTTAAATTCTGAATTCCTGGTATTTGATCGGTGATTGCAGATACGCCACCACTGATCCCACCTGCTATCAATGCAGTTAAAGGATCTGCCTTACCTTGAGATGAAATTTCTGCTGCAGTCAAAGATCTGGCAGCCCCAGAACCTGCGCTTTGAAGTGCTTCTCCCAACAAACTAGGGTCTTCGCCTAAAGTTGATCCTATGGCCTTACCTACAGTTTGACCTGCCGCATTGCCTGCAGTGGAAGCCAAATACGAAAGTGCTCCTGATGTAGCTGCTTTTGTTAAGTCTCCTGTCTGCGCATAAGTATCGGCTGCAGAGACATATGGCAAAAGTTCTGGTGCAACTATGGCAGTAACAATATTTGGTATTGGACCCAATGACTGTGCTAAGTTTTTTAAGAACCCACCACTTGATCCGCCTGTGTATGTGACTTGCGTGCTTGGATCGGTAACGGGTTGCACTGCTCCCGTATTGGGATCAACACGAACAAATGTGTTCATGCTTCCACCCGTAGAGCCAGACATGATTACATAAATGTTTGGTGCTACTTGTTGGATATTGCCATTGATGAAATTACCTTGCCCATCAATTAGCCCTGTTGACGTAATTGGGTTTCCGTTGTCATCAACGCCACCAGTAATCGTTCCGATCTTAGCTTGACCAGTCTGGATAGCGTTATAGGTATCATCAAAGGTCTGACTAGCCGTAGACCAGATGTCTTGTGCTAATGGTGACGATGATGCGTTGGCTGTTGTGCTCATTTACGTGGTCTTTTTAGCTAATGCTTGCTTGGCATTCAAGTAATCTGTCATTGAAATTATGTTATTTTTATAAGCAGAATCTAAAGCCGCAGCATTTGTTGTATCAACTTGTCCTTTAGAATTGAAAGGACTGACATAACTGCTTTGGCCATAAGTGAAAGATGTGCCTTGATTGTGGGGAGGCAAAAAACTACTTTGTGCTTGCGCTGCTGGTATGTTTTGGTAACCAGCTCCGCCACCCGCTGTATATACCATTTGCTGCTTAGTTTTTGGATCGGTGTACATAATTACTGGCGTGTTATAAGCATTTACCCCATACGTATAAGGAGTTCCTTTAGTCAATCCAGCTTGTGTTGCCAAAAGGTCAGCGTGGGCTTGTGGATCTAAAGAATAATTAAACAATTGGACGGCAGTTTGTGGATTTACCCCCGAAAGTTTTGCATAAGTATCTGGAGTTACACCTGTACTAGCTAATTTAGTTATATTTTGATAATTATCATTAGTTGGAGTAGTCCCCAATGCTTGAACCAGAGCATTGTATTGATTTTGTGTTTGAGCATCTGCTTGACCATTTAGTATTGAATAGGCATCAGAATTGTTTTTGGCAGCTAATGTACTAGCAATATTATTTGCTTTGCTTATACCTGAATAATTGGTGGGATTGCTAATTGGGCTACCTTGGAATAGTTGATTTTGAAGAGCTCCTACACTTGGTGTGTTTGTTAAGTTATAACCAAGTTTATTTGCTTCTTTGACAATGTCGCCTTCATTTGGCAATTGATACATGCCCAAGCCATTCATTGTTGAATTTTGTTGCAACCAAGAATTAAATGCTTTAGATGGATCAATACTTTCAGCAGTATTGAAACTCTGCATCAAGCCTTCATACTTAGTGGGATTGATGTATGCCATACTGCTCAAGGCGTTTTGAATATCTGATGTGCTATGACCAGAAGACTGTAAAGCACTTGTAATATCTGCTGTTGTTGCATTTGGGTGTCCTTGATACCAAGTATCTATGTCAGACATTGTTTGCGCTAAACTTGATGCCTGACCTAATGCTGACGTTGGAAGAGCTCCTCCCCCAACAGCCGAATCTTTTATTGATTGGTAGGCAGTATTAAAAAACGGATTACTAAAATAATCATTTGATGCATTACTTGTTTGATTAGTAATACCTTGAATGTTATTTTGTACGCCTTGCAATTGAGTCAAAGGAGATGTTTGTGTTGTCGCATTAGAAATATTGGCGGCATTTGCAGTCAACGGTGAATTGGATGTGCTTGTATTTGCTGATTGTGCGCCAGTATTGCCAATTAAATTGTTGTAAGTAGAGTTAACTGTTGCAACATCAGTTCCATAGTGATTTGCCAAAGCTTGCGCGATTTCAGGCGTCATCCCACCTTGCGTACTAATTGTGTTGGCAACTTGTTGTTGTGTAGCATTAGGATTGCTTGTGAAATAACTATTCACAAGATTTTGAAATGCCGGATCTACTGATGTTGTTGTTGTCATGTTAATTTCCTCAAGTAGATGACTTTTTAGTCAATGCTTGTTTGTACTTTGTGTAATCACTTGCACTAAGCAATCCATTTTTGTATGCCGCATCCAATGCAGCAGATGATGTTGTATTTAAGGTACCATTAGCGTTGTATGGGCTAACATATGAACTTTGACCAAAAGTATATGTGGAAGTTGGGCCCACAGGCAACCATTGCTGTGGAACGCTTGCCAACGATACGGAGTCGTATGTACCACCTAAACCATTGGTGAACGCCATTTGCTGTTTTGTGTTTGGATCGGTGTACAAAATAATGGGTTGACCACCCGCATTCACACCATATTGATACTGGGTTCCAACGGGAAGCTTATTGGCTGTATATTTATTTTCTGCCGCTTTCCCTTCTGATGCGGTAATTGCTGGCCCTGTAAAAACAGTTCCTCCAATATTGGTTGCTAGTTTATCTGCTTGAGATTGTGGGTCAATTTGAGCGTCAAATTTTGATACAGCATATTTTGGATCTATTCCAGTAGCTGCTGCAAATTGAGCTGGGGTTACGCCATTTTGCGCCAAATAAGAAAATTGATCTCCAAATCTAACGCCAGGGGCATACCGTTGATCTTGGCTGTTCAAAACATTAGACAGCGCTTGATATTGTTGAGAACCAACAACTTGAGATGGATCAGTACCAGGCGCACTTAAAGCATTTGCAATCTGGGCATTTTTTGTAATTGCACCAAACGATTGAGTTGGATCTGATGGAGCAAAATTAAGCCCTGTTGCTTGAACCAATGATTGAACCTGTGATGGATCAATTCCAAGTTCATTTATTTTTTGCAAAATTGCTTGTGTGCCAGGCCCTTGATACCCCATTTGAGATGGAGCACTGACTTTTTCTAACCAAGATTCAAACTGAGCTGCACTGTTTCCACTAGGGGTATTATTTGCATTTGTTAAATTATTAACAGTGTTTTGCACGCCTTGCAATTGAGTCAAAGGTGATTGTTGAGTTGAGGTGGTAGCAGTCAACGGAGAATTAGAAGTAGGCGCTGGAATATCTGAAGTGGCTGGTTGTTGAACTTCTGGAACCGTAGGAGCTGCATCTTTATTAGCATTTAAACTGTTTAAATAATTGTTATAAGTGTTGGTTACTGTATTAACGTCAGTACCATAATGCTGAGCCAAAGCTGACGCCAAATCAGATGTCAAGCCTCCATTTTGCTGAAGGGTATTTTCAACATCAGAAATAGATGCGTTAGGATTAGTCAAGAAAAATGAATTGACCAATGGTGATGTTGTCGTTGTCATGTTAATTGCCTATCGTCATAATTCCACACATGGCCTCAGCCCATTCATTCCACTTTGAATACAAACGATGATCAGGTATGCCTGATTGCACAAAGTATCCAATTCCATTCATACCGTCTACCCAAGTTCTCCACTCTTCTTCAGGCACATGTCCCAACTGATTCGGAGCAAACAACTCCTCCATCAGCTTGCAATACTCGTCCCATGTCATCCCACGCGGGTCATACGTTATCATGGGTTGCCTGTTCCGCGAACGTCTCCAGACTCGACACTGAGGACAATCTTACCCATTTGGTAGTCACCATTAAAAGTATTGCTCTCAAACCTCAAACGCATCTCACGACGCTGTTCACGCATGTCAATTTTAAGAGTTGTTGGATCAAAAATGTAAGGGTCTGATGGGCGGTCAATGTCATCCGCATAGCCCTTACCAGTCACAATTACATCCATTTGTCCATTTTGGATAAAGTCAGGCTCAATACGCTCGCATCGTGTCCACATGTTCTCGCCAGGCTGTTGAGTTGAACCAACCAAACCTGCACTTGATCCCAAAATTGGCGTCTCAAAAGCCGAATAAATCGCATCAACATGGGTTAAATAAGTCTGATTCTTACCTGTCTCATGTTGCCAAATCGTGTAACCGTTTACAGTCATTAACTCACCTGAGACGCTTGTACTCGTAGGGTTGTAAACGGTATAGGTTCCAGTGCCTCCAGAACCGCTTCCAAGCGCTGTAATAACCATTTGGTCAGGAACACTTGCGCCTTGAATGATTTGCCCAACAGCCAGCGATCCAAATACCATGGAAGAGACTGTCAATGTAGTGCCTGATATTGACCCTTGAAATTCAACAATCGTGTTGGGGTTGTAATCACCCCAAATAGGCTTTGGAAACACTTCCGTAAACCAACCTGCTGATCTTTGTGCGCCTGGCGCTGATCCTGCGTCATACCACACCTTTTCACGCACGTTATAGATGATGGCGTCTGTACACTCAGTGGCGTCACCTCTTGGGTAGAACCACCAAATCTCACCAAAACGAGGTACTTTGCTGACCCAAACCTTTTGGCGCTGAGAAAGGTTGACGTTGTCAAAGAAATAGTTTTGGTTCATGGTGTTGGGTATTTCTTGTACAACACCGTTGTACATCAAGAAACGATCAACGCCAGCCCAGTAATAAATTCCATCGTACTCGATCACAGAGCTAGAGGACATGATTGAACTCTGTTGAGTAATCAAGTCATAACGCCAATAGAACGTAGATGAAGTAGTTCCTGTGGTCACCGTAGTTGGTGTGTAGGACACGCGTATCACGCTATCAAGCGACCAAAATAGACCTGATGGTGAAGTAGTACCGCCACGCAGTGGTAAGCCTTTTACGATCTTTGTAGAGGCCACGTTGTTGGCGTTTGCGTCAGCGCTAGTCCAGTTGTTGAAGTCGCCTGCAGCGCAGTTCTGAATCAACCCATTGTTGCCATAAACAAACAAGTAAGGGTATAACATTACAACTCCACCGCTTACCGAGATGTTGTTGTCAAACGTCAATGTGGCTGAGCCTGATGCCGTCGCAGGCAAACTCAAGACAACCGTCCAAACTCCGCCAACCAAAGAAGAAGAAACAATGGTTGTGCCTGCTTGTATGCCTGTTCCTGAAACTGATACACCAGCGCCCATGGCCACATTTGTGGTTGCGAATGTAACACTAGTTGAACTTGATGTGGTTGTTCCTACTGCGGTAAAAACACCAATAGGAGCCAATGATGTTCCAGTAAACTGACCATACAAAGGACGAACATTCGTTGTGCTTGTGATGTACTGAAGATTCTGACCAGGGTGTGCAATCAATTGAAGCGCACCACCGCCTGTGGAATCATATCCAATGTCAAACTGCCAAAGATTGTTTGCGTTGGGAGTGAAATAAGAAGAGCCAATTGAGAATGGTGTTGGTCCAGTTCCAATTGCTGTTACGTTATTGGTCACCCATTGCTGAAGTCCTGCGCTATATCCTGAAATGATATAGTTCAAACCATTTGTGGCGCTCATGATAAGCCCTCTAGAGGCTCCAGAAGCGTTTAAAAAAGCGCCTGAGTATCCACCTATCTTTCTAGGCAATCCACGCTGAAAACGCACCCACTGGCCGTCCACATAAGAGAGAGCAGCGAAAATAGTACCATCGCGTTGAATCCCCGCGGGTACTGTGAGTGATAAGACTTTAGCGGTCAAAACGTGCCCCCACTAAGACCGTTGGCCACATACAATCCTGAAGAGCTTATGACCATGGCCTGTGCACCAGCTATGGTAAATCCAATCTGTGCCGAACTGGGCAAGTACATGCCAGTGCTTAGGTTAGATTGGAAGTTTAATGATGGGTTGGACGCTGAACCTGGCGACAAAGTGATGGATGAACTGCTGTTAGAACTGCTTGACACAGCAACCACATTTGTTCCGTCACAAACCAAAGCATACGTTGCACCACTTGGAATCATAACGGTAGCGCCACCGCTTACCGATGTTTTGAATGTAAGTGTGTAGGTGCCAGTAGTGGAGTTTGTGATTACGTAGAACTGAACTGTCTGTGGCAACACAACATTTGTGTTTTGACTGATTGTTCCTGTGAAATTTTGAAGCACATAAGAAGCTTGCGTTGCCGTCAATGTGATTGTGGCGCCAGCTCCCGTGACTGATATTTGCTCTTGGGTAAACGCAAATACTGCGCTCTGACCATAACCCCAAGAGGCATAACCTCCACTACCCTCAGAAATTAAATAGAAAGACTCACCAATTTGTAGTTGGAATGAACTTGATCCATCAATCGTGTCAGTTCCTTGGGTGGCTACAGTCAAAATACCTGTGCCATTGTTTTTGATGATTGTGTACCAACCAGAGCCTACGGCTGAAGCTGATGGAAGGGTAATTGTGCCTGCGCCACCACCCCAGACTGAAATTTGGGACTGCGCGTTGGCCATCATTGTGAACCCACTGTAGTAGGTCACAATTGGAGTTATTGTGTTGAGCGTGGTTCCTATGGCTTCTAAACCATATCCAACCAAAGAAGACGCATTTGCCACAGAAGTGCTTGCACCAAACTGAACAAAGGCCCAAGTACCGTTTGTGGTTGTGTTGTCAGTTAGATAGACATAGTAAGCAAGGCCAGATGCAATTGAAACAATCGTTGTAGATCCATCATTCTTGACAACCGTGAATGGGTTTGTATTTCCAACATTCTTGATCAAAAAAGATTGACCTGTAGAGACTTGAGTCGCTGCAGGCAAAATCAACTTCAAACCACCTGTTGTGGCCGTCACTTCAATGATATTTGCCACCACACTGGAAGTGTTACCATTTACTGGCCACTGAAGCGTGGTATTGGTGCTGATTGTTAGGCTCTCATAACCAACCTGAGATGGGCTGATCGTGGAACCAGTGTATGGATTAACGTAGTAGGTCATGATTAACTATCCACTGCAACAGATTGACGATCTCCAACTCTAGATACATCCTCAGCTTTCAGGGCTT
>Ga0214174_100065_pt1 | contig 14557 bp, 12 predicted proteins | sample TroBogEpilimnion_14_FD_153012 | JGI IMG/M metagenome (GOLD analysis project Ga0214174, IMG submission 153012) | Freshwater microbial communities from Trout Bog Lake, WI - 31JUL2007 epilimnion | ecosystem: Environmental > Aquatic > Freshwater > Lake > Epilimnion/Euphotic zone | place: Trout Bog...
TTGTAAATGGCACGGGCGTTGGGGTTGTTGGCACGGATGCCGTGCCGGTGCCCAATGATGATAGATTGGTTAGATCGCCCGGTTGGGGCGTGTTGATAAAGTTTGGATTTAAAACCGATTCGGGCAATTGTTGGGCGTTTGCCAAATTGCCTAATGAAGTGCCGCCCGTTGGGGTTGTTGCGGTTGTATCGGTTGGATTATCCGCGGGAGCATTGGGATTAATTCCCAAACCACTTTTAACGGATTGCACCAAAGGCGAATCGGGATTAAATCCCGCGTAAGACACGGCCGCACTAATCAATGCCGCACCATATTGGCCTTTGCTTGCCGCATCGGCGGCGTTATAAGCGGCGATATAGGGCACTAAAGCGGGGAATGCAACCGCTAAAGCGGGCACCGCGGCCGATGTTAATGCGCCCGTGCCACCGGCAAATCCGCCCGCACCCGCATTCAAGCCAACGTTTTGCACATTGGCGGCGGTAACCGGCGCAATCGTGCCATTTTGATCGGTTTGTGCGGTGACTTGAATCATCCCATTCCCGCTAGGAATGTTGATTCCGGTGCCGTTTGGCCCTACTTGCACTTGATAATTTCCGGCGATTGGTGCGCCCGTTGTCTTGTTGATTAAGTTATAAGTGCCGGTATCCGCATCAAAGTTAACCGCCGCATTTCCGCTTATCAATGCTTGTGATAATTCCGGATTCGCTTGTTGCGCCGCACTAATCATATCGCCCGATGCTTGGCCATAGCTTGTGCCAACCGCGCCCGGTGCGGCCGATCCCACAAATTGCGGTGCGGCCATGCTAGAAAGTGATGTGCCCATATCGGTTGGTGTTGGTGCGGGTGTTGGTGTAGCCTGTGGTTGTGTTGCAATTCTTTGCATAGGTGCGGGTTGCGCCACCGCTTGCACTTGTTGGGGCGTAATATTCATCCCCGTTGCGGCACTAACAATGCTTGCAATTTGCGCGGGGTCTGTAATTCCAATCGATGCGGCCGCTTGCAAAATAGCCTGTTGGCCTTGGGGCGTGCCGATATTAGCGTTAATAAAATCGCTTGTGCCCGCCGGTAATCCGGCCATAGCATCTTGCACGGCGTTATTTATTGCGGTTGTTGTCATTATTCCCCCATTTATACATTGTAATACGGCACTTTAAAATGTTGGCCGTTTACCGTGATATTTATGAAACCAACCGGATGTGCCGGCAATGTGGCCGATCCCGTGGTTGCCGTTGTGCTAGGGGTAAAGTTCAACAAATTTAGAAAAAATTGTTGCCATGCCCGTGTAGGCCGATTCGATGCTTTATCCAAAAATTCACTTTGTGGATAAGGTTGTAATTGTGATGTGTTAGTGGTAATTGTCAATTTTCACCCCCACTTGCCTTTAAATTAGCGGAAACAATAACGGCCTTGACGGGATCGCTAACCACCACCTCAAACACCCGATCACGCGCTTGGCCCAATCGCCGCCAAATTGCGCGGTTTTGATATTTTCCGGTTTGGCCGATGCCGACCCAATGTTCCTTAGACCATGTTGAACCGCCATCATCTGACCAACGCAACATAGCTTGCGGGTTAGTGGTTGTTGTCTGTTGGCTAATTGCGCTTTGCGTGCCCAAAACAACGGTTTGTGTGGCCGGAATCGTTAGTGTGCCGGTTGGCGCAATGTAATAGGGTGATTGTATATAAAGAAATTGATTTTGGCTAAGGCCGGTTGTTCCCACACCGGGTTGAAATTGAATCTGAAATTCCTCAAAATACTGCCGTTGTAAATCCGAAACCAAATGCGGTGCGCGTCTTAGCCGCCTAATGTTATTTCCATCATCCGTGTAGTTGGTGTTGTCCAACTCATATATCTTTCCGTTGGCGTAATCACCCACCAACACCATATTTTGGAATACACACGAACAATTTCCACGGTGCCGCATGTATTGTGATCCGGTGTAATAAAGCCATTTATACCATAGCCCCGTTGTGGAATCGAAAGCCCAAGTGATGTTAATTGTAGGAAACGAAACAACATAAACCTCATGGCCTTCCAATTGATAAGTCCACGCAACCGCATCCTCAATATACTGATTCACCAACGTGTTTTCCACCGCGTGCGTGCTTATTCTTTGCGGTATATAGCCATTCATTTGCATGATTTGGCCTTGGCCGCGTAGGTTTCGGCTTACATAGGCAAAGCTATTGGCTAGGCGTGAAACACTATTTTGGGCAACAATTCCGTGTTGGGTGCTAGTGCCCGGTATGCGTTGGAATGGAAATGGGAACAATCCCGCATCCACCCACACCTCCGAGCTCGCCTCGCCCATTAAGTAAACCTCCCGATGATCCACAATCAATGCAACCAATTGATCCGGTGCGCCATCTTTCGATGCAAACGATAATTGTTGCGATATAGGGCTTAGCGCATCCGATGATCCCCATTGTTGGCTAGATGGGCGTGAATAAACAAAATAGTTATCAATCACATCCACCGTGGTGCCACCGCTAAATGCCCCATCGGTGCTAGGCAACACCGTGAAATCTAGCGCATACATGGTTTCCGATCCAACCGTGGTGTTGCTACTTAGCGTGTAGGAATTGTATCCACCGCTAGGCGTGTTGATGGCGATAACCACCGAATCCACCGGCACGCTAGTGCCTTGAATGGTTTGCCCCAAATACAATGTTGATGTGGTTAACAATGTGCTATTGGTTGATCCCGATGCGGTTGATCCGGTAAAATTAGCCGTATTTAATGAATTCATCAATGTGGATGCAACCGTTTGCGATATATTCAACGTCCACGTCGTGCCCGATCCGCCCGTGATCACCGTTTCTTGTGACACACCAACACCAAACAAAACTTGCCCAATAGCAATTGTGCCGCTTTGAATGTTGGAAACCGTTAGCGTTGTGCCCGATATTGATCCGGTAAATATGGCCGTTGTGGGCGTTGTAATGCGCCATGAATAGCGATAAGACCCATCAACGATGTAGGCATACAAGCCATTATCAACAAGCCCCACACGGCCGCTTGTGCTATTTAAGATTCCCACAATCGTGGGCGTTAGCGTGCTTGATAAAAGATATACATAAGCGCCACAAACCGCTATTGCCTGTGATCCGCCGCTAAGTGTTCTAAGGCCACGGATTTCGGCACCCGCGGGCAACACCAATTGCGTGGTTAGCCCCGGCGTTGGATATAGCGCAACAACACCCCTGTCACCCGGTTGTTTAGTGGGATCAATTTCGGGATAGAAATTAATACACTCCTGCGCATCCTGATAGATGCTAGGTGCGGTGTAGCTTGCCCCAACAAAACCAAAGTCCGGCATTTTCTAGTCCTATCTGAAGAAGCCTCCGCTCAAAATCCAGCCCGCATCGCGTTGGCGTGATGTCAAGATCGCGTCTTGATAGGCGGAATTTTGCACGGGTTTCATGTTGGTGCGCTTGATTGTGCTTTTTCCCTGTGCGGCAAAGGCATTAATCATCTGTATTTGCGTTGCGCTTGCCTTTCCATAAGCGGGCATTAATCTTTCCGCTAGGCACCATTCCAACGCCATTTCATAGCCTTGGGGCAATATGATCGGATCATTAATCGTCACATAATTGCTAAATAAAGTATCGCAAAATAAGTGCATTTCGCCCTGTGCGGGGTTTGGCCATACAAAGATGTTTCCCAATGGATCACTTGGTTGGTAATAAACCGCCTTTGGCCAAGGTCCGTTTAGCGTTTTAAGGCCAATCATGTTGTAGTTTTCTAGATTCAACACGGCAACGGGATAATCCAATCCGCCGTTGATAATGGGCACGCCATTGGAATTGGTGTTGATCCTAACAAATGATGAATTAATGCTTAGTGGCCGTTGATAAAACGCGTTGATCGTTGTGCTTGCAACGTTTTGGCTAATGTTTAACAAATAGGTGCCCAATTCATTAACATTCCCGCCCGCACCGGTTGCAAAGCCATTGATCTTGGTGCCCGTGGTGATTCCGGTGCCGCTTAGTGTCATTCCAAGTGCAATTGCACCGCTTGTGATTGCGGTAACCGTTAACACGTTATTGGTGATTGATCCGGTAAAAACCGCACCAATTTCACCACCGGGGCCGATGGTGTATTGGGTTTGGCCGGGTGTGATCGGAAAAATGACCTCGGTTTTGTAATAAACCATCATTTGTTCGTTTGACCATTGATCGATCATTCGATTCATCATCACAAACGCGTCTTGTGCGGATGCCGCATCGGGCGTTTCACCGGCCGCCAATGCGCCAATATCTTTCAATGCTGATGAAATAATGTCTATTGGCGCGGTCATGGCTTCTCCTCTTATGCGGGCACTACAACGTGGCCATCATCGGGTTTGGGTTGTTGCTCATTGCCTTGGCGTTGGATTTCTTCCATCGTCTGTGCAATTAGTTCCTGATTACGTTGCAATGCAACAAAAATCGTGTTTACTTGTGGGATTGAAAGTTCTAGTTTCATAGCTTGGGTGTAAAGGTTTGTGGAAGCCAAGGAGGAACGGCTTTCACGGGTTGATTGGATTGTTCCTCTAGCCGTGATTCTATTATGTTCTTTCCATCAAGCATAGATGCCGATTTGATCCAATCAATCACGTTTTGCTCTGTCACTTGCTCAAAAGGAATATCACCCTTTTCGGTGAAATACCAATTACCCTCTGTATCCACTTGGCCATTGGTAACATAGTATTTGGCCGATGTGATCTGGCCATCCTTATGCTCAACCTCTAAGATTTTCCAATCCATTAGGCCACCCAAGGCAATTTAGGGGTAACCACAGTAGGATTGATTTGTGCGTTAATCATGCCATCCAATGCTGTTTGTGTTGCAGTTTGGTCAACGCCATTTTCATAAATCCAACTTAATACCTCTGCTTGTGTCAAATTAGCATAAGGTATGTATTGTTCATTAGGGTTGTAAACAATGTTGCAAGTGCTATAAATCCTTGCGGTGTAGGGGACTGTTTGCCCATTTACTGTTTGGGTTTGGTCGCTAGTTGCAACACATTGCCAATGGGCGTTGAACACACAATCAGGTTGTGGTGTTGTTGGATATGCGTCTAGCGCAGAAATTGACCATACATAAGTGTTTGCCATGTTAGATACCTACTTTCAGTTTAAGTGCCGCTATCTCAGCGGATTGGGTTGTGACAAGGGTGTTGAGTTCTTGAATGGCGGCTGTAAGCAATGGAATTAAAGCAGATTTATCAACCATTTGGTATTTGGGCGTGTTGTCTTGGTTAACAGCATCTTTTTCGCCAATTACAGCAGATGGAACAACTTCTTGAAGTTCGTGGGCAACAAAGAAATCAATATCTTGTGTTGCACCATTCATGCGACCTGTTGATGGTTTAAGTAATGCAACTTTAGATAAAGCATTTTGAACAAGACCATTTACGGTTTTAGCTCTGTAATCAGAAGTTGTGTTGTAAACAACCAAACCACCAATACGGTTGTATGTGATTGAACCTCTTAGTGTTGCTGAGTTTTCAGTAAAAAATTCAGCAAAATCATTGTTGCCTGTTGTTGTATTGCTATATAAAACCAAAGCAGGATTAGAAGAATTGTTAACTTCTGAGCTAATTCCTACTCCAGTTGAATATGATGAAAGTTTTTCTGTGGAATATACGTTGTAAGTTGTAGTCCCCAAACGCAAGTTACCACTAGAGTCTAGTGTCATTACTTGATTAAAGGAAGATATAACGTTACCCGCTGAGCCTGATGCGGCAGTGTACCAAACGTGCTGTCCTAAGTATTGTTGATAACGACTTGCATAATTTGTGTTTAAATATTTATAACCTGAACTTGTTACATATGTGTTATAGCCAATTTCTGAAGTTACACCACTATCTGTAAAAAAAGAAGCATATGAACCTACTTGAAACGCCCTGTCACCTGACGTTCTCCAAGCACTAGGAGTAACGCCAAGTCCCAAATTATTGCCATCAAATACTAAAGTAGACCCAGTAGCCAACGCACTTGTAGATGACGCATACACCACACCATTGGCGGTGAATGCCGAATTAGACCCTGTGCCACCATAGCCCGCACCGATGGTTGTTCCATTCCACACGCCCGTTGTAATCGTTCCCACGCCCGTTATATTGCTAAACGTGCCCGTTGCCAACATCGTGTTGGATACTGTGCCCGTGTCACCCGTTGTGACAAAAGTGCCCGAAACAGCGGGAACGGCAATCGTAAAGCTAGATGCGGTGTTTGGGCCACTAACGGCCACTTGTCCGCCTGATGCCGCTTGAAAGACTAGATTTCCCATGATTTCCCCTTATGGCGCAATATAAATTGCTGATACATACAACGCACCTGTGGATGGGTTGTATTTTAGCTTTGTTGATGATGTTGTGGCGGGATTATTTCCGCTTGAATTTGATACAAACACGGGATAATACGTTGCGTTGGTGCTTGTGTTATCCGTGATCGCTATATTCGTTGCATTTGTGGCCGTGGTTGCCGTTGTTGCGCTACTTGCATTTCCCGTTAAAGCGCCCACAAACGTGGTGCTAGTAACCGATACAAGCCCCGCAATCGTTGTGGCCGATGATCCCAACGAAATAGCCGTTGTCCCAACTGTCACACTTGAATTGTTAAGTGCCGAATTAGGAATAGATGTTAGCCCCGCACCCGATCCGCTAAACTGTGTGGCCGTAAACACGCCCGTGCTAGGATTAAATTGTAGCTTGGTGCTAGATGTGTATTCGGTGCTTAGATTACCCGCCGTTTGGTTGGCAAATAATGGGTATCGCGTGCCGTTTGTTGTGGTGTCATCGGTGACTGTTGCGTAGGCCGTTGGTGACACCCAACTAGGCGCACTTGATCCGTTGGATTGTAAGACTTGGCCACTTGTGCCCGCCGCCGTGAATCCATAAGCCGTGCCCGTTCCATAAGCAACCGCACCCGCCGTGGGTGTTGCCGTGCCGTTTGTGCCGCCATTACCAATTGCCACTTGGCCAACGATATTGCCCGCTTGAACCGACAAATTGCTTTTGTTGACGTAGATTTGACCGCTAGAGTTTACATAAGAAACTGTGCCGATCTTGACCGCATAGCCCGTTGGCGGTATGGTGTTTTGATAATAGCCCGCCGAATAAGGCGATAAATAAAGCGTATCCCCAACTGTATAAGTGCCCGTGTTAACACCCGATACAACCCCAATCGTGGTCACATAGCCCGCCGTGCCCGTTGGAATAGCCTGATTTGCCAATCCAATCACGTTAGCCGTTGTTAGGCTATTGGCAATTGCCAAGGCCACGCAAGGATAAATAAATCCGCTAGATGTGCTAGTGATGTAAACGGGTTGGCCAACATTGATTGTTGATCCCGTGTTGTTGTAAACCTTTAATTGAATTTCTTGCCCAATGTGCAATTCATTATTCGTTACGCCGTTGTAGTAAGCCAAGGAATCTTGCGCTTGGTCATAAAACAATTCGCCCTGTGCGTAACTTGGCAAAGATGATTGGGGCGTTAATGTGGCGTAATTAGAAATCGTGGGGTTTGCTAGGCTTGCGCCCGTTGCCAATGCTAAAACCGATCCCGATCCACTTGTTGAATAAGATGATCCCCACGCCGATCCCGTTGAATTGGGTATTCCCGATGCGGGATAAACCATAGGCGCGGTATTGGTGATCGTCACCGCACTTGATCCGTTATAGCTTGTGCCGCTTAGATTTGATCCAATCGTTAAAGCAAATAGATTTCCACCCAAAGCCACGCCCGAAATTGTGGAATTGGCCAATTGTGCGTTAGTAATCGTGCCACTAAGCGCGGTTGTTGGAATCGTTGTTGCGGCCGTCATAGCACCCGTGCCGTTGCCGTAAACATACCCCGTTAGCGTTGTTGTGCCCGTGCCGCCATAGCCAACCGCAATTGTGCTTGCATTCCAAGTGCCCGCCGTTAGCGTGCCAACGCCCGTGATTCCCGTGTAAGACCCGCTAATTAGGCTAGATGAAATCGTGCCACTTGTGATTTGTGATGCGGCAATAGCAATATTCTGTGATGTTGCGCTAGTGATTTGGCCTTGGGCGTTGATCACAAAAGTGACTGTTTGGCTTGCCGATCCGTATGTGGCCGCCGAAACACCCGTGTTGGTGATGCTAAATGTATTGGATGATAGCGTTAGCCCCGTGCCCGCATAATACGTTGCCGATCCGCTAAATTGCACCCAAGGCATTGCCGTGACACCGATTGTGCCCGTTTGTGATGCCGTGCAAACCCATCCCGTGTCCGCTTGGCCGCCATTTAAAAGCACTGTGTAAGCGCCTGGCACTTCTGACCATACATCCATATCAACCGCCCGTGCCCAAGCCGTTGATGACGCGATATAGATGCCGTTTTGTGATGATGTGCTTTGATTCTTGACTAAAACCCGATCACCCGCCAATGTGGTGTATCCATCAATGGTTTGTAGCCCCGAAAGCGTGATGTTTGTGGTTGTTCCCACTTGACACGCCGCCTTTGGGCCAAGCCCTTGGGCAACCATATCCACATAATATTTATTGGCAATATCCGTTGAATTAGCGGGCGATGTGGTGATCGTGCCCGTTGTTGTGGATATGCTTGTAAAAGCCCCCGTAGATGGCGTTGTAGCCCCAATAGGGCTTGAATCTAGGGTGCTATTGGTGATTGTTAGCCCGCTTTGAGTAGGGCTGATTGTGGCCGTGAAAGGTTGGCCCTGACCGATGAAAGTCTGAAACGTGCCATCGACCGCAAAATACGCCTGAACGGGCAGTAGGTTTTGGTCAACAGTTTTGTTAGGGCCAACCATGTTAGCTTTGATCGCCAACGGCCGTTACATAAAGCAAACCCGCCGTGCCACTATTACTGATCGCTGTCATGTAAAAGGGCGTTGTTGGGGTTGCCAAGATAAGGGGAGAGGTCATGCCCGCAGGCAAAACATAATCCCCTGGTGTTCCATCACTCGGAAACGTTGCGGCGGGGCATGGCGAATAATTCGCAAACTTAACCGCAATGGGCGATGCGCCCGTGTTTAGGAATGAGCAGTAGTTGATCTGATCGTTTGTCTGATCGTCAATCAAAGTGCTTGAATGGGCACTATTGGTGACGCTAAAACAATACGTCTGACCCGCGTTGCGTTGGACTGTTGAACCAGCCATATTTACACCACATTCGCGGGTAAGGGACTGTCTTCAGGCGATTTCACGTTAACCAACAAGTTAGCGGCCGTTTGGGTGACCGATCCACCTGTGAGGTTAATCAAGCGAACTATGATTTGATCGGCCGTGTTGGTGTAAGCATTACCAACCGCAACGCCTGTAACCATTGCCGCATCAACTGTGACATTGATCATGTCTGTGGATTTAACACCGGGGCATGAAATCGTGACTTCAGTCGTTGTAGTGGAAAAAGTGGTGCTTGGTAGTGTCAATTGAGCGATGGAACTGCTCAACAAATTACCACGGGTAAGTGTAGTTTTGGACATGATAATTCCTTTAAAACATGATTATTGTATAACAAAATGAAAAAAAGCCACCCGTTTTGTGAGTGGCTTTTTCCTTATTTACCTACACATTAGGGTAAAAATGTGAGGTCATAGCCGTAAACAAATACATCGCAAGTTGCGGCAATCGTTGTGCCCACATTCACATACATTGTGGATGGGTTAGAAATTGCGGTTGCGGGATTTGTTGCCGTGGATGTTGTCACATAAGGGCCACCGGTGTTGCTTGTCAACGCGGCGGTTGTCAACACGGTTGATCCTGTTGCGCCCACGCCGGTGTAAACGCCAACGGTTGCCGTTGCAATAGTGGTTGTTGCGCCGCTACTGTTAAGGCCGTTGGTGATCAACACGCTAACGGGAACAAATTTAGAAACATCCACCACCGTCATAGCGGTATCACCCGCTAGGGCTAGGTTAACGGATTGTGCGGATGCAATCAAACGCAAGGCTTGGTTTGTGGCCAAGTTTTGTGGGTGATTGCTTACTGTGGTTGCTGGTCCGGGATTTGCCATGATTTTTTACTCCTAATGTTTAACGTTAAGCCGCAACACGGCAAGCCAATTCGGGATACAACGGTGCCCATCCATATAAGACATCCAAGCGGGTTGGAATCGAATCATTGTTGATGGTGTACTGACGTACCACTCGCATGGAAAGGCCGATTTCTTTATCGCTTGCACGGCCCGCGAAGTGTACCCCCTCGGGTAGCTCGAGATCCGCGACCGCCAAGCAGAAGGCGTTCCTGTGCATGATTATGTTTTGGGGTGAAACGGTGCCACTATTGTTAAATGGTGTCACGGTGCTTGCGCCCGCACTTGTCACGCTAACGTTTTGGAATTGGCCGGCGGTGATAACGGCGGGGCTAACGGTGACGCTAGTTGTGCCGCTTGTGGCAACCGTGGCGGCCGCGGTGACAACAAAGTTTCTTAGCTTGTTGCTACCATAGGCTTGGCGGTTTTGTGGGTTAACGGCGTAGACGTTTGCAATCTGAATCACATCACCAACATTCAATTGACCGGCGGCCGTTGTGGCGCTTAGTGCGATTGTTGATGTCTGTGCCCATCCTGATGTCAAAAATCCGGTTGCGGTGCTTGTATTGCACGATAAAACGGCCGTAGGGCTATTGCCAAAGGTTTGGCTAACCACGTTCTGGTCCATTTTCCAATTCATCCCCGCGCTGTCCCTGCCCATCAGCCCCTTCCGGTATTGTTCGCCAATGGCCTCTTGTGGAACAAACAAGCCTTTTAGTGAATCAACAATGGTTGCCGATGTGAATGGCTCCACAATACAAGACCGGCGGCCATCACGGGGTGCGCCCTCCGCATCCAAGTAAGCCGCGGCGGTTAGATATGTGATCAAACCTGTGGGCGGTGTTCCGGCCGTGCCAACAATATTTGCGGTATTGTTTTTAGCCATCACCAATCCATCACGGTCTATCTTATTGGCTATGGCGGCCACCGCGGGTTTCAAAACTCGGTCGCTGAACATGTCGAGGCTTAGCGCTAAGTCTTGGGTCGTGAACTGCGTGTCCACATGGAACTGCGTGCTTAGTGTCACGGGCACGCTAGTTTCGTTGAAATCCTCAACGTTTAGCGCGGGGCCCGTGGTACCGATGAAGCGGCCGGGACGTCTAACATTAACCGTGTTACCGATTTTTGCACCGACCACTGCGAACTGATCATCGTAGTTGCGGTCCACCTCGCTCGTAAACGTCAATTCGTTTTCGAGCACCATAAGAGCTTCATTTGTGATTTTTGATATCGTCAATAAATTGTTTGACATGATCTTTCCTTAAAAAAATTACCTGATTTTTCCCGCCCGCCGCGCCTCTTTCCACGCCTGATATGTGCCGTGAAATTCACCACTTGAATTAATGGGAATATCCGCAACACCACCGCTAGGCTTTAAGGCACGCACCGGTGCGGGTGCTTTACTTGTCTTGACCGTAGTCTCCTTAGCCGGTTCCGCCTTTTCGTATAGCTTTTCCAATTTTCCCAATTCAAGAAGGGCTTTGCGTGTGGGCATGGACGCCAACTTTTGCGCGTATTCCAAATCCTCCGCCAAGTGATATAGGATTCTTGGGCCTACATCCGATTCCAATATGGAATCACGGATTTCATCGGAAACAACAACATTAGCCGTTGAAACCATTTCATCGTAATCGGGCAATTCGGCTTTCACCTGATCTAATTTGGATGACCAAGATTGGATAACCTTTTGTCTTTCCTCATTAGCTTTGCGATTCGCCTCTTGTTGATCCCTTTCCGCCAACGCCTTTTCGGTTGAATATTGGGCCAAAGCCTTTGCATATTCAAACGCATCTTGAAATTGCCCCGGTTGCGGTTCCTGATCAACGCTCGGCCTTTGTGGTGCCGCCACTTGCTCAAGTGCCCTTAACCTTTCCTCCAACGCTTGCCTTTGTTGGCGTTCCGCTTCCGCTTCCGCTTTCGCCGCCTCGCGTTGTTTCGTCAATTCGGAAAATCTTTTCTCTAACTTTGGGTTCGCCCGCTTTTCCTCTACGGGTTTGGCCTCATCTTGCACCTCGGGTTCATTCTCAACCACCTCCGTTGATGGCTCGGCCTCCACCGCCACATCATCCGTTTGATCGGCTAAACCTAAACGATTTGCATAAAATTCCGCCGCATTCTCGCTTGTGACCACTTGGCCCGCTTCTTTTTCCGACATAGGTTTCCCTAAGAATTAACCCCGTGAAACCCCACGGGTAAGGTTTGTGTAATCTTTACACGAAATCATTACTTTGTCAATCATCCCAATTTTTGTATGTTTTAAAGTGATCACCATAATCAATTACTGGCACATGGCTTATTCCTAATTCTTTTGCCGCATAAGCACGATGCCGGCCATCTTCTTTGCCATTTTTTCTAATTAATAACGGATCAAGATGTTTTCCGCTTTCTATGTGTTCTTTTAATAAATCAATATTTTCGCGGCTTTCATCATCAATTTTTAGTGGCGCAACTTTATTTATATAATCTTGTGGAGGAACTTTACGCATCACACCACCTTCTTTTTTGTATGTTCCTTCGCCATACCATGTTCCTTCAGGCGCAATAGGGTATGTTTTTTTCTTTTTAATTTGTCCGCGTTTTTCCATTTCTTTGCGGTCAAATTCGGCTTTATTGTGGCTAGTTACGGTTGGCATTAGATTGCCCTTTCAATTGCCTCGGCCTTGGCCTCGCGTTCGCTAATCCGATCCAAATGCGCCAAATAAATGGCCAATTGGGCTTTAATTTGTTCCACCTCTAATTGCGTTTGTGTCTTGGCCACCGTATCTTGTGCTTGCGTGTGTGTCTTTAAAACCATATCCATGTGTCTTTCCTGATCACGCAATTCGATATCATGGGCGCGGTTGGTTTCTTTGATCAATGTGCGCTTGGTTTCCGCATCCTGTTTCATCTGTTCCACATCCGCACGATTCTTAATCATCAATTGCATTGCTTGTAATTGTTGTTGCAATTGTTGAATGGTTTGTTTGGATTGGGCCAATTGCATTTGCACTTGTGGCGGCACGGGTGATTTATCATCAATTTGTGCCAATGGGTTGCTTGCGGCCAATCGATCCGCAATCACATCCGCACCGGGGAAATCCATGTTTCTAAAGATCAAATCACCGGCAACATTCATTAGATTGGGATCGGCACTTAACAAAGGCATCATCGATTCAACCGCCTCAATCCGTTTACTGTTGTAGCCGGGGCCGGTATCCATCACCACATCGTATTCGCCAACGGTAACATCGTTTAATATCTTTTCAACGCCTTGTTCGTCTTGGCCACGCTTATTGATTTCAACCAAATCCGGCTTTCCATCATCGCCAATAATCCGCATCACACGGGCGTTATCATAGATTTTGGGGATTAGATCAAGAATGATTCGGGCCGTGTGCTTAATGGATCGTGTTAGATTATCGTAATAATGGTAATTAGATAGATCAATTTGTTGTTGTTGGCCATTTAGGGCCTTGCCGCTAATGTTTCCGGTTGGCATTTGGTTTGGATCAAAGATGCCCAAAACCGCTTGCATATCGCTATTAATTCCATCCGCGGCGGCCATGATTCCCGCGGGCGGTGCCTCCGGTTGAATCCGTGTTGGTACCGGCGCGGGCACGCCCTCGATATCCTTTTGCTTGTATCGCAACACCGGCATCGATTTAATGTTTGCCTGTGCCCATTCATTCTCGTGGCCCTCATCCTGACCCTCGGCAATTAACCACTTGGCCTTTGGCGCTAGGGCAACGGATTCGGTTAGCGCGGTTTTCCAAAAGTTATACATCCTTTGTGGGTCTTTGGCCATTCGCACCAAGCCATATTTTTTGCGCTTGTTTTCAACAATGAATTCCTCACCATACACCGGCACAATTGGAATGTATTTGCTTGCCCATTTGCCCTCCTCTAGCACCTCCATGCCCGTGCAAATGATCTGTTTCACCTCTTTTTTGAATGATGGCCTTTCATCAACCACCACCAAACCACGGGCCAACATTTCCGTTTGATCGGGCAAATCGGATCGGAAAGCCTTTTCACCATTGCTTAATAGGCATAGCTTATCCGCCTTTCTTTCCGTATACCAATATTCCGCAATCCGGATATCCTCCCGCATCACCCATTCCGCATTGCTATCGCCGGTGCCGCGTTGGGTAAATCCCGCGCCATCATCCGCGCCGGGATACATCTTTCGGAATATTTCCTTGCTAACCACTTGCGTTATTAGGCACTTTTCCGCATCCGATCCATCCGGCAAGATGCTATTTGGATCAAAATACACGGTGAATGGGTTGTGTATCGGCTCAATGTATATTTCCTGATCAAAGGAATTTTCTCGCACATAATCCGTTTTTAGCCGCCAATAGCCAAAGCCCATCCGCACCGCGTAATTAAACGCGTTGTCATAGGCGTGATCCGCATCCGATTGCACCTCAATATGGCGGCATATCCCCGTTAAGATTTCCGCAATCTTGGCATCGGATTGGTTATTCATGCCGTGGACTTTAATCCGCGGGCGTTGTTGTCTTTGTTGGTTAGTTACTTGCCTTACATACGCATCGATCTTATTGATCGTTAGG
>Ga0214174_100067_pt1 | contig 14520 bp, 14 predicted proteins | sample TroBogEpilimnion_14_FD_153012 | JGI IMG/M metagenome (GOLD analysis project Ga0214174, IMG submission 153012) | Freshwater microbial communities from Trout Bog Lake, WI - 31JUL2007 epilimnion | ecosystem: Environmental > Aquatic > Freshwater > Lake > Epilimnion/Euphotic zone | place: Trout Bog...
TCCCAAACACCACCGCTAAATATTGCCCAATCACCCACGTTCCAATCAGATACACCGTTTAAACTGGTTGTACCTGCAACGCTAACAACGTAATAATACCCTTGAGTTCCAACGCTAGAAGTTAAAGTTGGGTTGTTTGTTGAGGCGTTCCAAGTTCCCTGATAAGCAGGTGCATTTGAAGCCTGAGTGCTAATACTTGTGATTTGCCCCTGCGAATTGACCGTAATTACTGGTATTACCGCACTCGAACCGTAAGAACCTGCCGTTACGCCTGAATTTGCAATTGCAATCGTTACTGGTGCAGAACCATTAAAAGACGTTCCGCTAAGACCAGTTCCAATCGTTAATGCGTTTGTAGTATTAGCAGTAATTGTTCCTGATGCACCTAAAGCGACATTAACGCCGTTGTAAGTAACAGATGAATTTGCAAGGTAGGTATTGGCAATTGCGCTTCCATGCCAAGTTCCAGTTGTGATTGTGCCAACAGTCGTTAAACTGGTTGAACCTGCCAGGGGAGATGCCCCAAGAGTATTATAGGAAACAGTTATTGCCGTAGAACCGTTAAAAGTCGTACCAGAAGCCGCACCAGAACCGCCGTTGTTAAAGGTTAAGCTATTAGGTATGTCAGCAGTAATTGTCGTGCTACCGCCCAAACTGACGTTGTTTCCATTGATTGTGATGGATGAATTTGTCAGTCCTGAATTGGGTATAGTCGCATTGATTTGGCTTGGGGCGATGCTGATTGATACCGCTGACAAAGCCGTTAATTGTCCCTGGGCGTTAACCGTTGCTTCCAAAGTATTGCTTGCAGAGCCGTATGACCCCGCCGTAACCGCAGTATTAGCGATGGCAAATGTAACTGGTGCAGAGCCGTTAAAAGAACCTCCCGACAATCCTGTTCCCGCAGTCAGCGAATAGGGTACATCAGCAGTAACAGTAATTGAACCGCCAAGACTAACTGCATCGCCATTAATCGTAATGGTTGAGTTAGTAAGTCCTGAATTTGGAATCGTTGCATTAATTTGAGCAGGTGAAATGCTGATGCTTGTCGTAGTTGCTGAACTGACCTGACCATAAGCATTAGTCGTAATAACCGCCGTAGAACCTGCTGAACCGTATGTTCCTGCCGTTCCAACCGTTGCCAGGGCAATTGTGACCGCCGCTGAACCGTTGTAGCTTGTGCCAGTTAATCCAGAACCAATTGTTAAAGTATAAGGATTGACCGCAGTTATCGTTGTGCTACCACCAAGCGAAACGCTATTTCCATTGATAGTGATAGAACTATTAACCAAGGCTGAATTGGGTATGTTGGTCAGCGTATTAGTAGAACCACTAATAGACGTACCCGCAAGGGTTGTCAGCGTACCACCCAAAGAAACCGAAGTTGACCCAATTGTGATTGAACTATTGGCAAGTCCAGAATTTGGAATTGCTGAGTTAATCTGTCCCGCAGAAATGCTAATCAGCGTATTAGATGCGCCTGTTATTTGCCCTTGCGCATTAACAACCAAAGTAGGAACAGAACTAGCCACACCGTAAGAACCAGGGGTAACACCAGTATTTGTAATGCTAAATTGTGTTCCTGTGAGGGTAAGCCCTGTTCCTGCGGTATATGTTCCTTGACCACTAAATTGACTCCAAATAATAGGCGTTGTATTAATCGTACCAGTTTCTGAAGTAATAGCCACCCAACCAGTATTAGCATACAACGTGCCATTTTGCACAAAAGTCGTAGCACCTGGAACTTGCGACCAATTGTCCATGTCACTTGATCTAAGCCAAGCAGTCGTACTAGCAACCCAAATACCGTTATAAGCATTGTTGTTTTGGTTTTTGACCAATACCCTGTCGTTGGCTAAAGTTGTATATCCATCAAGCGTTTGCAAGCCTGAAAGGGTGATATTTGCAGTTGTTGCGCATTGGCACTCATATTTGGAAGCCGCCGCACCGCTGACCGAATCAACATATTGTTTGTTTGCCAAATCATTGGCGTTAACTGGCAAGGTAGTAACCTGACCAGTTTCGGTTGCCATGCTGATAAAGGATGCGCTATAAAGTTGGTTTTCCAATCCATACAATTGTGGAAAAGTGTTTGCAGTTCCTGAAGTCATCATGTTGATGACAAAATCACCCCTACTCCACGCCTGTGCGACCGTACTTTCTTGCGCTCTTTGAACAGTTAAAACATCGCCTGTTATATTTGTGCAAAGAACAATTTCAACAATTAATTGATTTGTCGCATTAACTAAGGTTAACAATAACCCTTGATTTGCACCAGGCGCAGGAAAAAAAGAACCTGTACCACTTGCGACCTGAATAGTCGTAGCCGTACTGGAAACTGGCAACGCAAGCGTTGTTTGCGCCTGATTTGCAAATAAAAGGGTTAAGTTATACATTAAGACAAAATTGAATAAGTGTCGTTAGCCGCACCAGTAAATTTAATATTGGTAACTGGGAAAGTCAAAACGTAATAAATTTGTCCTGTTTGTGTCGCAGTTGGTGTTACTGCTGAATAATAAGTTGCACCATTGTCAACTGACAATTGAATTGCTCTACCACCTGCGGCAGAATTTAAAACAATAGTCAAAGGAAAAGGCGTATTAGGAACTGTCGCAACGGCAGTTGTTGTCGCTAACGTGCCTGTAATTGGGCTTCCATAATTGAATGTTGACATGATAACTCCTTAATACTTTATGCAATATAAATAAGCAATGTTGATAGGTCTTGTTTCTGACCCGCCTTGAGATGCGTTTGTGACTGAAATACTTGTTGTATTGGTTGCGTTAGAAACTGAAATTCCAGTAAAAGCATTACCAGTATTTGCCGTACTTGTTCCACTCCAACATGAAGTAGAACTACCGCTTTGATTAAAGAAGTTAGCATACGTTGTATAACTATGATTGTGACCAGGGTCACTAACACTAGCCAAGTGAGTATGACCAGGGTCAGTTACTGAAGTCGTATGAGTATGCGATACGTTTTGACCGCCTTGTACCGTTCCAATCGAACGACCTGGGTCTATTCCATTACCGTTATCTAAAACTCTAATGAAATATCCACCCAATTGTGGAAGTCTAAAAGTTGTAGAACCATCACCAGGGCTAAATTGACCCTGTACCCATGCGCCATCACTTGCCGCAATATTTCCAGAACTCTGAGCAAATGCCCAAAGTTTTGCATAAGTAGTTCTTGAAACCAGTTGTCCTTCAGCAATTAGGTATCCTGCGGGAGCAGTCGTGCAAGGAAAAGTAAAAATTACACCTGTTGGAATCGTATCAATACCCAACGCAGGATTTTGCATAACCCAAGAATTAAGGGTTGAAGACCAATTAAGTTGAATTGGATAACCTGCAATCGGTATATCACCTGCGACCAATGCGCTATTATTTCCTTTAACAACTGCATAAACACCAGTAATCGTGCTACCCATTGTCAAATTTAAAGTAACCGCCGCAGTATTTGCACCAGTTGATTCAATAACCATTGACATACCATCAGGCATAAAACTTAAATCAGATGCAACGGTTGCAGTTAATGCATTTACAGTTCCTGCGGCAGTTGCAAAACCATAAGTTCCTTGTTGAACTTGGTCAGGTTGAACAAAAGTAGCTTGTGTTCCCGCAGTTGGAAAACAGTTTACATAATCACCAAGTAGCCAGGCTTTAGCCGTTGTTCCTTCTTGACCACGAATAACTGTTAAAGCATCGCCTGATCTAGCAGTACACCACATAATTTCATTAAGCAAACCAGTTGCCGCATCGACTAAAGTCAAAATGAAGTATTGTGTTCCAGATGGATTGGGAAATAATGAACCAGTTCCAGAAGCTACATTTACAGTCGTAGCCGAACTGGTCAACGCACTTGAAAGGGTTGTTTTAGCATTATTGGCAAATATTAAAACTGACATACAAACCCTTTAATAAGCAATTGTAAAAATGTACTGGAACGGCAGTTGTAATACTCCTGAATTCAAAGCTGAAGCTAAATAAATAGCAACCGATGATTCAAAAGTATTTGGAATCTTGATTAGAACATTGTTTCCAGATTGAAAAGTTACGCTGACATTGTAGGTGTTATCAATCGCAGGTGCAACGCCATTTGCGCCTGTTAGGAATCTAATTATTCTGCGTTTGAGCCAATTTATATTAAACTGAAATCCATCACCTTTATAGAAATTCCAAGTAATACATCTTTGGTAAATGTCATCACTTGCAGTTTCGGCAGATAACTGAACAATTCCCAAAACTGTTTCACTACCTGGATTATTTAATAAATTATAAGTAAAGGTATAAGTACCAGTTTGAGTACATTGATACAAACCGTTATACGCATTTGGAGTACATCCGTAAATATATCCAATAAACTGTACGCCTGTTGGAACTCCAATAGATGTAGAAGTTGTGACCGTAACAACCCCATTTGTCCAACTAATAGCAGTAATTGCAATACCATTGATTTGTATTTTTACGCCATCATAAACTTGAGTATCGTATAAATCAGCGTTATAAATACCGCCAACCAATTGAATATTATTTAAAGTCAAAGTAGGGCGGGGCTGACCATATAAAGAACTTCCAACCCAATCTAATAATGGATAACTTAATTTTGTATAAATTGGCAAATTAAGTGAATTAATTTGATCTAAATAACCTTGTGCAGTTGCGTTATAAGCATCAAAAAATGATTCAACATAAGGAACTGGCTGAGTTAATGAACTTGCACCTGCAATAGCTTCTCCTGCAATACCAAATCCCGCAATCGCTGATTGACCATTTGAAAAAGCAGGGGGCGCAATGCCACCCTGGTATTGTTGGTAAAGATAAGCGGGTAGTATTTGGGAAATCATACTTGTGTAATAGTTACCAAACCATTAGTCGTTTCAAAATAACTTTCAGGGTCTCCATAAATAACGCCTTGACCACTTGATGGTGAAGTTGTTATTCCATTAATTGTTATTGTGAATTGCATTTCTGAAATTAGGCTGACATTTAATAACGTAGCTACCGCAGTCGTAAATGCAGTTTGTAAATCAAAAATACTAATTGGTTGACCTACTGGAATTGAATTGATATAAGCAACAATTGCAGGTATGCCACTAGAAGCAATTGCAGTTGTTGATACATAGTTCACCGCAATAGTATTCCAAAGCAAAGTAACCGTCACCGTTTGAGGGGGAGGGTTTACAAAGGTAATATTGTAAGTATCTGGATAATTATTAATAGAAACAGTCACGTTCCTAAAATTTGGTGTAACCACACCGCCACTTGTCCAAGCCCCTTGAGAAGCTGAATCAAAAGGCGTATAACCTAAAACAGTTGCCGTTCCAGGATTTGAAGCCAAAGGATAAGTAAAGGTACTTGCGCCTGTTCTTGTGAATGTGTAAGAACCGTTATAAGCCGTTGGGGTACATCCGTAAATTGTTCCTGAAGTTGTTCCAGATGGCAATCCATGAGGAGAAGCCGTTGTAACTGTGACCGTTCCACCTGACCAAGTTATGGTTGAAATTTCTACATTAAGACTAAAAGTTTTTTCATCAACAACAATAGCAACAAAATTATTACCGTTGACGTTTGACATCCCAGTTTCGCCAGTAATTTGAACGATTTGACCAGTTGTATATCCATGATTCAAATTAATTGTCACTACGGCAGGATATGCGTTTGTAATTCCAGTTACTAAAAATGTTGAACCTGTTAAATTAGAAATATCAAATAAACCTGTATAAATGGCGTTTGCTACTTCGTAAGGGTCTCCACCGCCAACTATTATTTCCCAAGCCGTACCAGATGGTTGTCGTACAGAAATTAAATTTGGTTGAACACCAGAAACTTTTTGAAGTTGAGTTTTCAAAAATGTTGGCATACCTGTGGCAATTGCTTGCCCCGCCTGAATGACTTGTGCTTGATAGCTTTGAATTGTTTGAGCAGTAGCCCCTGGAACTCCCGCAGATTCATTTGTGCAGGTTAGGGTAACTCCCGATGGTATTGAAGTAATGATAGTCGTGACCGTTCCTACTGGAACTGCCCAAGAACCTGCACTATTAGCCAAGCAATAAAGTGCCGCACTTTGACCGCTTGCAGAAACAATACCACCATCCCTAATCGTATATTGATGCGTTCCATCGGAAACAACAAATCCTGCGCTAATTACAAATCCAGGCGTACCAATAAAAGTTACATAAACCGATGTATTACTTCCTATTCCTTGTGGAACGCCGTAAACCGCACCCAATTCGTAAAGAATAAATGGGTTAGCGGTATAGGGAGAAATCGAATTAACCAGGTCAACAAAGGCTTGGTCTTGAATAACTACCGCACCAGTTGCGGTTGATGCCATATCTTCAACAAGTGAACCAGGCAGATTTGCGGTCAATCCTGGAGATAATGCGGTTGCCGCCGCTATTTCGGCGTTTAATAAATCCGTTGGGCTAGTTGGTACTGCACCTGCCGTTGTTAGTTGTGCCATTTTTTAACTCACTACCGTAGTTTGGATTGTCGTCCCATTTTGGAAAACCGCTTTAACATTGTAATTTGGTTGCGTTGCATTTTGTTGTCTAAGAATTGTTAAACTTGCAAAATAAGGTGCGAACTGGGATTGTGTTCTATTTAAGGCAACATCAGGCGCAATTTGGGTCATAACAGAATTTTGCCCTGGTATGCCGTAATTCCCATAAACTGGGCTTTCCCCTTGGGTTAAGCGCAAAGTTTGAATTAATGTTGCCAACCAAATATAAGACGTTTCAGTAATTTCTACCCAATTGCCGTTTTGATCTTGTCCGTAGCTTCTCATGGTGATACTCCCCCTGAAACACCGCTTCCTGTGGTAACTCCAGTATGTTGATGTGCCAAGAATGGTTTGCCGTTTATGGTCAAAGTACCAGTAATACTTATTCCCGATGATGTTATTGAGATTGTATTAGAACCTACCGACAAAGTAAGACTTGTTGAACTAGATACTTGAATACCAGTATTTGTAACCACAATAGAATTATCACCTGCGGTATCTGCAAGACTTGCCCCATCTGGTGCTTGAATAACTACCGCTTGAGGATTAACCGTTTCCCATGTAAGATTACCAATAGGCACAAAAACCAGAGCACCTAAATTACTTGCAGGAGAATTTAAGGGGGCTAAACCTTTGCCCAAACCATTTATTCCACCAAGTCTGGTATCAGCTGAAATACAAATTCCCAAGTCACCCACTTGAATAGGTGTACGAATGTATTGACTGCCAATAGTTGCGCAAGTTACTGGAGGAAGTGGAATGTTGGAAGTGCTATAAACTTCAAAGTTGACTGTGACAATTGCGCCATTAACTTCAACAACTACGCAAGGCAAAACTTTACCAAGGATGCTTAAATTATTCTCAATTTTCTGTTGAGAAAAATCATTCATCGTCCTTGCAAAAGGGGTTTTTTGTGCTTGACTCATAGTTCTTCTAATGTTAATGGCAAGCCAGGAATAACACAATCGACAATTGTTACCCAACTATTGGCATCAGCTTGCCTACTATTACCCACATGACGAATTTGCGTAATTAAAAAAGTACCGTCAAAAGACACTTGATTACGATATTGAGAAAAACTTGCAACAGTATTAGTTATGGGCGTTCCAGTTGGGAAAATAATAGTATCCCCAATATTCAAATCTGCCCTCATAACCAATTTGGCTTGAATCGTAGCAACATCAATCCAAGTAATATTACCAATTAAATCAGAATAATTGATAACTGCCGAACCAGGAACTGGAACTGTTCCATCAGTTAAAACAAATCCAGTTGCCGTATTTGCTATGCTTGCACCTAAATAATCAGGCAATTTCAAAATGTCTTTGCTTGTTTCATTAATCCATTTACCAAATGATTCAAGATTGGGATAATAACCTGTTACATCTTCGGTATAAACCAAATTACCACTCCATTCACCATTAATTGGTACATCTGGATATACGTTTTGCAATGCTTTTTCTACTGCGGGTTGAAGTGGTTCACCCGCTTTCCAATCCAAAACCAAATTAACTTCAGCATTTGGCATATATGTAGCAGGTGCAATTTGCAAATTAAGAACTATTTGAGTTCCTTGCCAATTAGCAAAAGATTGCAAAATTGTGCCGTCAATAATTAATCCTGCTTGAAATTGATTGGCAAATGGCAAACCTGCTGACATTCCGACAGAAATTTGTACACTTGCACCATTAAAATTAGCTGATTGGTTTATGTCCTGAAATGAAACTCCATAAATTCTGACAGTTCCAATTTGCGCAGGTTGATGATACAAAGTCTGAAATATGTCCAAATCCACACGAAGCGCAGAAGTATTATCTAATCCAATAGGCACGATTCCAGGCGTAACCATTGATGAATAAGTGATTGGCGCAAAAACATTTGGGCTTGTTGTTCCTGCGTTAATAACAATATTGTAAAAACGCATTTATGGATTAATCTCAAAATTTCCACTACTCGCCCTGTAAACCAGGGTTGAAGTCTTGAAATAACCAAACACCAAATTAATATCATAATCATCAGGCGATGCAATAATTGGTCTGCTGACAATTAAAGTCCTGAAATTATTATAAATATTAATGTAATACCTTTCGCCATAAATATTCCAAGTACAAGTTGCAATATACGTTTGACCATCCAAAGTAGGATTAAATTGAAATGGCTGATTTGGCGATGGGGTAAAAGCAATTTTAGTTGTCATTTTAACCACTCCAACTTGCGGTAGAAACTGGATTACCTGCCCCAACTTTAGACAAAAAATTACCCAAAACCTGAAGTGCGCCAGAAACGGTAATTAATGGTTGCACAAAGTCCCATTGATACATCAGTTGTACTTGCTTGTCACCTGCGCTACTAACGTCCCTGATGCCTGTTAAAAGGCAATTTGTATAGGTATATGCAGGGGTGATAACCGTAAATGTACCGCCTTGGGATATATGAGTTTGAATTTCTGTTTGTAAAGCGGTCAAAATAGCTTGCTTGATTAAATAACCCCCATCATTTTGGGCAGGGCAAACCATTAGCATACTAACTTTTAAAGGCATTTGAACAACTGCATTAGCCGCCATTTGCAAGTTAAAAAATGGATATTCCGCTACCTGCCAATCTGCTAATGTGCTTCCAGGCAAAGGCTTGTAATGCGCAAAAAACTGTCCTTCCTCAATTCCTGGAATATCAAACATTTCAGTCAAAACAGTAATCGGCAACAATCCGCCAGGAATAAATTGCGCAATACCATTTTGCAAAATAATTGGTGATATTTCGTATGCGGTTTGAAATGCGGTTTGACCAAAAGAACTCATTTAATCCTCACTTCATTGCATTGGTTGTAATAGTGACATTACCACCAGTTGCATCTTGAACCAAAATTCTTTGAATATCACTTGCGGTAAAGTTGCTTCTTGAGTTTTCTTGTTTTGTCATAGCTGACATTAAGTTAGAAAGAACCGCAGGATTTTCTAAGTTTAAGTGCTGACCAGGCGCAAATCCAGTTCTAGCCAAAACACTTTTAATATAGGCTTGAGTATTATTTTCGGAAGATGGCGCATATTTGCTGACGATACCTTCAACGGTATCTAACTTATCACGCCGTTCGTAGCGTAATAATTGTCTAGCCATTGCCCTTAATCCTTCTTCATTTGAAGAAAATTTTTGAAATTGTGTTGCACTTCCAGGAACTCTTAAATTACCAGGATTCATAAACCTTTCAGCTATTGAACCGCCAGTAGGCGAAGTTTTTGCCATTTCCTGTTTAAATCTAGCCATTTCAGGGCTATCTTTTTGACCGCTTGCATAAAGACCATGTTCGTACAAGAATTGAGCAAATCTTGTTGACATGGAATAATTCATTGTTTCAGGAGTTAATTTTCCCTTTGCTTTTAATTCTGCATTTCTTTGTTCAGGCGTTTTAAGCAAATCCTGAATGAAATTGACGGCGTTCATCACCGTAATTCCAAAACTTTTTATGGAATTGTAAAATTCTGCAACATCTTGCTTAAATTCAGGCGATGTTAGATATTCGCCAAATTTACCAATATTTTCACCCAAGTTTTCAATCCATTTTTTTACATCTGGACTATCAAGCAAACTTGTTATGAATTTTGTTATTCCTTCAGATACCTTTTCAAAAGCAGGTGCAAGGGCAACCAGTTTGTCAATTAATTTGGTTTCAAGATCATTACCAGATCGTTTGAGCTGAACCCAAAAATTTTGCCATTTACGACTTGTTTCATCATCAACTGATAATGTATCCCTGTCTTGCTTTAATCTTTTAAAAGTCTCTTGTAATTCTTTTTGACTAAGAGAAGATAAGCGGCGTAATTCCTCAAGACTAAAAACTTGAGTAAGACCCATTGCTTCGGCATATTGTTTTGTTCTTCCGCCTTGGTTGAACATCCGAATCGCATTGGTGATTATTGATGGTAATGCTTGCTCGGCATTTTGATTTGCACCAAGCCCTAAACGGCTCAAAATCGGTCTTCTTGATAAGTCTGACTGAATGTCTGCTATGTTGCTTAAAACCTGTCCTGGGTTGATATAACGTCCCAAATTGACGTTTGCGGCTCTTAGTCCACCAGTAGAAACACCCAACCCTTGTGCTTGTCTGCGGTAATCACTTGCGCTTGCGCCTAATGCGCCCAATCCAAAGCCACCGCCAATTGAACCTAGCGTAACCCACCTGGCAAGCGAAACAACGCTATTAGCCAAGTTTTGGGCAATATTACTTGTGGATTTCTCGGTTTCTTTTAAATCTTTGTTTGCATCTTTGACTTTTTTGTCAAATTCTTGCAAATTCTTTAAAGATTTTTCCAGGTGTTTATTTAGCGTTTGTGCGCCACCTGCTGATGCCTGATTGACTTTTTGCCAATCACCAGGCATTTTTTTAAGTGCGGCTTGATATTTCTCAAATGCTTGTTGAAACTTCTTAAAAGATTCGTCTAAAACGTCAATCTGAATAACACTTTTGGTTGCCATTTTTCTCTCTTTTAAAAAAGTGATCTATTACTGATTGCTTTTATTAAATGACGATTCCTGTATTCATTAGCATCCGTCCATTTGCCGCCACTTTCCTTGATAAATTCACCAAACCAGGCATTACTTAATTTTTCTAAGCAATGATGGATGATTCCTTCACCTTCTTTCCAGTAGTCTCTGGATTTGTCTGTATCGGCAAGCCATTCTGAAACGCCGTACAGTCCAAGGATGAAATTTCCCAATTTCGTAACGCTCCTGCCATCTCCAAGAAAGAATTTTTCAAATCCTTCGGAGCAACCTTGGAGATTGCAGTAAAAAAAACCAAGGATGAAAGAGTTTCGGCTTCTTCATCTTCATCTAAGATTTCTCTTTTCACCGCTACGTCAAAAGGAATTGTTTCCCATCCTTTTTCTGTACTCATAATGACGTTGGTTAATCTGACTATTTCATTAATCAAACCAAACTTAACGCCACCATTTCCATCCCAATTACCCGCCTTTAAAGCCAAAGACTTCAAAGCAGGATAAGCAAGTTGGGGGGCAGATAAAGCTAAGTGCGCCTGGTTAATTGAATCAAAGCATTGACTAAATACTTTGCCCAATTCAAGGTAAAACTGCTCAAATACAGATCGACTAATTGAAGCGGAATGAATATAAACCAATCCGTTTCGACCAGTCTGAACTTGCATCACTAGGTTCAGATTCCTGTCGATTTTCACAATTTATCCTTTTTAACCGATTGCAAATAAACTTGAGTTGATACTATAAACGCCACGCAAACGAACGATTAAACCCGCTTGTGTACCGTCAAAAGCTACTTCTTGAATACTTGATAAAACACAATTGTTCAACTGGAACGAACTCAAAGCAACAGAATCAGGTATTACAGTAACTGACCCCATTGTTGTGTTTGTTTCAATTTGTTGCTTGTATGCGTTTCCAAGGGCTTGGGTTCTTAACAAGTGCATGGTTACTGTGCCGTAAATGTAAGGCTCTGGGCTTGTAACCGCACCTGTTAAAGTGCCAATCAGTTGAGAAGTGTCACCATCAAAACCAAGGCTAATCGCTTCTTTTGCAAGGTAAGCAGAAGTTACGTTTAGGTTGGTAAAGTTAGCAAATACTACGCTTGCAAGTAGTCTATTTAGTGTACCTTGTACGACTTGGGGATTTGACATTTATTGCTCCTTAAACTGGAATATTACTTGCAGTCAAGTAAATGGTAATAGATGTAAATCCTCTGAGTGGCACAAATGTGCAACTTAGACCGTTATAAATACCTGCCGCATAGTTGCTTGGGTTTTCAGTAATATACGTTTGGAATGATACTGCATTGACCGTTGCAGGTGACAGTATTAAACCAAATGAAATACCATTATTAACCGTAGCTTGTGCAACTTTTTGCAAGGTATTTATACCTGCTTGGTTGTAATACAAAGGATTTGTTGGCGTATTGCTACCGTTGATAATTGCGGCTGAAAGGGCAATTGCCACATTGATAGACAACCAATCAACGCAATACCAGTAATTAAATGGGTTTAAATCCATGTAGCTACCAGTTTGAATCAAAGTATTGCTAATTTGACCTTGTGCGCCTGTTCCAACCCAATTTACACCTGCCGCACTCAACGAAATTTGTTGCGCACTTGTTAGAGTTGAATAAGGAGTTACGCCATATAAGAATGTGTACTCAAGCGGTGAAGCCAAGTTTGTGCTACCAGGGTTGTAAGCCAAAGTAATCGCAAACATCGCCGCCGCATCAAATTCTGTAACTGGAGCAGTTGGCGTTTGAAGTGTCGCAAATACTGATTTGATACCTGTCCAATTGGTGTAAGTAGCAGTTGTTGTGGTTACATAAAAATATAACTCAGAAGTTGTACTTACATACAATCTTGCCATTGTTGGCGCAGTTGTTTCTACGTCCCATTGTAAAGGCAACAAGTAACTGTAAAACTTAACCGTTGGGTTAGCAATATAGGCTTCTAAAGCCGTTACACCCGCCGCAGGTGAACCAGTTCCAAGTTCTAGTACATAAACCGCATTTCCTGTGCCTTGTGCAAAATAAGTTGTAACTTGTGCAACCAATTCTGAAACATCGGACAAAGTAACTGCACCCTGAACAGTTGAACTACCAGGATTAACACTTAAAGCATAAGTAAATGTATTAGCACCAGTTGAAGTAATCTGATAAGTACCGTTGTAACCCGATGGAGTTACTCCAGTAATTATTGCAGATACTATTTGACCGTTTGGAATACCATGAGGAGTTGCAGTTGTTGCTGATACTACGTTTGCACTCCAAGTCATAGCGGAAAGAGTAATAGCACCACTTAAAATGCTATTTAAACCGCTAACTGAAGTCAATAATTGCGTAGTACCCGAAGCCAGGGTCGTACCACCTTGGCTAACAATTGCCCCTGTTCTTTGCAAAGTCGATGGCGCACTCGCAACTTGCTGAGTGACCGAAACATTAACAATATTAGGCATGATGCCTCCTTAATTAGTTGTAGCTTACAGAAACAACTTGACCAGTTCCAGGCTCAACTACGATACCTGTAAGGCATGGGAAATCAATTGAGTATGCGCCAATTGTGTTTGGAATGACTGCAACCAATTTAGAAGCGGCAGTTGCAGTAGTAATACTTGCAACAGAAGCGGCATCATAAACTGCACCTGCGCCAGAACCTGCGGTAGTTACGTTTACGTTAGCGATGCGACCTTGTGAGCCTTTTACCAATGTGTTTGTTGTGATGTTGAGGACGTTTTTAATTCCTCTGCCTGTGATTGTTGCACCATTAATTACTGATGGTTGTCCTTGTCCTACTGCCATTTTGATTCTCCTTTAAATTAATTAACCGTAACCGACATAAATGCACTTTCAATGGCTTTTTGAGCAATATTATTAACAGTTGATTGGTAATAACTCACTTCAAAAGTGATTGATTTTTTCATCGCAATAATGCCAAATTCAGGTTGAGTTTCTTTTTCATCCTGAATAACTGGCATATTCATAATACCGATATTATCAGTATTTTGACTATATTGGAACACATAATTTGCGAAATTCAAAGCATCGTGATTGCGCAAACCATAAATAGTAATTTTGACCGTATCGTGAACCAATTGACTTGGATTGGATTCAGAATTAATCAAAGGGAATTGCTGAATCGCCGTTGTTTGTCTTGGGTCAATGTCAACAGAAGCATAAGGGGGTGCTAAATTTTGCCCCACCAAATAGCTTGGATACATTGGGAAAAATTGATTCAAGGTTAACCAAATTGGCAAACTATTACTAACAATAACGCTTGTCGTATCAAATCCAGTCATTGAATTGATTAACTGCGTATCCATGATGGAGTAAAGCGCATCACCCCTGTAATGGTACAAATCGGCTTGTTTGTAATAGTTGTCTTTGCGACTAAAGGCAAACTGAACGCCTTCATAAGTAGCCACATAAATTAGATTTGGGCTTGTCAGGTTAAAGTCCTGAATAATCTGCATGGAAGTAAACAGAATATGGTTATAAGCCGTAAATCTATCATCCCTTTGG
>Ga0214174_100069_pt1 | contig 14246 bp, 17 predicted proteins | sample TroBogEpilimnion_14_FD_153012 | JGI IMG/M metagenome (GOLD analysis project Ga0214174, IMG submission 153012) | Freshwater microbial communities from Trout Bog Lake, WI - 31JUL2007 epilimnion | ecosystem: Environmental > Aquatic > Freshwater > Lake > Epilimnion/Euphotic zone | place: Trout Bog...
CCCATAGTCTTCTCCAGACGACGACGCATCAAAAGCTTCATGCCTTCGGGAGCGTCGGTCTGAACCCACCATGCGGTCGAACTGGTCAAGCGGCTCAACACAGCAGCGCCTTCGTCCAACAACCCGATGGATTTCACGGGGTTGATGTCGTTGTTGGCGTTGCCGGTGCGGAGAACCGACTTCAACAGAACTTCAGCTTGGAAGATGTTGCCGGGAGCGACAACCAGTTGACGAGGAACCAAACGAATTTTCTTTTGGTTGTTGTCAACGGCTTGACGAACTTGGATCAACATTTGTTCCAGCGAGGTTTGCGACAACACAGCGGCGGTCGACAATTGGTTGCTGAAAGTACCGTTCACGATGGGGTGAGCGGTGTTGATCAAAGACACGCCGTCACCGCCAACATAGGCGCTGTTGAAAGCGGTGTTCAACACGTTAGCAGACAACAGTTCTTTGGTTTCCACCAAAGATTGTGCCAAGTGACGTGCATAAACTTGACCGATACGAATGTGATCGCCGTCTTCCACCAACACTTTGGTCAAAGCAAAGGCCAAGCCATACACTTTGTACACATAGCGTTGCAGGAACAGGACACCACCTTGTTGATAGGTCACGGGCGTACCGTCAGGCAACTGAGGTGCGGCGCCGAAACCGTACAAGACGGGTTCTTCGTGGTAGTTACGGGGAATGCCGTCTTCTTCACGGAACACACGGCTCCATTCGTCGGCACGTTGATCATAGACTCCGTCGAAGCATTCGTTAAGAATAGGTTCAACAATCGAACGGAAGTCCGTACTGCGCATTGGTGCTGCCATGATTTAGCTCCCTTTATGCAATGGCGTTCACAGTACCGAAGAACTGCGAAGCTGAGTTAACGACACGGACGACGGTGTAGGAATCACCCCACGCATTGTCCACATAGGGGGCCAGATCAACGACGCGCATTTGCCCGGGTTGAGCATTACCGACAGCGGTCGAAGCACCCAAGGTAGCTTGCGACAGGCCAGTAGTGGTCGAGCCAGCAGTCACGTTGGTGAACAGGTACTCATTACCGATAGTGGTTTGAGCCATCGAGCCATCAGCTTGAATTTCATAAACGATGTTTTGATCGTTGTAGAAATAAGCAACGCAAGAACCAGCGATGTACGCGGTGTTTGCGGGCCAATAGTTGGACACACGACGACGACCAGTGGAATCAGTCCATTCCACACCAGCAAAAGCGCCAGACCAAGTGGCTTGGGTGCTGTTAGCGGTGATAGGAACGATGACGCCAGCGGAGGCGGAATAGGCTACTGGTTGACCTTTAAGAATAGCGGTCGAGTAGCCAGAGGTGATACCGCCAGCAAGCGCTTGAGCGCGATCCAAACCGGAGGGGTGGAACGCGGGGCGCAAGCCGAACGGAGCAGAGGTTGCACTCATATTAAACTCCTTGGGTTAGCCGGAAAATACCGGCATTTTGCTTGGCTGTTGATCAAAACCACCAAAACCCTCACCCTCGACTGACACCAAAGAACGACCTCGGCTGTCTCGTGCCGCACCTTGCAGTTGCTCCTGTTGGACTCGGATTTTCTCCTCCTCCTCGCGGGGCTTCTCATGATGTTGATACAACATGATGTCCTGATAGATGTCCATCGGCAGTTTGAACAGCAACATTTCGTTGCATGAGATGTAGCCAACATGCTCACCTGACTTCACTCGATAATTTTCAAAGCCGGGGAACTCTTCAGACTTAACTGGAACGTACCCTTGGCGAATCCGCTTATCAATGGAGTCGTAGCTGTTGGTTGTCGAAAGCCAGCACAAGTGCCAGCCATCTAGGTTAGGTAATTTCGGAAGCGCTGATTGCGTCCACTCCTCACTCCACATCTTGCGACGTTCCTGTGTTGAAGCGAACTTATTCTCGGGTGCTTCGCGGCTTGCGTCCTCGCTTGCGCGATCATTGCGGCCACCAGCACTGAGGGATTTCTTTAGGCGTGATTCTGTCATGTTTGTTCTCCAAGTAATTAGCGGTTACCGCCTTGGCGGTCATATCGAATGAATTCGGCGATCATCTTCTTTTTGCGCTCAGGGTTGTCCCAAGCCCCAATCTCTTTCATCGCTTTCACCCGTTCAGGTGACAGCGTGAATTGATTGCGGTTAGTACCACCATACGCAGCAGAAGCTTCACGTCCAGAACTGCCCACTACATTCCTCGGTTTACGAACAGCAGAATTGCCGTCAGATGCCCCATTGTAACGATGGGGTAAATACTTTTGCAAGCGGTTATCGAGTTCATCCCAATAATCTGGGTCAGTTGGTGTCCAACCTTCTTTAGAAAGTTCAACATCGACTTCTTTTGCGATGCGACTATCGGTGTCTGAACCGTCAACCTTATACCAATTGTTTCGTTTCAACCAGTCCGCAGCGTTGCGTTGCACTCGTGGATCGGGTGCGGCCGGTGCAACCGGTTGTTGGCGTGGTTGTTGGTCGATTTGGCGGCGTTGGTTCTCCAATGCGTCCAAGTCCTTACGGGCTTGATACATCATTTCTTGCGCCTCAACCATGGCTTGGCCGTCACCGCTGTTTGCGGCCTCTGCCAGCTTCATTTTGGCGTATTCAACACGCACTTGCTGGTCTTGGACGGCTTTTTCCACTCGAGAAACGAAGCCTTGGTGGCTTTCTTGTTCTACTCGTTGCAAACGCTGGTCGGCTTGAGCCAGTTTGCGTTGCATTTCTTCATTTTGGCGACGCAGAGCCTGAATTTGGGCGTCTTTTTCCTCACGACCACGCTTGGCAAGGTCACGTTTTGCCTTGCGACGTGCTCGTTTGGCCGCCAAAACAGCTTCTGAGTCATCAGGATGGTCGGGTTCTTCGTCTTGGACGTTCCCGCCTTCATTTTTCTCGACAGGCTCGTTTGAATTGTCGTCATCGGTGACAAAATCATCCGGCAAGTCGACCACCGCGGAGCCGTCAACGCCCTCTTCGATGTCTAAATCTTGATCTTTTGGTTCGTTACTCATGTTGGCTCCTTAAACGTAAGCTTTGAACGACAGTGGGTCGTCTGTGACTTTCGCAATAAGTTCGTTAGAACTATTTCTTGACTGCAAAGTGTTGATCAATGCAATCGCAACTTGCAAAAGTTGATCGTCATTCATTTTTTGCCTGAACGAATTTGCACACCAGCAAACAAGTCGAACATTGTCTTTGTAGTAACCCCGTGTTTGATCAATACGATCAATCGAAACATTCATGGCACTCACAATTCCTTGACCCCAAATCATTTGCAGGCCAGTCAATGCACATTTGCCATCTTGCTCAATCCACATATTCAACAAAAACTCTGTAGATATGTCGCCTCCTTCACGCTTTTTGGCTTGTGAAGCCATGCGTGAAAGATTGACTTTGGGAGACAATTTTTGCATTCCGCGATACTTTTCCTGTGTCAAGGAATTTCTTTCCTTAATGCGATTTCTCACCATTTCATTCGTGGCGTATCGTTCTCTCCGCTTTTGGTTCAAAGCGTCTTTGTTCTGAGCGTAGTATTCTTTTTGGCTCATACATACACCTTAAAACTCAATGGATCATCGACGATCTTACTGATAAGTTCATGGTCGTTAATCGTCATGAACAAAACTGGGTCTTCGCCATCCTCATTAGAAACTGGACGCTCCCAACGGTCGCCACCCCAGCGAGGAACGCGCACAAAGTCACCAACATTTGCCCAAGAACCCTCTGGCCATGACGCCATTGTGTCTCGGTTTTTGAACGCCAATGGGCCAATAGACACGACCTTACCGATCATGTTGTTCCATTTTTCGTTCTCTTTGGTTTCATCAACGATGATGATGCGTCCAGCCTTCTTTTTGATCCGGCGTAGTTGGACGATCACGCGGCCACCATAAGGCTGCTGCCCCGGTGCCACATCTGGGAATGCCCATGCCAGTTCAACTGGATCAGACACGCCCGCTTGCCCCTCAATCGTGGGGATTGGGTCTTTTGTATCACTCATACTAACTCCTAAAATCACCTTTGCAGGTGCGTCTTCTAAGCGCTTTATCAGCGCGGCCTCCGTCCTTTAGGGGGACGTTTCATGCCCCAGTTAAACTGGGGTCTATTCTTTGCCCTTATCCTCGTCCAGCAGGTTGTCGATCTCGTCCAGCACTTGCTGGAAACCTTCGTATCTACCCACCAGACGTTGATAAGACTCCCAAGATTGAGCATGCCCCGAGGCTAGGGACGCGCTCAACTCGGCTTGTTGAAGCTTGATCACATGGATCAGGCGGTCAATCATTTTTGTTTCTTCAATGCGCTCAGACCGCCAGATGACTTGCCTTGAGATTGGCTGCCGCCTTTGGGTTGCAGGCTAGTGCCGTCCAGCTTTTCGCCTTGGGCCAAGCGTTTGTGCTGGGGCACGTTGATGCCCTTTTGTTCTGCTTCAGATGCCATTTGGAACTCCTTGTTGTGGCATTGCTGCCGGTTGTGGCTGTTGAGCCGATTGTAAATTCTGTTGCTGCATATCGGCAGCGTGATTGATCGTTTCGTGCGTCAATTTTGCATTTTCGATCTGAATGCGTGTCTGGTTGTCCAGTTGGTTGCGCTGTGCTTCCACTTGCAACCGTGCCTGAGCAATCTGTTGATCCGCCTTATCCTTAGCCGCCTTGCGTTGTGTCTCTGCCATGCTGGTGTCTTTGACGACTTGTGCATCTGGAGGCAGTCCACCTTGAGCAGCTTGTTGGCGCTGTTGGGCTTGCTGGATGAGGCTTTGGAAGGCCGGTGCGAAGGCTTGGAACACCTCTTTGGTGTCTTGCTCCACATGGGCGCCAACAACTGCATACAGTTGGTCGATGCTTGAGGTCAACTTCGGATCGTCGTAGTTGTTTACAGGCTTGCCACCGCGGGACTCAGCCACATAGGCATTGCTACGGTTCAAGTACCAGAGCGTCATGTGTTGCTTCAAGTGCTCGATCACATTGTTCAGATAGTTCGGATCAGCAAATGGCGACTGGCCCAAGAAGGGGTTCATCGCAAACTGCAAGTGATCTTGGATGTGAGCGATGTGGTCTTGCTGCATGTAAGCGTATGCAGGCTGGCCAATGAGCATGGCGGCGTTTTCGTCCGCAGAAGTGCGTTGCTCTGGTGCAGGCACGTCCTTCATGATCTCGTTGATGTCCGGCACTTTCATCTGTTTCAAGAAGCGAGACAACACTTTGGACACGTTAAACTGGTCGGGATACTTGTCGACCAGCGCCAACACGGCTTGGTTCTGAGCCATGCGCTGAGTCTCAGAGAAGATGTGCGGATCAGACACCGGAACGATGTCGGTGTTCTTGGCGAAGTCATCACGCTCAATATCCAAGTCGGTGACAACGTCAGCCTTACGCATCTCGTCAAAGTGCCAGCGGTTCAACCGGCACAGAATCTTCAGCACACGGGCTTGAGATTCATGCAGTCGAGCGTGAATAGCGGAGAACACCGCGGCGCCCTGCTCAATCAGCGCTTGAGTCGTGCCCACAGGAGCCTGAGAATTGACGTCAGCGACCTTTTCTTCGCTGGTGGTCACTACCCCCTTGGCGGCCGTGTCAAGCCAGCCTAGAAGCTGGAATAACACGTCCGAAGGCGGATTGAACGGCATGGGCATGGCGATCTGACGGATGTCTTGAACGCCGGGTGCGCCCTCTATTTCAATGACTTGGGTGACATCAGGTTGAGCAGACTGACCTGAAATCTTAGCGCCCTTAAGCTTAAGCATAGTAGCGCTGTTGTTGATATGTGCAGTGTCCAACAAAGCGCGCAAAGCACCAGTAAGAGCGGCACTAAGACCGCCAATAAGCTGCGGTAAACCAATCGCATAAGCACCTCGCCATGGGATGAACTTAAACTCAACAATCCAATCCAGCTTGGTCATTGTTTCGTCTGTTTCTTCCCAGTTGCGGTACAGACCAACGACTTGATTGCTCAATTCATCGATCATCAGGATGTACGGCGCCATCTCACCCTTGGAATACTTGTCGTCTTCAAGTTCCATGTAGGTGTAGATGTGGTAGACCTTGCGCAGACCGTCATCATTGTCCTCATACTTCTTGCCCTCGATTTTGTCGTTGGCTTTCTGAGGCTTGGTGGGGTCAATCTCCATCGTGGCGCGGGTGATGCTCACGTCACGGTACATACCAGACGCTACACGGCGGTTGAACTCCCAATGGGTGATCTCGTGCATCTCAGCCGCACGTTCTGCCGTGTAGAAGTTAGTCGCCGCAAAAGGCAAGATCACCCGGTCAATCGGCAAGAACTCAACGCATGGGCGTTTCTTCTTTTCGTCGTACCACAGCTTGAAGTACTGTGAGCCGCCTAAAGGCAGTTGGGTCAGCAGTTGTTCTTGCTCATCACGGAACTCTTCGATCTGTTCGGTGATCTGCCAGTTTAGGAAGTCACGCTTGCGCTCTGCGACCTCCAGTTTCTGGTCATCAACCGTGCCAATGATCTTCGTGCGTACAGGGCCGTCCGGCGGGAACATCTCTTTGATCGCCCGTGCAGCGAAGTCGACGCAACCCTCAGCCATGGCAGGATGGACGACCTTAGAGGCTCCCATAAAGGTTGCACCTCCGGGGGCATCATTGCCCATACCAGTCCGACGAATACCCTCTTCATACTGCTTATCTCTTAATTCTCGTGCGTTCTTGTCGTTCTCAAGCAGGTCAATGTACCGAGCAGATAGCGGCTGCAAGTCCCAGTCGCTCATGCTTTCTGCCATGTTGGAGTAGAAGTCAGGGTTGACCTCTGGGCCGTCCTCCGGCAGCGTCACTATCGCAGAGCCATCAGGCAGTTCTTCGGTGTCAATGTCCTCTTCAGGAATGTCTACTTCCGCACTGCCGTCTTCGTTCAGTTCTGGGTCGATGTTGTCTTGCTCGTCCATCATTTGGCCTTCTTGAAGTGTTTAACGCTCATCAGTTCGTACTGCATGGCGTCAAGGTTGGGCGAAATTGTAACTTTTTCTTTGGTGATGCCGTGCCCAACAGGCTTGATTGTCCCACCTTTTTTGGCCTGCTGTGGCTGTTGCGGTTGCATAGCACCCATTGCACGGCCTTGCGGCGTCATCTGGAGGATGTTGCTCAACGATGTGGGCTGTGGGCTTTGAGGGGCTGGGCCACCTTGTGGTGGTTGACCGCCTTGTGGGGGCTGCTGTTGGCCTTGCTGGGGCTGTTGACCGGGTGCGGGTGGTTGTGTAGGCCACAGTTGTTGCCCGGGCACCGCGGGTTGCATGTCAATCCCACCAACGGGCAACTGGCCGGGATGTTGGCCATGCGGCAGGATAAAGTCTTTGGTCGGCAAGTTGGGTGCTTCTTCAGCGCCAACGTCCTTGATAGCCACGTCACCGCCATCGGCTTTGTTCATGATGTGGCTTTGCTTGCCACTCTTCTCAGCCACATAGTAGGCATCATGGCCAGCTTGGCGGATAGCGTTCTGGATGTTGGGGTCTTCAATGTGCTTGTAGTGGCCGCCAGACAGGATGTCAGCCAAGTGCTTATGCACATCGGTGATGGGCGCCAAGAGCTTGTGCTGTGCGGCAATCTTGACCACGTTGGCCACATGCTCTGGGTTCTCATAGTCAAACGGGTTCTTGGGTTGGCCACCGGCAGCCATGTGTGGCTTGCGCAGTGCCAGAGCGGCTTGCATCTCGTCGATTGATGGTTCCACGTTGCCTCCTTTGGCATAGCCACCGGGATTGCGTTTGGTTCCATGAACCTGAGCAAAGTAATTCAATATGGATTCCAAGTCGTTTGGATTGAACTTGTCTTCCGTCATGCCGCGTCTGAAGTTGCCCACATTGGTCACTACTCGGCTGTTGATGGGCTGTGAGAATTTATCTTTAGTTTTTTCCAATTTGCCAATTGCTTGCGCTCTTAATTGCGCCAATGACTTAGGATTGTCAATGTTCTTTTTGATATTTTTAATATGGCCCATTGCATTTGAATAGGCGTCAGGCATCAACATTTCAATAGGCATGTTGCCGATGGTTCCCTTATTCAAGCCTTCGTAATCAGTGTCGTATGAACCATGTCTAGAAAGCCTCAATGGCGCACCGGGCGCAGCCTCAACCACAGTGTGACCCATAAAGCCTTTGTCAAGCTTGGACAGTTCTGGATCGAGAATTGCGGCCTTTAGATCGGCCAAGTTGTAATCCAGCAATTTCTGGCGTTTGACATCACCGAGACGGCTCATAATCAATTTGCGCAGATCGCCCGCGGTTGAATCCAATCCATATCCGCCGGAGCGCAGTTGTTCCTCCACTTCAGGATGATTGAAGCCTAAGAAGTTGGCATAGGGATATGTGCGGATTTTTTTCTTTGTTCTAGGCTCTTCAACCAATTCATGGCGGCTTCGGATGTCTTGATTTAAATCTTCAATCTCCGACTTTTTCAAACCACGTTGGCGAAGCAGTTGCAAGGCCACATCCATGGGCATCGTTGAAAAGTTCTCACCATGTTCTCCCATGGTTGTCGGCAACAAGAACACTCGGCCAGTACCGCCACGCTCTAGATCTTTTTGGGATGCTTTATCAATGCGGTTTTGTACGCGGCTGGCAATGCCAAAATTAGATGCGCCACCAATACGCTGGGCCATGTGGCGCTTATCAAGCGAGTAATCGTTTCCACCCTCAGTTAAGACGGGTTTGTCCAGTTGATGGCCGGACACATTGGTCACCAACATATCGCGTGTCGTAGCGTCGTATGGGATGCCCGTGAATGCGCCTTGGTTTTCATGCGCCTCAACATCAAAAGGAACCCGAGGAGCAAGGTTGCCTTGAGGTGTGGCCACGAACCGTGTACCGACTTCAGGGTGTGGTTTTGTGGTTGTGTGTACAAGGTAGCCCTTGCTGCCGCCGCTTTGGAAATGTTCCACATTGCCTCCTTGGGCTTGTCTTTGCACGGGAACAGGATTGAACACCGCCGCAGTTGGCATGCTCAGATTCCGGTTAATCATACCGTTGTATCCGTAGTCTTTGATGAGCCGTTCGTAATCATTGGCTGCCTGCACTTGATCCACCAAGCCGGGGTTGACCATGGACGTATGAGGCGTCCTGTTGGCCTCCACGGCAAGCTTGCGCAACATTAACGGGTCAGCGCCCATGTCATACAACTTGTCGACCATCGCTTTGTATTTATGTGTGCCCAAACCAACTTCACCACGTTCTGGGTTGCCAGCATAAAAATACGTCCGGTCACGCACGGCGCCGGGTTCTTGTAAGCGGCTTGCTTCTGCACCTTTAATGCCAGTGCCATATCTGGTTGGGTCAGTCATAGTCAGGTTTGGTTCGTGGCTGAAGTGGGTCAGTTGCGCAGTCTCGCCGCCTTCTGGTTGGATCAAGTGGCGGATGTATGCGGGAATGCCACCAGCATAACTGCCACTGTTCATCTCTGGAGGCAACAACACAGCCCTTTGAGGGGCAAACTGGAAATGGTTGTCCAGTAAGTTCTTCTTTTCGGCCTTGGCGGCTTCAAACAAGTCCATACGGCCCTTGCGCTTGGCGTCATAAGCAGTCTCATCCAACGCTGCCACTTCAGCTTTTATGCGGGCATTTAACGGCGTGTAATTAACCACACTGTTTTGGCCACGAGTCTCTGCCGTCATGGCTGCTTGAGCCAGCGGGCTGAACATACCAGAGTGAGCCGCCCAAGCCTTCTCTTCGCCTTGAGGGCCAAAGGTCGTGCCGTGCAAGGCATGGCCATAGACATCATGCACCGCCCGGAACATTTCATTGTCATTCAAGCCCGACTCGGGATGGACGTTGTGCAAAAAGTCATGGCGGTCGCCGCCTTGGAAAACATAGAGGTGTCGGTGGCCATGCACATCGCGCATCATCTCTTTGCTGTCTTGGTAGTTGCCTTCACCATTGCGGTGAAAACTCATGTTGATTGGTAGGCTCTCAAACTGGCGCTTAGTTTCATGGGCCAAGTGGCCATACGCTTTTTGCAGCAGTTGATCGTAGTCTTGAGCCTCACCAACGTGCTCAGGCATGTGGCGCTTGTAAGCCTCGTATATGGCTTTCTTGTACTCTGGGTGATCTGTGGCCGCCAGAAGGAATGTGCGTCCAATGGCGCCTTGCTTGGACAATGAACTGGATGAATTGTCAACAGGCTTGTATGGCTTACCTAAATGCTGTTTTGTATATGCCTCAGCCGCATGGCGAATGGCATTGTCCGGGCCTTTGATTATCCCTTTGACCGCTTCGTCCGTAAGTGGTTGCGGAACTGTGTCTCGTGATAGTCCTTGCTGGCCTTGACCGGTGTCCCGATGGCTTTCGATATTGCCGCTCGTAGCTGCGAAGCCCGATGCAACGCCATGTGGGCGGACTCGGTAGAATGGGCCTTCTTGTGCTGTGTCATAGGTTATTCCTTGTTGTGTGGCCATGGGCACCTCGGGGAGTTTTCGGCATTATGCCAAGCCATGATGACTGTGGCAAACACAATGCTTGAGTCCAGTTTAACTGGGGCTGTGGATAACTTTGCAGTCCAGTTAAACTGGATCACGATGCGTAAGGATTCCCTTTGTGCCGCATGTTGTACAACTCTGCGTCTTCGATGTCATCGCTGTCTACGCTGTCGTCCCGCGGGAAGTCGATGGTAATCCAGCCGCCGTCACGCAGGTAGCGCAGGCCTTGTGAGATGCAGTCCACGAACTCGTCGTGTTCCGTCCCTTCGGGGAATGAACAGATCTGGCTCACCATGCCCTCAGCCCATGCGCGGACGTAGCCCTTACGCTGGTCAGACTCAGGCACCCACACACGGCCAGCCTTGATGATGTTGGCCACGATGCTTAGGCGCTGAATCTTGTCGGCGCGGCCGGGGTTATATGCGTGGACGGGTAGACCAGCCTGTTGCAAGTCTTGTATCAATGAGATGCCAGCCGACTTGTCCTCCACCAATAAGAGGTCGACGCGCTTCTTTTCCTTGCCCTCGCCGTAGACGACTTCAAACTCGTCGATTACTTTGGGGCGCAGTTGGGGGTAGGTGAGGTGGTCTTGCCAGCAGTCGATGACCATGACACACATCCCACCGTCGAGGGGCTTGAATACGCCCAGAGTAATGCAGCCAGTTGGATCGTTGTGGGTCTTGTCGCTAGTGGCACAGTCGTAAGACTGGATGATGTACTCGAACTTGGGGAAGGGCTTGTGTCCCGGCCAGAGGCGGAACCAGTCGCGCTTAACAATGCCCCCTTCTTCGGGGTCGATGATTTCTGCATGGATTTCCTGCCTTCCTAAGTTCGTGCCTTCGTACTGGAGAATCTGCTTCTGGAACGATGGCGCCAAGTTCTTGATGTTTGAGTATGTCGAGGCGCGTGTGATCACCACGTCGTCCCCCTCGCGGCCAACCAGATCCATGATCAATGGCTTGGGCTTCGGGGTGGTGGTGACGATCACCTTCGTGCGCTTACCCAGCCGCACCGAGAACATGATCATGTCCCACGACTCTTGCAGGTAGTCCCATGCGGCCAACTCGTCGCACCATGCGCCGTGCCACTGAGCACCCCGGAAGCGGTCAGGCTCACTCGCTGAGATGCCTTTGATCAATGACCCATTCTTGAGATACAACTCGTGCAGGCTCTTGTTATAGCCCTCTGGCTCGACCAGTTCTTTGGGGATCACGGCCAGTAAACCGGACTCACCCTCAAAGCATGTGCCGCGGACGTCCGAACTTGTGGGGGCCGCCACCAGCCAGCGGGTGTTTGGGTTCTCCCATGCCCATTGACCGATAGTCTCGGCGGCCGTGCGTGTCTTACCTGCTCCGCGGCCAGCCAACATCATCCAGATCGACCACCAGTCGCCGGACGGCTCGACTTGGTACTTCATGGCCTTGTTCTCGTGCCAATCCATCCACCACAGCCACGCCGCCCTGTCCTCTGTGGACAGTTGCAGGAACATCTCCTGCGTCTTGGGGTCGTCTAGTACGTCCTCAACTTTCATTGGCGTCGACCTGCTTCTTCAGCTTGACAGCCTTCTTCAGTTCGTTGAACAAGTTCAAGTGGGTGTCGATCACCACCGGGGCGTTGGGGTCACCCGCATGCTCATGGCGGGCCAGCTTCGGAACGTGGTACTCCACAACCGACTGGAACATGTCGAACGCCTTCGCTGGGTTGGGCTGGACAACATATTCGCCCTCATCGTTACGCACTCCCTTGGCCACTTGATCGAGCCATTCAGAGAGCCTGTGAGCGTTTCCGTCAACAAATGAGGCTATGGCCTGTCTGGCCTCCGAAGTGGCCTTATTGGGCGTTCCCGGTGCCCTGCCGCCTAATCTAACTCCCATGATTACATCTCCCTAACTGTTTTCGGCTACTTTAGCCGTCTTGCTGTATTAGCCGTAAGTTTAACTCGCCGTTTGTTTTTCTTGCAAATCAACGCATTTTGAGGCTGTTTATTTGATCTACGATCCATTGGGCATCATTACGCATTGCTTCGAATAGATGCCAGTCTTCTTTGTCTATCTTATTACCTGCGTTATGCATTTCGTAGACGTTCTCGTATACGCTACGCAGTCTTACGTTGATGCGCAGGCATACTTCCATGGGCAGGTGTACATCCCATAGCTTGGTGATTGCGTCCATTGCTTCTGTGAAGCTGTCGTCGCATCCAGTTGATGTGTAGATGCCGAAGACGTATTCGCCTTGATCGTTTACTTTTTCTTCGGTCGGGATTTCGTCGATTTCGAATTCAATTGCTTTGCTCATTTCTCACTCCTTTTGGTTTCGTTTTGGGATTCTTCTCTATGCTTGTTCAGTATCTCTTGTACTTTGTCCTCTATGGGGAAGACGTATTCGTGTAGGAACTGGGTGCTGAGTATTCTGTACATTGCCATGGAGCCAGCCCAGTTTCCTTGTTCGTCTTTCATGTTGTTGGCGGCGATGAGCAGTTGTTCAATGGAGTCTGGATGAAACTTCATGTGTTCTTCTCCTGCGCTGCTTTCAAAATTGACCGAGCAAAATCAATGATGCGGATTTCGGTCGAGGCGTATTTGATGGTCTTATCCCAAATTTGCATGATCTCTTCATGCGATAGGTCAATCCATTCGTCCTTTGCATCCAACGCTCTGTTGGCCATTTCCAAAGCGTTCTTCAACCGATGCAACTCAATCTCAACGTCTTTGAGTTTTGAAATTGCCTCAAATGTTTTTTCGTTTTTCATCTCGCATCTCCTCAAGTACAGTTTTGAATTGGTTGTTGACAATATCCAGTTTCAACATTTCTAAAATACCAACTACATGTGATGCTGGCAAAGTACCGTTGTATTTCATAACAAGATCAAATAATTCAACCATCAATGTACCAGCGTTCATGTGTTTTTCTCCTCGGTGTAACCGTTCTTTTGCTTGAGCTTGGCTTCAATGGCTCGAGCAATCTCAATTGTGACTGTGTTGTATTTTCTAAAACGCAAAAGATTCCAAACGTCCTCTTCCGTCAGACCAACCCATGTGCGCTGTGGTGACAACATTTTTTGAACATCCCCACACATTACTTTGATTGCGTTGTAGCCTTCAGGATCATTGTTGTCTGCAAGTTCATAAGCCTCTTGCATAATCCTGATTCTGATGGGTTCAAAGTCTTTGTTGCTTATCCACCCCACAGGCTCCTGCACAGGTGCTGCAAGGGCTTGCTTAATGGCGGTGATGGCTTGTTGCGTCCGATATGAACCCCCCAATCGCCACACAGCAACATCGCCACCATTTTCTCCAGTCAACATATCAGGAATACCAAACAGTTTTTCCAACGCATCTAGCGCCACGCGTAGGGCTTCGTCTTTAGTCATGTGTTCTTCTCCTTGAGTGGATCGGTTGTGAACTTGGTGTCGCCAATGGCAACCCAATAGCCCTCTCGGTATCCTTCGTAGTGAGCAAGCCACCTTCCGTTCAAATCTTCATCGCTCATGTGGGGAACGTCGCCTTTTTTCATTGCCTCGACGTAAGCGTTCTTTCGGTTGGTCGCATATCTTGCGGCATCAAGATGCAGTTGTTCTGATGGTGTCATGTGTTCTTCTCCTCGGCGTAGCCGTTCTTTTGCTTGAGTTTGGCTTCGATGGCTCTAGCGTATGTGTAGATATTGAAACCAACGCCATTTTCAACTGACATGGGCGTACTGCGAATTTTGTCAATCTCCTCATCCGTCAGGTCTTGCCATTTCTTTGGATTAAATACACCTTGGGGTCGATAGCCATACAAAGACGCTTTCAAATTCCCAAGTGTTGTTGACCCACAAAGCAGTCCTGCCAATTGAGGTTT
>Ga0214174_100070_pt1 | contig 14102 bp, 18 predicted proteins | sample TroBogEpilimnion_14_FD_153012 | JGI IMG/M metagenome (GOLD analysis project Ga0214174, IMG submission 153012) | Freshwater microbial communities from Trout Bog Lake, WI - 31JUL2007 epilimnion | ecosystem: Environmental > Aquatic > Freshwater > Lake > Epilimnion/Euphotic zone | place: Trout Bog...
TATAGACGTTGTTGTGAATGATTTGAGGATAGAATACCATCGGCAAACAGCAAGATGCCTTAATCGCATCCAGAATCGGTATATTTCCTGTCAAGAAGGATGTCTTGTTTGTAGTCAAATTACAGGCAACAATCGACAGTTTCTGTGGAGCATCGCTGATTACTTTGCCTTCCAGTTCTATTCCGTGCTTTTTGAATTCACGAATAATAAATGCTTCTAAAGGCTCCATAGAAAAGAGACCTTTTTTACTCATAAATTCTGTAAGACAATGAAGACGAATTGAAGGAATAACTTCTTCCATCTTGAATTCATCCATCATTTCTCGTATATGTTTCGCTCTTAATCCAAATGCGATAGCAGTTGCTAAAATAGACCCAACAGAGCATCCATAGATACCGTCAGGAAACTGAAGGTCTCCTCTCATCTCTTCAAGAGCAGCGATTGCTCCCACATGAAGTACACCTCTAACACCACCACCTCCTAGTGCAATTGCTCGGAACATTCTATTTGTTTTATGTAAGAATGCTGAAAGCCAATGAAGTGCTGGAGGAACAGGAAAACCGCAGAGAAAGAAGAATGGCTGCTATGCGACCTGTTCTTGCTCAGATATATGCCAAAATCAAACAACAAGCCATTCACAATGTAGATGCTCCTTACATTGTTGCTGAAATCCCAACCTTTGTATTCGGATATCCACTCTACCAACTCTCAGAAGCAAGAGACTACCTGACACATACTCTAGAACAGTCTGGATTTTTGGTGTGGGTTGTAGATGAGAAGTTCCTGCTGATTTCTTGGGTCAAACGACAAGGAGGAAAGGCTTCTTATCGTCCTCAACTGACTACCAATTACCGACCCCAGGTATACGACCCGTCAAATTTGACAACAATGATTCGCAAGTAAGTTACAGACGATGCTCCGGAAAAGAGTAATGGGATATGTCTATGTGCTATCAAACCCGTCTATGCCCGGCATATACAAAATAGGTGAAACAGAGCGTGACCCTCCTGAAAGACTGAAAGATGCGAACAAGACGGATACCTTTCGGCCTCCAACTCCGTATCTCTTGGAATTCGCACGAAAAGTGGACGACCATAAGAAAAAGGAGGCAAAAATTCACAACATTCTAGAACAGTTGGGATTTCGTGTGAATAATCGCAGAGAGTTCTTCAAGGTTCCGTTGGAGGCTACACGAGAATTGTTGTCTCTGATGGATGGAGAGTGGTGGGAAGAAACTGAAGAAAAGGTTATTCCAAAGCCTTATAAATCTCATCACGAACACCAGAACTTAAAGGACAAACAACGAATCCGGCACAAGATACGAAAAAGAGATTTGGCAGAAGATGATATCAAGGTAGGCTATTACTCTGCGATGTATGATGCCATTATTGATGATGATGGAAAGCATCACGATACGATTTCAAAATTCGCACTGGACCATATTCGTGAAATCAATCCTTCAAGAATGAGTGTCATTGGGTCATCCAGAGCGTGTGAAGTGGAAGTGGATGGAAAATGGCAATATATGTTTGAAAATGCGTTATAAAAACGAATGAAAGGTATTTTAAGATAGTAGAGGTATGAATTGCCTACACGACATTAATACAATCGAAATTGATGATGGTGAAAGAGTCTGCACTTGTTGTGGAACAATTATGGGACCGTATATAGATGAAGGAGCAGAATGGAGAAATTATGCGAATACAGAAGAAGATGTGTCAAGAACAGGAACAATCACAAATGAATTATTACCCAATTCGTCTTATGGATCGGTCGTGATGCGTAAGAGGTTTGGAACACAGAGCGAAGAAATGAAGACTATCACAAAACTTTCTTCGTGGTCGTATTCATCACACGGAGAGAGATCTTGGATGGGTATCTTTGATGCTATACAGAACTGTTGTATAAGAGCAGGTCTTCCGAAATCAATCATTATGGATGCGTGTGGAATGTTTAAGAATGTAGAAGAGGCACAGAAGACACGAGGAGAGAACCGAAGAGCATTGATGGCAGCTGCAGTATTTACAGCCTGTCGTCAACGAGATGCGACACGAACACACGAAGAGTTGAGTCGTATGTTTCGAGTCAGTATTCGAGCACTTTGTAAGGCATTGATGAGATTGGATGGAGAGATATCGAATGTCCTTTCAACACAGCTCGGAATAGCAGAGAGAGTATGTGCCGATATGAATTTGAGCGATGAAGAACGAGACAGTATTGTCTTGATGCTTCAAAACTTACCAGAAATGGAACATACACCGAAAACAATTGTAGCAGGAGTTGTGAGCAAAGTGCTTGGAGGGCAGATACCAAGAGTATCGGAAGCAACTGGAGTGTCGGTAGTAAGCATACGAAAAATGGCGGAGAAACTTAAGCTACTATCCCAAGAGGAGAGTAAGTAACATTCCATACGAATGTATAATCTGCACCGCCTCCATTTACTAAAAATATCTTTTTGGTTACATCATCGTTAATAAATGCACCATCTTGTGTATAAACTGATAAATTTAGTAATCCAGTTGTTCCATCGGGACTGATAACATTTTTATAGATAGTAAGTTGGTCACCATTTATCGAACCGTAAGCATTCAAATCGAATACTCCTGGTCTATAATCACAGATAGCTTGAGAATCACCTGCTGCAATAAATGTACTTCCAGCAATTGTTGTATATCCGTTACGTCCAACAATCAAGCCAGATGTATTCAAAACATTGCTTCCAAATGAAAGTGTTCCATAACCATCCGATGCATAAAAATCACCGTTCAAATTGAGAGTGTGATCCAAAGGCGATGCATTGATACCAAGAGCATTGCAGATATGAGTATATCCATTCACATCAAGTGTCCAAGCAGGAGTTGGTTGATTAATTCCTACTAAATTGCTTGATAAATCTGCACGAATAGTATTGTTTATTCCAAGTACAAATTGATTCGAACCTGTTAGATTAATTGAACCCGAACCCAATATTATATTACTATCTCCTGTAGCAGTTGCACCTGCTCCAATAAGTGTATTTCCATTTCCCGAATTACCACCAGCATTGTCTCCAATGATAGTATTAAGGTTTCCAACCTGAGCAACATTTGTACCTATAAGAATATTACCATTATTGTTTGTTAGTCCTTGTCCTGCAGATACTCCGATAGCAATCGTATTGCTTACATTTGAAATACCATTTAGTGCACTGTAACCTATTCCAATGTTTCCAGAACAGTTTTGAGGAATATTGTAAGGATTTCCTGCTCCCGATCCAATATATACATTTAGATTTGAATCATTAATAGCAGCAGCGAATGCTGTTATCGTATTTGCTGTCAAATTATCAACATTGGATAATTCAAGACTTGGTTGAAAGAACCCGTTCACGGAATCGTATGTATAGACCGGACGGAAAACGTTTGTCAAATAGCTCTGAACGTTGCTTGAACTACTCATATTATTATCTTACTTCAAAATATCATTTAGGTCGTTTCTCCGCTATATATACAGCGATGTCCTACACTCTTTTTCCCATTCCTTCCGCGTATTCTCACCTGTACAAGATGTACAAACAGTCCGTAGCGGTCTTTTGGACCCCAGAAGAAATCGACTTTTCCCGGGACGCCGAGGACTGGGCTAAATTAACTGACAATGAAAAACACTTCGTCAAACACGTTTTAGCTTTCTTTGCTGGGTCGGACGGAATAGTCCAAGAAAACCTAGCCTCTCGGTTTCAACGCGAGGTAGACAGCCCCGTCGTCAAACTCTTTTACAGTTTCCAAAATGCAATGGAGGGCATTCATTCTGAAACCTATTCTCTCTTGATTGATACCTATATCAAGGATACCGATGAGAAGAACCGCCTATTCCAAGCCATTGACAATGTGCCCTGTATTGGTAAGAAAGCAGAGTGGGCGTTGAAGTGGATTGATTCGCAGGAAGATTTTTCTACTCGTCTTGTTGCGTTCGCCTGTATTGAGGGTATCTTTTTTAGCGGTGCCTTCTGCTCTATCTTCTGGTTAAAGAAACGAGGATTGATGCCTGGATTAACTTTCTCAAACGAATTGATTAGCAGAGATGAAGCCCTTCATACACTCTTTGCGGTCAATCTCTATCACACTCTTCGCAATTCAATTTCTCAAGAGCGTATTGCTGAAATCATCAAGGAAGCAGTCACAATTGAAAAAGAGTTCATTGTAGATGCTCTTCCTTGTTCGTTGCTCGGTATGAATTCCAATATGATGTCCCAATACATTGAATTCGTGGCAGATAGATTGGCGGTTCAGTTCGGTTTGCCAAAGATTTACAAAACTCAAAACCCGTTTGATTTTATGGAACTGATTTCATTGGAAGGAAAGACCAATTTCTTTGAGAAGAAAGTCAGCGAGTATTCCAAACCTCTGATGGCAGAAAAAGAGGATATGGTTATTCGGATGGACGATGAAGACTTTTAAATACAAGATATGTTAATCAATAAATGGAGAACTTTGAACCTACCTTTAAATCAGATGGATATGAGATTGTTTACGAGTTCGGAGCCGACCTCAATAGTATTCCTAATGACAAGCCAGATGACTTGTATCAGGATATGCTGAAACCCCTTGATTTTCAAAAACCTGAACCGGTTATTCATCTTTCAAAAGAGGAATATGCTGAGAAGATGAAAGAGTTTTTTATTAAAAACAAGAATGGAGAACCATATTTTCTCAAATATATGAAGAAACTTGAGAATGGAGATTTTGCACCTGAAGTTCAGTATACGGATGAAAATTTAAGAAAGTTTTCGAAAGAAATGGAGGAAAAAAGAAGAGATAAGGAAGCGGAGTATAAAAGGATGACGGAGGTGTTTGACAAAGAGGATATGGTTATTCGAATGGACGATGAAGACTTTTAAATACAAGATATCTTAATCTTATTTCCACCGTATTTTGGAGGAGAATAATCTTTGATTATTGAAAACTTAGACTTGTCTAAATATTCTCTTATAGAAAGTTCATCATTTACATATGTATATTCATCTGATGAATCAGATAGAAACATTCTAGATCCATTATGATGAATGTATAGGTACCATAAAGTACCATACATTTCAAATGGTGTATGTCTACATTTATTTAAGAATTGTCGTAATTTGTTTATTTTTTCCTGACATTCTTCCAATGTATCATATCTTACTGCATAGTAATCTGTTTCTCCTCCGCTTCGACATCCGAAAACTAGAATATATTTATCACGATTTTGATTCTTCTCTTCTTCTAGAAGTTTCTTGTTCCTTTCTGCCCATATTTTCCCAGATTCAATCTGTCTCTTTTTATAACAGTCTATTGGACATTTAAATGTTTGTTTCTCAAGATCAATATCTTTTGCAAACCAACAACATGTCCATTCTGGATTGCTTTCATTTAAAGGAAGTCTAAGAGCATCATTTATATCAAAATACCAAACTTTCTTATTTGGATTCCACCTTGCTCCACCTGCCTTTAATCTATCCTTGTGTTCGTAAGATTTTCCTCTTACAACTATAGTTTCGTCAACAAGTTCTAATTTAAGACTTGAAGGAAGAACTTTAAAGGGTTCTGGAATTTGTTTCTCATTGGTTTCGATATCAGAATTATTTGTTTCAGTCATTTTACGGGATATTAATCCATACACGTCAAATTTCCGTTTTTTTCAAGCGTTTAATCGTCTAAATACAAGCTATCATAATAAAATAAATGCAAGATAATCTACCTATGGGATACGATAACATGGACAAGTTTGAACCGGTTGGATATGAATATGGAACAGACTTGAATAACATTCCTAATGACAAGCCAGATGACTTGTATCAGGATATGCTGAAACCTCTTGATTTTCAAAAACCAGGACCAGTTATTCCTCTTCCAAAAGATGATGAAGAAAGAAAGAAGTTTGCCGAAGAAGTGATGAAAAAGGTGGAGGAGTATAACAACATGACCCAAGGGTTTAACAAAAAACGAGAGGAAAAATTGAAGAAGGCTGCTGACGAATTAAATAGCAGGATAAACGAGTATAAAAGGATGACGGAGGTGTTTGACAAAGAGTTAGAGGAAACAAGAAAGAAGTTCATCGCAGAAATAACTGGCAAGGAATATACAAATGAACCTTCTGTTAAGAATACCGCTGTTCATAGCGATCGACATGATTTGGATAACGATATGCACACCCCTCTTCTCGGCGATGATACGAAAAATACAGGGGAGTGAACTAACACTAAAACTCCTGCCTGGATTGCTCGTGTACATTGCAGCTGCCTATCTCAGCAAGTTCCCTAAGTCTTCCTTGGAAGCCTTCTTGATGGGTTCTGCTGTGTATGGCATCTACGATTTTACAAACTATACAACTTTGACGAATTACGATATCCGCTTTGCTGCTGCCGATACAACTTGGGGCGGTATTTTGATGACTGCTGTCTATAATTTGGCACCTATGTTGGGGATTTAAAAGGAAACATTCATACTAACCCAAACGCTATGCAACTTCATTTTGTAAGTCTCAATGAACAATGGATACAAGCCATAAAAACACTTTTTCCAGACGCTCTAGTTACATGTGGAGATATACAGACAATTCCAATAGAAAACACTCTTTTTGTTTCTCCAGCGAACTGTATTGGATTTATGGATGGTGGTATTGATTACGTTTATAGCAGAAAGATGTTTCCAGGCTGTGAAAAACAGGTAAGACGAAGAATTTTTCAACTAGGATATGAGACAATGTTAGGAAGACCTTATTTTCCAATTGGATCCGCTTTTTGTGTTCCTGTTGGAGAATCAACAGGTCTCATTTGTGCTCCTACCATGTTTCTCCCCCACGATGTTAGTCAAACACGCAATGCTTATTTGTCCTTTTTAGCATGCCTCCTTCTTTTTCAAAAATGCAAAGTCTATAACACATTGGTCATCACAAGCCATTGTTGTGGATACGGAAAAATGCTTCCAGAAATATCTGCAAATCAGATGCGTCAGGCTTACGATGACTTTATAGCCAACAAGTATCCTTTTGACTCATCTCTTGATACTACGACTGTCTTACAGCCTTTGTATAATCAAGAACAGCCTGATAACTTTGATAATCGTGAAATTAAAGAGGTTCCTATATAAGATTTAAACTATTTAGACTTATAACAATTCTTATACGGACGACACGATGCTTTTTCCGTAAAGCCCATTTTCTTACAGGTTTTACGCAAACAATGTGCCCGACTGAATCTTCTTGGGAACCGGAACTTGTTTCTTCGAGTCTTCATTGTCATTTAAATATATTTTACTATACCTAATAAATGGCAACTCAAAAACTGATCATTAAAAAAGTAAGTTACGATGAATATAATGCGATACAGAACAATATAATAGATATTTCCATCAAAAAGATCAATGAAACAGGAAATAGTGTTATCAAAACTATCGAGTCTGTTTTGGAAGAATTGAATATTTCTGCTACAGAACAAGAGCTAAGAGATTTATATGACACTGTACAAATGCGTATGGGCGATCAGACCTGGAAAGAAAATATGGAATCATTTGTAGAAAACTGGGATTCTGAACCCGAAACTGAATCTAATTAAAACGGAAACGTTTTTGCATAACCCATAGACCAGTACACAATGATTATATTTACACCAAACAAACTCTTGACTGCAGAACTTCGTATGTTCTGGCGATTCGCCTCTGGATACGGACCACTACCAATGAACGGACACTTCTTCAAAATTGATGGACGAAGAGGCAAATTCCTTTACGGACAATATCTACAGAATGACGAAGACTATCTCACACCACCAACAGAGTTCAAAGCAAGACACGCCTACACGAAACAGCAGGAAGTACGATTCACTGCCCCTGTAAAGAAGTTTTCCATAATCTATGGAGGAAACGTCTGGGACAACGCTGCTGAATTACCTGATAATGTCAGCTATGGAGATGTGTTATTTATGGAGTCTAATATAGAATCACATTACCAGCGGGTGTTACCGCCTTCTTATCACCTTCAGCCGATGGAGAGACTGGTACAAATGTCTCAATTGAGATAAGACCCAACGCCTTAAGAACAAGACCAATAACAAGAACAGCGACGGTCAAGATAAGAATGTAAGTTACAAATTTCCAAAGAAATCCAGTGAAGGTGTTTGCCTTCTTTGCCGCGAACACGGCAGTTCCAATCTCAAGGGCAGCGAGCCAACTTCCTCCTTTTTGTTTAGACATTTATCAATAGTATGGATTTTGTTTCGTTTAAAGACCCTGCTTCTTGTCGGGCAAATGACTAAATGGAATTTATTCACGCATCCTTGGCGCTTCTCTCGTCTATGATTCTAATTCTAGCAGGGATGGTCGGCTGGCTATACTGGCAACAAACTCGTCTCTTTCAAAATATGAATAACATCGTGATGGCTATCGGTGAACTGGCTCGTGCTCCTGAAATTCATGTAGTCAAAACAGAAGCCGTGTCCGTTCCTGAACCTACCGAAGAAGTTGTCCTTGACCATGACGAAGATGATCGTATATCTGTCGACGAAGAAGAGACCGAAGTAGTTGATGGAGCACCTGAACCAGTCGATACTGACAATCTTGACTCCAAAACAACCAAAGAACTCAAAGATATGCTTACGAAACGCGGCATTCCATTTGGAAAACGCGATAGCAAGAACATCCTTATTTCCCTTTTAAAAGCATCTGCTTAAAGATAATCTCCGTAATATAGCATATGGAAGAGTGGAGGTTTATAAAAGATTTTGAAAGATATGAAGTATCAAATTTAGGAAATGTTCGTAGAAAAAGCAATGTTCTAAAACCAGGATTAGATAATTATGGTTATAGACAAATAAATCTATACAATAATGGTAAGCGATTTTGCAAAAAAGTTTATAGATTGGTATTAGAAGCGTTTATTCCTAATGTTGATAATAAACCCCAAATAGACCATATTAATAGAATTAGAACAGATGATAGATTAGAAAACTTAAGATGGGTAACTGCTTCTGAAAATGTCCGGAATAGTAAAAATTTTACAGATGAAATGTTGGGGATAAGTTGGAATAAAAAGAATTCAAGATATGTTGTTAGGTTAGAAATAGACAATAAAAAAGAATGTTATTTTGGTTCATGTAAAACATTAGAAGAAGCAAAAGAGTTAAGAGATAAAGCCTTAAAACGTGAGGTTGAATTTATTCCAAGAAAAGATAGAGAATCTTATGGCATTTGTCTTTTAAAATCCGGTTATTATCAGGTTCGTGTAAATCGTAAAACAGTTGGTTATAAAAAAACATTTGAAGAAGCAAAAATATTGAGAGATAGTTTTAACAAAGCGATACAATAAATATAATGAAGATAATCAGTTTTGACCCAGGGTTAAGAAACCTCGCATATTCGGTCATCGCAGGAACCAATCGTACGGATGTTCAAATACTAGATTGGAACATCATCGATATTATGGCGGAACAGAGTGGATTGACAAATCCTCGCTGTTTCAAATGTGCAGCCGCTGCCACTTGGATGCGATTAACCGACCAAGCCGTTGCCTGCACCAAACACAAACCCAAACAATCCAAATCCAAAATAACAAAAGTTGAACTCAAAAAGAAATCAAGTGACGAACTCAAGAAAGAGTTGGAAAGCCTTGGCCTTACCTGTCCCACATCCAAGAAGGAGGATATTGTGACAATGATTTATGTTCATCATCGGCAGAATAGATGGAAGCGCTGTGTGAAATCTGTCTTCGCAGGGTCGGTCATTGACTTGGCACCTGCTATCATCAAATCGTTGGATGCGCGGGCAGAGATATGGAAAGGAGCGGATAAAGTAGTGTTTGAGAATCAACCTGACCGCAGAATGTTTGCCGTTCAAGCGATGATTCATATGTATTTCTGCTGCCGTGGATTTCGGTGCGAAGGCGTATCCGCCACTCACAAGCTCAGCAATATGATTACACCAGAAGACAGAGTGGATAGTTACAAGGGTCGTAAGAAGACAGGTATTTTGCACGCCACTGAACTGGTTCCAGAAAAGTGGAGAGAACATATGTTGAAACATCCAAAGAAAGACGATTTAGCGGATAGTTTTCTTCAAGGATTGTGGGTTCTCGAGAATAAGAAGTAGTTTTAATAGCATTTGTTATTAACTAAAAAATGAAGTTAGGTATGTGGACTGAAGATCTACAAACATTAAAGGAACAATATGAAACAGGTTCTCCTTTTTCACATTGTATTATTCCAAATTTCTTTGACCAAGAAACAATTCAAAAGCTTGAACAGACTTTTCCAACTACAGAAAACAAGCACTGGCATATTTACAACAATCCAATTGAGAAGAAATTCGCTTTGAATGATTTTTCAAAAATACCTATCTATGATGAATTGGTAAAATTTCTTCAATCGGATCATGTGTTAAATATTTTAAAACAGATTACTGGCATTGACAACCTTGAAAATGATCCATATTTACACGGAGCAGGTATTCATTATCATCCAACAAATGCAAAACTCGATGTTCATTTAGATTACTCTATTCATCCAATCTCAAGAAAAGAGAGACGTATTAATCTAATTATTTATTTGAACGAATCTTGGAAAGATGAATGGGAAGGAGCGTTGGAATTGTGGAGTGGAACAACAAATCCTGAAAAATGTGTAAAGAAAATTCTCCCCCAACAGAATACTGCTGTAATTTTCAAGACAAATGATATTTCATTACACGGACTTCCTAAACCACTCAAATGTCCAGAAGGAGAAGGTCGCAAAAGTTTTGCTATCTATTACGTATCTCCACAGACACCTGGAATAATCAATCGACCAAAGGCTTTCTTCTTTCCACTTCCAGATCAACCGATGAATGATGGTCTTCGAGCACTATACGATATTCGAAAGGAACGACGTATAGAAGAAGAGGATATTAGCACTCATTTTCCTGGATGGGAATTAGACCCTATCGGAAAAGGGCACTGGTATAATTAGTAGTTCATTTATCTAAGGTCGACTGAAGATGGTTCCTTTGCTACTGGGGATGGCTTCTTAGCAGTTCGTCTCTTCTTGTCACGACATTCCTTAGTCACTTTGTCACGAATTTGACCTGGAAGACAGGATGGTCTCTTAACCCGTACAGTCTTCACACGAGTTTTAGGACTTCCATTTGGAGTGATGACGGCATCGTGATAAGGCAATTCACGGAAAAGATTGCGTCTACGGGTCTTTTTAGGTGACGAAGGAGAACCAGTGGATGAAACTGATGCTGGAGCCCCGCGAGCCTTTCTTTGACGAGGAGCACAGGCCATTGTCTTTTGGTTCCACACATGGTCTGGAGGGCATCGCTCCTCACATTCCCCAGTGGTCTTATTACGAAGCTGACTTCGCTTACAAGGTTTCTTTTCAGACATTTTATTATTAAAATGGAAACATTTTTATTAACGCAAGGATAGGCAACCGAAATGTATTCAGGAATACTTGAACTTACATCCAAAGTGAAATATGGTTTCACATCAAGAAATGTCCCCATATATCTCTTTCGTCCTTTGAACCCAGACTTTCCACCCTGTATCGCAGGGTCTTCTCATCGTGATATTTCTACGAATGTGCTAGCAGTTGCAAAAATTGATGATTGGAATCTATCAGGATTAACACGCGCTAACATTGTCCAAATTCTTGGAAAATGTGGTGACTACGATGCCGAACGCAAAGCACTCTTGGCTGCCTATTGTAGTGTCAAGCCACCTGTTTCACCCTTTATGCTTAAAACTCCAACACCTACCGGCCGTATTCTCATTGAAGGCAGAACATTCAATATTGACCCTGCAGGATGTACCGATATTGATGATGTGATTACTATCAATGGAGAAGAGGTGTCTATTACGATTGCCGATGTAGCTGAGTGGTTCAAACTCAATCCAAATCTTACAGTCCATCAAGGCCAAACATTCTATATGGATGGAAAAGTTGTCCGTCCAATGTTGGCATTTGAAAACGCCTGTTCTCTTCTACCAGGTGTTGAACGACCAGGATTATCATTGACATTCACTTGGAGAAACAACCAACTCTATAACCTGCGGTTTGAAAAGAGTTGGATAAAGAATGGAACCAGTTATAGCTATCAGAATGTTCCGTATATTCCAATCATTCAAGAAATAGCATCTCATTTAGCAGGAAGGGCTGTAAATGATTCTCACGAATGGGTGGAACAGTTGATGCTCTTCTACAATATGGAAGTCGCAAAAAGAATAGAAGGCGGTGTCTATCGTGCTCACGACGAACCTGACCTTGAAAAATTGAAAAAATATGAAGCGATGGGTTTGGATGTCCGAACACTTGCTTTTAAATCCGCACACTATTGTGGCGAGAAAACTCCGCACTATGGATTGAAACTGGATGTCTATTGTCACGCATCGTCTCCCATTCGCAGATACGCGGATATCGTAAATCAAGCCATTCTCAAAGGAGATAAACCACCCGATTTCAACATCGAACAGCTCAATACTTGGGAAAGACAATCCAAACGATATGAACGAGACATGTTCTTTCTGGAAGCACTCTTACACGGAAACACGCGACAAGTAGAAGGCGTGGCAGTCTCATCTACTCGTGTATGGGTGCCTGGTTGGAAACGAATGGTATCCTGCAAGAACGAAGCAGAAGGCAAACGAGGTATTCTCCATTTCTCTCTGGATATGAACCAACCCACATGGAAAAAGAGGATGGTATTTAGATTCGTAGATAGAGAGAATCCGGCACCACAACCTCTCGAATGATTTCCAAGTCCTTCATTTTTTCAACCATATCCGTATCCTGTAGAAATGTGGCGATGTTTTTCCATTCTTCTGCAAGTGCTGATAACTTCAGAATGTTTCGTACGAATGTTCCTTCATCAATTCCATAGTCCGCACAGATATTCTTGGACGTATCTCCCTCCATCCATCGTTTGACTATCACAACCCACGACCGACACAGTTTCCAATAGGTATCCACACTTGGTATATATTCGTGACTTCTCATCTCTGCTGCCACTCGTTCAAGTTCCTGTATCTCAATATGCGGGTCCTTCTCTTCATCTTCATTGTATTCCAGAAAGCAGGACAAAGCCACAACCAAATCATTGCCGGACAAATGATGGAAGAGCCTCTTATGAAACGCATACGCCATCAGCAATGGATGTCCTTCGTGAATCTCGGTTGCAATTGTTCCCATCGGAGTATCAATGAATCCTAGCTCTTCCAATGTTCGTGTGCGTTGAATAATTTCGGTCGGTGTTTGGTTGAATTCGCGAATATGCGTTGCGATATGATTGAGTCTGGTCTCCAGTCCAAAGGCTTTCCATACAAGCATCCATCTTGGACCCATATGACGATTATTCCATTCATTGAGAAGTGTCTGTTTCTGTTTGGACTTTATCATATCTTCAATCTCTCGTCTCTTTTCACATTCTCTGCGTTCCACATCGGTAATCAGAGGAATACTATTTTTCAATTCTTCGTAATCATTCTCCAGACATCTCTGCTGGTTCTGTCTCTCTTTTTCCCAGAAAGACCCACGGAGGACATCGCGATGTGCTTGACGAGTTTGAAGAATGTAGGCGTAATGTAAATCCATACGCGATATGATTTCTGCTTTTTGTCCCGTCATCATAGATTTCATATCGTATTCACTCTCAGGTCGGTTGTTCGGAATATAGACGACCAATCCTCGTGTATCCTTTCCTCGTCTTCCTGCACGACCCGCCATTTGAATGTATTCGTCGGGTCTCAGCATACGAAACTCGCCATTCTCACCCTGCTTACGAAAGGAGGTGAATACAACTGTCTTGGTTGGCATATTCAATCCTACTGCGAAGGTCTCGGTTGCGAACAGGACTTTGATGAGGCCTCGTGAGAATAGGATTTCCACGATTTCTTTCAGCAATGGAAGCAGACCGCTGTGATGAAATGCCACGCCCTTTTCTAGAAGGGGCATCAGTGTGAAGTACTGATTGGAGACCACGATATCCGGATAGCGATGAAGATGAAAGCTTACAATATGTTTCATAGCAGCCACTTCGCTGCTGGTGATTAGGTTCTCTTCCACTTTCTTCGCGTATTCCACACAGAGTTTGCGAGACAACACGAAGAAGAGAGCAGGAAGGGCA
>Ga0214174_100073_pt1 | contig 13844 bp, 12 predicted proteins | sample TroBogEpilimnion_14_FD_153012 | JGI IMG/M metagenome (GOLD analysis project Ga0214174, IMG submission 153012) | Freshwater microbial communities from Trout Bog Lake, WI - 31JUL2007 epilimnion | ecosystem: Environmental > Aquatic > Freshwater > Lake > Epilimnion/Euphotic zone | place: Trout Bog...
TGCACCCAGATAAACCGCCCGCGCATCTTCACGTCGGTCGCCACGGCCTCGACCACTTTCAGTCGGTATTGCCGGCCCAAGTAACGATGCGTCTCGCCGCTGACATACCGGCGCGGCGGTGTCTGCGGCAGAAAGTCGCTGAAATAGCGTTGCTGCCGTTTGATCCAGACCGCCCGCTTACGCACCCGCGCCAGCACGTTTTCCAGCGCCGCCTTGTGTGGCGCCGTCACCACCACGCCCAAGTCCGGTTGCACCGTGATCGCCAGCGTTCGCCGGTTGGACCGCCGCAAGCGGAACGCAATCTTCGCCCCGGCAAAAATGATTTCGTGTTGATGATTCATGGTGGCCAGATTGACAATGGCAATGCACCTAACGCGGATAACGATTTTTTGCGATGTCCAAAGATTTCTCGACGATTGCGTCCATGTCCTCAATCGTCAGGGCAATGCCGAGATCACGTTTGGTGTCATATAGCAGATCGTCAATCGCGTTTCGCATCTGGTTTTGCACGTCCATGTTTGTCCGCCAATCCACCACCACCAGGGCTTGAATGGCGTCATCAATCTCAATCGCCACGTCAGCGGACAGATCGTCTAGCGCCTCCTTCGCTTCGCCCAGCCGCGCGACAACTTCTTTCACCACGCCGTAAAACGCCTTCGCCACGTCGCGGTTGCGCAGCACTTCCGGCACCTGGTCGCCCGTCCGCGTCAGCACGGACTGCATGATGTCTGTGACCTTGTTCAGATAATCTTTTTCGTTGATGCGGTTTTTCCGGTAGTCATCAATCGTGTCTTGCAGGAGGCGGCCGAACCGCCGGTAGAAAACCGGGTCTTCGTCCATCTTCTCGGTAATCGTCCGCGCTGTCCGGTGCGCAATCGTGTCCGCCTTCGACGCCGCGCTCTCCAGCTTTTCCACTTCCTTCTTGAACGCATCGCGCTCGAAAATGTTCACCGGCGGCGTGACCTGCTCGATGCCCTCGGAATGCACATGCGTATCAATCAGCTTTTGCACCTTCTTTTCGTAATCCTTGTAATCAATTTCTTCCGCGTAGCGTTGCTTGACCGCCACGCGCAGTTTTAGGAAAAAAGTCAGGTCGTTTTTGTAGGTGTTGATTTTTTTCTCCGGCGTGTCCCGCAGGAATTGCATCGTCGCCAGCGCAATGCCCAGCGTGCGGCAATACGCGTTCAACTTCTCATAAAACGTTGCGCGCAATTCGTCGTCGGCCAGCAGTTGCTCGTATTTTTCCTTGTCCTTGGAATTCTTGACCGTCTTGAAAACGTCCCACAACTCGGAATGTTTTTGCGGCAGACTTTTGATTTCCCCGCTCACGTCCGTCGCCGCCCCCGCGATGTCCTCTTTTTCAAACCCCGGCAGCGCGCCATATAAATCCATCGCCTCGCCGAGTTGTTGCAGCACGCCGTAGTAATCAATGATGAAGCCGAAATCCTTGCCGTCCGCCAGCCGGTTCACGCGGGCGATGGCCTGCAACAGATTGTGTTCCACAAACGACCGGCACAGATAAAGCACGGTGTTTTTCGGCGCGTCAAATCCCGTCAGCAGCTTGCTGACGACAATTAAAATTTCCGGCTCCGGGCCGTGCTTGAAACCGTTGATGACTTGTTCCAGATATTGTTTTTCCGTGCCGTATTTCGTCATCATCTTTTTCCAGAACGCGCGGACTTCTTCCGTGTCCACCTCCAGCACGTCCTCTTGTTCTTCCCGCGTGTCCGGCGCGGAGATCACCACTTCGCTCGTCACCTTGCCAAATTCATCCAGGTATTTTTTGTATTTCAGCGCCGTCGCCTTGTTCGGCGCGGCCAGTTGCGCCTTAAACCCCGTGCCCTGCCAGTTCTGGCTGTAATGCTCGCTGATGTCGAAAGCCGCTTCATACACCTTGCGGTCAGCCTTGTTCAACTGGTCCGCCGAGGCGAATTTCTTTTTCAAATCCGCCCGCTGGGCGTCGCTCAATGGTTGCGTGACCACTTCAAACCACTTGTCTATGGCCTTTTGGTCCACCTGTTGCAGCACCAGCCGCCCCTCGTAGAGCAGGGGCACCACGGCCTTGTCTTTCACGGCCTGGTCAATCGTATAGCTCGGCTCGATATAGCCGCCGAACTTGTTAGCGGTCTTGTGCTCCTTTTTCATCAGCGGCGTGCCGGTGAACCCGATGAAGCACGCATTCGGCAGAATTTTTTCCATCTTCGCGCCCGTCTCGCCATACACGCTCCGGTGGCTTTCATCCACCAGCACGAACAGGTTCGGCGATTCATTCTTGAAATCGCCCGCGTCCATCGCCGAGGCGAATTTATCAATGACCGTCGTGATGACCGTCGTCTTGCCTTCCGTGATCAGCTTGGCCAGATGTTTGCCCGTCTGCGCCTGCACCGGTTCCAGCCCGCAGTGATGGAAAGTTTTTTTGATCTGCTCGTCCAAATCCACGCGGTCAGTCACCAGCACGATCACCGGATTCGGGATTTCCGGCTCCCGCGCCAGCGATTGCGCCAGCATCACCATCGTCAGCGATTTGCCCGAGCCTTGCGTGTGCCACACCACGCCGCCCAGCCGCCGGCCACCGGTGCCGAGCTTACGCACGCGGGCGAGGATGCTGTTGACCGTGAAAAATTGCTGGTAGCGCGCAATCTTCTTGTCGCCCGCGTCATAAACGATGAAGCGCCACGCCAATTCAATCAGCCGCTCCGGCCGGCATAGGCTGTAAAGCGTCCGGTCCTGCTCCGTCACCTCGCGGCCTTCGGCCTCCAGTTCCTCAAAATACTTCTTCACATAGCCGAACCGGTCGGCGAACAAATTGTCCTTTTGCGCCCGGCTCAAGGGACGGTTGATCAGCGCCGAAACCTCCTTGCTGATGTCCTTGGTCTTGCCATCGTCCAGCTCGCGCCATGTCGCCCAGAACTTCGCCGGTGTGCCCGTCGTCGCGTAGGCCGCGGCATTCGCCGCCACCGCCAGGAGCAGTTGCGAGAACACGAACAGCTTCGGAATGTAATCATCGCCCTGGTTGCGGATGTTCTGCGAAATCGCTTGTTCCACCATGTCCTTGCCCGACTGCTTGCACTCGATGACACAGAGCGGAATGCCGTTCACGAACAGCACAATATCCGGGCGACACGTCGCCTTGCTGGCGGTGCGTTCCACTTCAAATTCCTCGGCGACGTGAAACACGTTGTTCGCTGGGTTGCGCCAGTCGATGAACTGCAGCGTGAAACTTTTCGTGTCGCCCTCAACGGTCTGCTCCATCGCCTTGCCCAGCACCAGCAAATCGTAAATTTGCTCGCTCGTCCGCACCAGCCCGTCGAACGGCACATCCTTGAGCGCTTGGATCGCCGCTTGGATGTTCGCTTCGCTAAACGGCAGCGACTGCCCCCGGTAATTGATGCGGTTCAGCTTCCGAAGTTGCGTCGCCAGGATGCCTTCCAGCAGCACGTTGCCCAGCTTGCCCTTGCGCTCCAGAAAAACTTCCTGCGGGCGCAGATAGGTATAGCCTAGGTTTTGCAGCAGTTGCAACGCGGGCACCTGCGAAACGTGATCTTCCTGAAACGATGGCGTGTTCATGGCCTAAAACGATTTCTTGGACGTATAATTCGGGATATGTTTGCCGATATGTCCGACCACGATTTTTTTTGCATCTTCATCGAAGGCAAAATGGATTCTCACCAGTTTCGGTGAAAAGTTCCCGTGCTTCAAATGAGGCGTGATGTCAATTTCCTTGCCGTTGTGCTGGAGCTTGCGCAGTCGCATGAGCTTCGCATCGTCCTTCGTCATCTTCCCTTCGCTCATCGCTAGGTCATAGCCGGTCTTCGCTTTGAACTTACCTTCGAGATCCTTTTCGCCATCTTCAAATTTCATTCCGTGTAAAGTCTCTTGGAGATGAACCAGCATCGCCCACGCTTCCGCTACGCAAGTGCATTCGTTAAAATCGGCCGCTGTTTTTAACGCATTGTCCGTAATGACCAATCGAGGAAATGCAAGCCTGGCCGCTTTTGCCACGTCGCCCAAATTCTCTGGCAAGACCGGCAGAATTGCCGCCACATTTACGGATTCATCGCCGCCTGCATCTTCCAAGTGTCCCTGCAAACCCTGAATCTTGAATTTCAACTCTCCGGTTTCCTTTTCGAGAGCATCAATTTGATTGGCGTAGTTCGCCGCCTCGCTCTTCGCGTTGTCCCGTTCTTCGGCCACCTTGGCGTGCTCTGCAAAAAACTCGTCCAATATCTTTTGCTGTTCGGGATTTTCGGCTTTGACCTTGTAGAGCTTATCTAGCCCAATCAAACGGCCAATGTCCTCGACGGATTCAACCACGCCTTTTTCCGCCAAGGTGTGATTCCGCAGTAGACCGTGTAGGATGCCAGCCCGATGGTCGGCATAGTTCGGATGGCGGATGTCATACCAGCGGTGCCGGTCGGGAGAATTGCGGCGATTATTAAATGGGAAAAACACCCGGAAATGGCCGAGCTGAACATGGTAATCCTTCGGCATGAAGTGTTGAAACTCCTCTGCCAGTTCCTTGTTGGTCGCCATCATCGCGACTTGGGCCTTGCCGGTCAGATCGCGGGCGAGCCAGCGCGCTTCATCTTCCTGGTCTTGGCCATCACCGTTGAAGACGATCAGCGGATAACGCCGTTCGGGTGATTGAATAAAATCCGCGAGCACCTTGCCCATGCCCACCGTCTTGAACGGCACCGGCTCTTCGATCAATCTGAATTCTGGCCGCCCGCTATAAACAGTGTTGCCTTTCAGCAAGTATCTAACCACTTGAGGCACCGTGGACGATGGCTCTTCCCGATGCCCGCTCAAATCTTCTGCGTTCCAAGCGTAGGAATTACGCACGGAGACAATGACGTCCGAGCCATCTTTTTTGAAACCGATGTCCGTATACCAAAACCGCTTCCGGCCCAAAGTCCGATCCGGCTCGGTGTAATGCATTGCCCAGGCTTCATCCGTCTCGCTTAAGAAAGAGTTTGTCATCAGCGAAGCGTGTGTCTGAAGTAAGTTAGGCCAGTCGCAGCGGTAGAAAAAATCGTTCGCCCGCCCTTTTAACACCGGGTCCTTTTCGCGATACAAAATCCATCCATAAACATTGCGTTTCAGTCGTTTTAACGCCTCGCCGTCAACGTTGACCACGCGAAAACTCGTCTGATAATGTGTTATGTAATTATTCATATTTTCCCAGGTGTTTTAGTTTACGATTATTTCATGTTTCAGTTTTCAGCGTTTCAGATTTTCACCCTGACTTCGCCGGTGAGCAGTTTTTGCATCAACCCGCGCTTTTGTTCCTTCAACGCTTCCAGTTGTTTTTCCAGTAACTTGATTTCTTCGTCGCAGGTGTTCAGCACGGCGGCAACCCGTTTTTGTTCCGGCACGGCTGGAATCGTGACGTGAATCCGGGCGAAGTTGTGGTATTTCAGAGACAGCGTGTCGTCCACCAGACCTTGCGAGTTCCGGTGAAATTTATGAATCATCGGCGCAGTCTTAAAAAGATACGCAGCAAACTGACCGTCAATTTGTTTGGACGGAATTAGGATGGTGTAGGCGGGGCTGACAATGCCTTCGATTTGGGAAAGGCCCGCGACACCTTGCCACATCCGCATGGTGTTGTAACCAATGTCGCCGGGCGTGATGCGCAAATACTTGGACTTATCCTCACTGGATGAATCACGCTTCGTCAGCGAGTCACGCGGCACGACACCGTTCTGGCCGGTGATGGCAACCAGCGGCAAATCTGTCCGGCCAATTTCCACCCGTTCCGTGAACAGCTCGCCCAGCCGGTGAGTGCGCCACCGCTCGCCTTTGAACTCCTTGAGTCGGGACAAACCACAAAGGAGCTTTTGCATAAGCCCTTTTTTCACTTCTTTTTTCTTAATTATCAGTTTTTGAAAAGAACCAATCCAGTTATCCCAGAGATTAAGAATTTGAGAGATTTTTTTCTGTTCGCCTATTGGTGGCAATGGCAAAAGATATTTCTTTAAGTCTTCGCCAGTTATTCCAGAAATCGTTAATTGGCGAGTGATGCGAAACATTTGCCGCCTGCCGGTTGGACTCTCAATGAAATAAAAAACAAAAACTGGATCCGCCAAATCTTCGTTTATTCTTATGCGAAGGACAGATGATTCAAAAGTGACTGGCTCTTGAAGCTCACCAACTAGGACGCATTTACCAGAACCTTCAACTGCAATTGACCGTCTCGCAAATAGTAGATCATTTTTTTTCAATTCATATTGCGCCAATTCTTTTTTTGTTACTTGAACACGTTGCATGCCACCGTTGGCGATAAGATTGCCGGAAAACATTTCAGGCATGTGAACCATTTCAACTCCAGATCCATAATCGGTCTTTGATTTATAGAGTCCGTTCTGAGGGCCTTTCGTGGCGATTGCCCCAATAAATAAAGACTGCCAATCATGAGGGATAGGTCCAATTATGGATTGCCCGTTATGACATCCCTTCAATGTGTCAGACTTCATAATCCCAGTTCCTTCAAAAATCCATTCATCTGCTTTCGCACGCCTACCAGTTGAGTTTCCAAGCCGTCAATTTCCTTTTGAATGGCATTCAAATCCACCGGCTTCTCCGGTTCAAACGTGTCCACATAGCGCGGAATGTTCAGGTTAAAATCATTCTCCGCAATTTCTTCCGGCGTGGCGCGGTAGGCATATTTGTCCACCGTCTTGAACGCCTTGTAGGTCGCTACAATCTTTGCAATGTGTTCCGAGCCCAGCTTGTTCTGGTTCGTGCCTTCCACATATTCCCGGCTCGCGTCAATAAACAGCACGTCCTTGGTTTTCTTACCGCGATTGAAAATCATAATCACCGCCGGGATGCCGGTGCCGAAGAACAGTTTTTCCGGCAAACCAATCACGGCCTCCAGCGCATTTTCCTCAATCAACGCCTGCCGAATCCGCCCTTCGCCGCCACCCCGGAACAGCACGCCATGCGGTGCCACCACGCCCACCTTGCCGCTGCCCTCGACGGCGGTTTCCACCATGTGACTGATGAAGGCATAATCGCCCTTGCTCTTCGGCGGCACGCCGCGATGAAACCGGTGATGCTTGTCCGCTTCGGCGTCCTCCGCCCCCCACTTATCCAGGGAGAACGGCGGATTTGCCACGACCACGTCAAACTTCATCAGCGCATCCTTCTCGATCAGCTTCGGGCTGCCAATGGTATCGCCGCGCTCAATTCGCGCCGCATCCTTGTTATGGACGAGCATGTTCATCCGGCACAGCGCCCACGTGGTCACATTTTTTTCCTGCCCGAACAGCGAGAAATCGTTGTCCCCCACTTGGTCGCCCACCTGAATCAGCAGCGAGCCGGACCCGCACGTCGGGTCACAGATGCGACTGCCTTTTTTCGGCGCGAGCAGTTTCGCCAGCAATTCCGAGACTTCGCCCGGCGTGTAGAACTCGCCACCTTTTTTGCCGGCGTCGCTGGCAAAATGCCCGATGAGATATTGGTAGGTGTTGCCGATGATGTCCTGCTTGCCCACGCGTGATGGCCGCAGGTCGAGGTCTTCCACGGCAAAATCTTCCAGCAAGGTTTTTAGCTTTTTATTTTTCTCTTTGGTTTCGCCCAGCTTGTCCGAGTTGAAATCAATGTTCTGAAACACGTCCTCCAGCTTGGCCTTGTTGGCGTCTTCAATCTGCTCCAGCGCCGTGTTGATCAGCTCGCCGATGTTGTCGGCGCCGCGCTTGGCGTGCAGGGAATAAAAATCGCAGCCGTCCGGCATGATGAAGCGCTCCCGCGCCAGCCGCCGCGCCACGCGCTCCTTGTCGCCCTTGTATTCGGCGTTGTATTCCTCGCACTTGTCCCGCCACAGGTCGGACAGGTATTTCAAAAACATCATCACCAGGATGTAGTTTTTATACTGGTCGGGATCAATGGAGCCGCGAAAAGTATCGCACGCCCGCCACGCCACGTTGTTGATTTCGTCTTGGTTGATCGGTTTCATAAAAAGTAAGGTTGTTGAATTGTTTAAGATTGTTGACTGGTCATCGAACGTTTGATGGCATCCAGGGCCGCGGCATCCACCAGCGTTTTACGCCGCTCGCCGATTTCTTCCAGCAGGACTTGTTCGGCCAGCACGAGCCCTTGCAACGCGATAATGCTTTCCTGCACCTTCACTGGAGGCACCGGCACATCGAGCTGGGAAAGCGCGGCCATCGGCACAAATGGCAAAGCGGATCCCATGCGCATTGCGCGAATCTTGGTTTGGGTTTCCGGCAGATTCAAATACCAGGTCAAGTATTCACCGAAGCTGACACTTTCCTTCGGGGTCAAAACAAACAAATGCGGCGTGGCGATCGTGTTGTCTTCCGCCCCGCAAAATGTGGCCGCCTCATTCCGGTTGCCGCGGGCAATGAACAGCACATCGCCGTAATGGAGTTCATGCTTGCCGGCACCGTCTGGAAGCCTTACACGCGTCTGCACGTCAGGAACCACGCCGGCGTCAGCCCGCACGTCGCCCATTTGCACCAGCGGACAATTCCCATCATCCACGCGATCAATGGCGCCGCGAAACGGGTAACCCGTCCGAATCGTTACAATTTCACCGAGTTTTTTCATCGTATTTGGTCGCCATACCGATGTTGACCTATATCAACTAGAGCATTGGTTTCGGGGTGACGGGTTAAAACACTGCCAAAGCGGGCATTAACCGGGACGGTTACTGTATCAACCATGGCGACTCCGTCAGCATTCGTTCCCGATAAAATCAGTTCCCCGCCACGGACGCCGCTCAGGTCCAAGTGGTCGGCTACCAGAATTAGGGGGAGATAACCAAGCGGTGTTGTCTCGGCCTCGGCAGACCCGTCGGTAAGACGTAGCGTTTGCAGATTGCCCAAAACATCCTCAGGACGCCCCTGCCAGCAATTGACAACCTGGCCGTCTGTATTCTTGATGCGAAAGCGGTAGGTCACCAATTCAACCTGACCCTCACCATCCTTTTCAATCTCCACCCACGCACAACCGACCGGTCCCGTTTCGGCGGTGGTCTCACCATTCAACATTGCTCTTTTAATTTTCAGCATAATTTTTACTCTTTCGTCTTCGTCTTCAGCCGCACAGCAGCTAACGTGAATCATATTACGGCAGATTTCAAAAATAGTCAAGCACTTTTTATTTGCGTCTTTTCTATTCACGGGTTATGGTGCGTTGACTCGCCCAGCGTGTCAAAACAAACAACAAAGTATAAAACTATGAAAAAGCCCTTATTATCCGCCAAACTCACCAAAACCCTGCTGTTAAAACTGCCCGCAGGGCATTACTTGACCAGCAATTGCATGACGACGCGCTTTCAGCCGATCTTCGCGCAGACGATCCGGCCCGCCGCCGAGCGGGCGGCGCAGTGGCGGGAAATTGTCACCGCCGGTGCCAATGGCCGGCTGTGCTACGTTTATGAAACCGCCGCCGATTACCAGGCCGTCGCCGTTCAGCGTGTGCTGCCGGTTCGGAACGACCTCAATTAACAGCCTATGACCTCCAGCAATCTTATGGACCTTTCCAATTTTACCCTAGAAGATTTGACTCGGCCCTTCCGCGATTTTTCCCGCTGCGATAGTCCCATCGAAGATTTATTCTACTACGACATTCAGAAAGTGATTCCCGACGACGCGACCATGCAGCGTCAGTTTGAGTGTCCGACGGCGCTGGGAAATTTCCGGCTCGATTTTATTCTGGAGCTGCCCGGCCGCCGGGTCGGTTTCGAGTGCGACGGCAAAGATTTCCACGAATCGGAAAAAGACAGTGTCCGTGACCGGGCCATCGTGGATGCCGGCCATGTGGAACGCATCTACCGGCTGCGCGGCTACGACATCCATTTCCATCTCCATGACGCCTTTGACCTGATTGCCGCGCGCGACAAAGAAATTTTTTCCGTTCGCGGGCGGGCCAACATCAAATGCCTGGCCACCCGCGAATGTGAGCGGCTGGATGATGCCACCTATCCCGACACGTTTTTTTCCTACGTCACCACGCGTCATTATGGGCGCCGCCCCAAGCCGGACCTCGACACCGAGAGCGACAATTATTGGGAGGAAGATTCAGAACAACCCAAATTCCAAAAGCCGACCATCGTCTATTGGACCCAGAAAAAAACGCGCCAGACCATATAACCAAATTCCATTGCCGGCCTGTGGCCGTTCCGCTACCGTCGCGCTCGGAATGTTTCAAGCAGAGCTAAACGGCAAACTGCCATCATCCGCCAGCGACCGGGAGGATGTCCTGACGTCCAACGTATTCTCGTTCCTTAAATACAGTCACCGCCCCACCTACCTCCGCCAGTTCCTTCGCTTGGCGGGTCTCAATATCAAGACCAGTGAACTTCACCGGGTCAAATTTGAATTCTGGCCCAACTACCACGACGGCACCCAGCCTGACGTGATCATTGAGACGGACAACTGTTATTTGCTCGTTGAAGCCAAATACTTTTCGGGCGTTACCGAGGAACACGGCAATCCCGCCGGCCAGCTCATCCGGGAATTTGAAACCGGGGCAATGGAGGCGCGCAACCGCGCGAAGTCGTTCCACCTTTTGCTTTTGACGGACGATGCCACGCGACCGTCTCGGCTTCTCGCGCAGATGCCGGCCAAGTTTCAGAACAAAACATCGTGGACAAACTGGCAGGCCATCGCCCAGATGATTTTGGACGTGGTTGATAGTATGGGCACCGCCGCGCCGGACTACGAATTCGCCAGCGACCTTTACGAGCTTTTGGACTACAAGCACCTTCGGGGATTCAGAACTTTCGCCCAAGCTAAAAACATCCCCGCGCATCCCAAAAATTCGCAGGTATTTTTTGCCGCCGAAACCGCTAGTTTTCGAGGGGCATTTATCGGCTTTGAGCCGACCCTTGCCATTTTGCCAGCCGCACCTAAACCCACAGCGGTAATTTTTTATTCGACCGGAAACCGATTCAGTCTTCCCATCATTTCACGACCCCTGTTTAGAAATCACATCTTTTTAACCGGAACACAATATGAGCACACAACTTGAAACAAGCTGGCGCAACGCGTTTGAATACGTCCAGAAATTTTATCTGGAGACATCCTATTTGATCAAGGAGGTGGAGGGGCACCTGGAAAAAGAGCCGGAGAAATTCGCAATCTGTCGCGGCAATGGTTACACAGTCTCCTCATATACTTCCGCCGGTTTGGATCCACGGCAAGTGGCGTGCTGGATACCATCAACGATTGCCGTGGCCTTTGTTCCAGAGCAGGCCACCAAAACAACCAAAGGCTTCACCGAAACGCCCTTCGACAAATCGCTTCGTGTTCTGATTATGCACGTCGAAGCTTATTGGAGTGAAATGGAGCGGCCAGTCATTTACTGCGGTTTCTTGGAAAAGATAAAATGTAAACAACGGGACTGGAAAAGATTTGAAAAGTTAATGTTTGAGTTCGCTTATCACCCGGATGAAATATTCGCCAAGCTGCCGAAAATTGATTACGAGGATAGGGATTGCAGCTTTGCCGGCCATGTCCACACCGTGCCATTGTTATCCATCAGTTCCGCGCAAGACGTGAAAGACAAACTGGTCAATCCCATGCTGAAACTTTACCGGAAGTAGCCACTGGCACTACTGGCGACGCTATGCCTGAAATTCCCAGCATACATTTCGTGATCGAAAAAGAAGAGGTCTTGGCGGGCGATAATTCCCGCACCTTGGATTTTTTCAAAATGCTGACCGAATCAGAAGTGGCGGCTAGGATTCAATTCCAGAACATCATCATTTCCTTCAATGGCTACGATGATGATGTGAGGGAAGTTTTTGAAATTGATCCAATTCGGGATTTCGTCCAAAAACTTGATTTAGAATTTCCTTACTGGCTTTATTTTTTGGACCCATGTTCGCCGTCGTTTTATGCGATAGCCATGTGCTTCCTTCCGCCCAGCCTGACGGACGAGGGTAAGGCGAAACATCACCCGCCCAGACTTAAAGACCTCCTGCTCAGGCGATGGATTCCCGCCCTATACGATATTGGCCAGAGGACGGGGATGACTGAAAGCGAACTCGATTTGATTGCCCTGCGCTGGGGAGACTATTTTTTCAAAGGCCCGCAAAAACCGCCCATCGTGAACTAGAGCGGTAAAGAGTCCCAAAGATTATCACAGGTCCCGGACAACGCCGATCCAACCGAAAATTTTTCCGTTGGATTTTCTTTTTGTCCGGGCAGCCGGCGTGTTCAGTTTTTACCTGCGGGCACAATCGCAAACCATGCTTTCGCCGCGTCCGGTTGCACCAGCTCTTTGTAGTGCTGGAAAATCATCTGCGGCGAGTTGCCGGCCTCCAGCGACACATTGGCCACGTTGCCAGTCTCCGACACGCGGTAGGAAATGAACGAATGCCGGAGCGCGTTTTGCTTCCATGCGAACGGTGCCCAGCCTTCATCCTCCGCCGTGTCCGACCCCAGCGGCAGGACCGAACCCCGCGCCCGCCGGCCCTTCTGATTTTCATTATCCTCTTTCCGCCGTTTGGCTGCCCGAGCATCGGCCGCCTTCAAATCCTCTTCGCTGACACCCTTCGCCGCCGCCCACGCCGCTCGCCGCGCCAGATTCACCTTGCGGGTCATGTCCCTGAATTGATCCACCATGTTCGCGAACGAGCAGACCGGCCCCGCTTCTTTCCAGTGCGGTTTGAGCCACGCCGCCAGGTTCGGCAAAATCGGAATCACCCGCCGGCTCGCCGTCTTGGCCGCGCCCGCCCGGATTTCAATGATGCCGGCGGCTTGGTTCACATGCTTCCAATCCAGCCGCTGAATTTCCGCGTGTCGCACACCGGCAAACGCGCTGATTGCCATGAAGGGCAGTTGATCGTCCGAAGCCACCGCCAGCAGTTCCGCCATTTCCTTCGGCGTGAAAATCTCAATCTCCCCGCCTTTGTCCTTCGCCAGCGGAACCGCATCCATCTCGTCGTTATCTTTTTCCAGATACTTCCGCGAAATGGCGTAATTGAAAAGCACCTGGATGGAGGCGCGCAGATTATTCCGCGTGCGCGGCCCGACCTTCAACTCGCGCAGCCAGCCATCCACTTCCGTCCCGCGCACATCCCCGATACGGTTGCAAAAACGGCGCATGAACCGTTTCATGTCATACGACAGTTGATTGATGTAGCGGTCGCTCAACTGGTCGGCCCGCTTCAGGTCGATCATTTCCTTCACGACCTCCGGCACCAGTTTCGACTCCATCTTCTCGGGATGCCGGCGCACGTAGTAATCCACCGCCGCCGACAGCGACACCCCGCCCAGGCGTTTGATGGCACTGGCGTATTCCGACGCCGCGAACTCCAGCGACGCGCCGGAAGGTTTCAGCAGATCAATTGCGCGGCAGTAGGCGGCGCTGTCGGCATTGGTGAGCTTGGCGGCGCCGTGATCGCCCCGGTCCAGCTCCTCGGCCTTTTTCTTGGCGGCTTTTTTTGCCGCCTTGAGTGTGGGAAAAACGTGCCGCGACCGCTTGCCGTGCATCCAATAAGAAATGGTGAAGAATGGGATTTCCCCTTTGTCCGTCTGGTCCGGGGTATAATAAATTCGGACGCGGGAGGAACCTTTTTCAACGACCCACTTGGTTTCTTTTTCGGGCGCTTTGGGCGTTGACGAAGCATCAGCCGGCGAAGTTCCGGTGATCGTTGCACTGACATGAAGGGCGTTATCCGCCTTCACAGCGAGCATTGCTTTCATACCCCTATACTGTCAGGTAGGTGTCAGGTAATCAAGCAAAACTCACAAAACCGTTGTCAAATATGGTGCCCACGACAGGACTTGAATCGTATTCCGGCCGGTTTCGATGTTCGCAACTAAATCATATTCAGGCCGTCTTTGTTCGCTAGAATTGATGTTTTG
>Ga0214174_100077_pt1 | contig 13587 bp, 27 predicted proteins | sample TroBogEpilimnion_14_FD_153012 | JGI IMG/M metagenome (GOLD analysis project Ga0214174, IMG submission 153012) | Freshwater microbial communities from Trout Bog Lake, WI - 31JUL2007 epilimnion | ecosystem: Environmental > Aquatic > Freshwater > Lake > Epilimnion/Euphotic zone | place: Trout Bog...
CGATACGGCGAAGACAATTGCCCCCGCCATAATCGCCTTGAAGAAAGCCTCGATGTTGTTTTTCCAGATGCGATAGAGAGTGAACAGGGTCACAAAGAAGATCGCCAATTCAAAGATTTTGAACATCATCATTGTCGACGATGATTCAAAATATGCCGCATTGGAGTTGTCAAATTGGCTCCCCGCAACTTCGCCGGTCACCAATGTCTGCACTGATGAAAATGCCATCATGGCTACTGAGTACACAAAAATTGTGACCAGTGTTGCAATCCACTTATTCTTCATCTTCTTCTTCCTCTTCTGCAAAACGCCAAGCAACAATATTGAAACCATTAGTGGATTTGTTGCTCCAATCCCAGCGTTCCGAAAGACGTTTGCGGTTATTGATTTCGCCGCTTTCTAAAAACACCTCGGTGTACTTTCCTTTTGCTTCCTCTGGGGGAATATCCTCAGATGTTGGAATATGCGGACGCCAATATTTTTTTTTGGCTTTCTTTTTTTCAATTTTTTCACTCATTTCATCGCGAAGTTTATTTATCAAATTTAATACCCAAATTTTGTCTTCAGTTTTCATTTTTGCTCTCCATCAGGTGAAATTGCATTTTGAATATCAAGTGCAATGGTAGGAAGGTTTGTTGGTGATCCATCACCGGCGAGACGAGCATACCCAACGATGTCGTCCCAATGATCGCGGAAATCTTGATCGCCACTTAAGATGCGAGAAATTTTCAATGCGACCATTTCAAGCGATTCTTTTTGCATGTCGGTCAACTTCTGCCAGTTCCTGCCGCTACGCATTACATCTTTAAGCGACTGGCTCAGACCAGCGTTTTCCAAGAAGTTGCCGTGAGTTTTTTGACGAGTAGCCAAAATGTTCATTTTGTTCTCCAAATGAAATTCTTGATTCTGGTATATAAGCTCAATTTCTGCGGTTGATATTTTTTCTCCTGTTTGACTTCGTGCCAATTGTGCGTTTTGCCCGTCAGGCCTTGACGGTAAAACAATTCTGCCAAGATGTCGTAACGCTCTTCCCAACCACGAATGACCCTCCGAAGGCGTCTCTCTTCTGATTGGGTCCCAATCAACGGTTGTTCCTCGATGATGTCCCATCTACGATCCTCGCTCCTGCGAGCATTATTATTGCTCTCTCCTCTCAACAAAGCATTCTCGACCTCAAGGTCCGCAACGCGTCGTTTGAGACGTTCGTAATCTAATGTTGTTGGCATCATTTCCAGTCCTTCGGGTTTACAAGACGATAAGTGTTGCCCATCTGGCCCACATATCCCTTTTCAAAATAATCCTTCACATTGACAGCATTGGCCTTCTGAAGTTTCCATATCTGATCGCGCACAGTCCATCGGAGGCTGCCAACTTCTTCGGCCATCTCTTCATACGTTCCAGAAAATTCTTCGTATTCGTATTTATAAAACAACTTGATCCAGAGGATCTTAGCTGGTGCGCTAAGACCCTCGTGATTAACTGCTGCCATAATTGTGTTTAGCATTATGACTCCTTCTTTTTGTCGACAACTTTCACAACGGTGAATGTGTTGCCATCCATTTTGCATGCAGAGTAAAGCTTAAACTGCTCGGCGGTCACGCCATAAAGACGCTCCATCTTTTCAAAATCAGTGATTGAGCGCTGGGACAAATACACATGAACATTGCGCTCAGTGCCCTCGTGCAAGCCCATGTTATATTCCGCCTCAACAGCTTCCTGCAAAGCCTCGTAAGCAGCCTTGGCCTGCTTGTACACTGCTTCGGCGTCAACGAGTTGGTCGAGAAGGGAACGGTTTGACATCTGAAATCTCCATCTAAATTTGGATCAGCACCGCGCTGATGAGTATTGTATAGCGGGCATTTTATTGCCCGTCAACACCTTTTATAAAATTTATTGCAATTATTTGCATGACCATCCCTGTCCACGACAGCATGCCAAAAAACCCTAATATTTCAGCGATTTCTTGCCTACCCATAGTTTTTCCACTTCGCGTTTAACATATGGCCGGACCAGCTCCGGCAGCTCATTAAGGGCGTTTATTCTATCATTTCTCGTTTCTTTGGCCATAATTTTTTTGGCCGCAAGATAAATGGCAAACGAACACGCCGATCGAATCGGTCCTGTTTGGTCAGCAAGATCTCGCCTGCCCGCCATCACGTCATCGATAATTTCGCTTGGCCTGCCATTCGGCCACGTAATCGGTGAAAGCGTCCCACGCGGCGTCTGCGCCGAGCGCGATGCAGACGAACGAACCTGCTTTTTTCGAGGCATCCAAATACTCCTGTTGTCCTTCTTGCCATTTTGATTTTGTGTGATCTCTGCGCTTGATTTCGCAAACAAACGATGGAAACCCCGGTATGATAATATCAGCCGCGCCTTTGGTCATTCCCTCTGCGCGCTCGAACGCGGCTTTTGTCCACGTCCTTAATCCTTCATTGCGTGGGTGAAGCGCGATCAGCCCCCACGATTCTGCGTATTGCTCTCTTAAGCGACCAAAAAAAGTCACTTGCTCGAGCGTTTCACTTGGGCACTGTCCGCGATACGACATATCGCCATAGACAGGCAAATCACTTGGGAACTTCATCTGCCCTCCGATTGTATGCATACACTTTGTAAAATTTGGAATCGGTGTCTTTTGCGTAAGTGATTGTCTCAGGTGGATTGCCACCTAACCCAAGAAACATGCTGCGCTCTTGGAAGCCTTTTGACCACGTTGGTTCTTTGAAAACCCAAAACGGAAACGATCGATAAGGTGTCGTGACATTAATGCGCCAACACTCGCGCCCTGATTGGCTGATCGTGCTCGCAACTTCCCATCCGATCACCTTGTCCGTTTGACGCCGCGTCGGATCCGCCTTCATTTCTTTGAACGCCGCGACGAGCTTCTCATTGGGGTCTACGATCTCACCCTTGCATTCGGTGCAGTAACGAGCCGCGATGTCGTTTTCAGCATCGCAGTGGGGGCACTGCTTAAACGTGTATCTATACCCGCACTGAGTGAGGTTGCCCGCGACCAATACTCGACCATTACATCTTCTGCCATAGTGTGCCGGGACGTCCCCGTATTCTGACTGAATTGGTTTTTCGTCGAGATCGCAAAAGTACCCAGAAGGACTGATGTTGAACCCTGAAGGGTTAGGCCGCGCTTTGTATTCATTTTCCACCTCGCACAACGGGCATTTGCATTTGATGTAAAGGCCTTCTTCCTTCGCCTTGATCGTTCTAATGTTCGGGGCAAACACGTCGCCATCTGGGCAGTGCCGCTCAATGTTCTCGGCATAATCGAGGATCAAGCAATCTTCTTTCCCGTCGCATAAACGCAACCCACGGCCAATGATCTGCTGCAGAAGACCGACCGATTCCGTCGCGCGCAACATAGCAATGACGTCGACATGCGGTGCGTCGAAGCCGGTGGTCAAAACCGACACGTTCACAATGTATTTGATCTCGCGCGCTTTGAACCGAGCTATGATGTCGGCCCGCTCTTGCCTCGGCGTGTCGCCTGTTACGATCGCGGAAAGCTCCTGTGGCAGGCTGGCAAGGCATTCATAGGCATGCTGCACCGTGGCAGCAAAAATCATCACGCCCTGCCTGTCGCGGCTCTGCGCGACCACGTCAGCGATGATGTCAGCAGTCGTGCGCCCCAGCCCGACATAAGCGCGATCGACATCGGCGGCGTCAAACTGGCCACGGCTGTTCAACTTCATGTCGAGCGTATGATAGCTTTCGGCGTGAATTGTGCCAATCACCGGCCTTGTGAGATACCCCATACCAATGAGCTGGCGCGCCGTGATGCGATCGACGCATGCCGCAAAATACGGCTTGTCTGTCTCGTGAGATGGCACCGGCGTCCCGTCCGGCCATTGCCCGAAGATATAACCGGATCCCATGCGATATGGCGTTGCCGACATGCCGACGACGCGCAAGTTCGGGTTCTGCTCCCGCATGTTGTCGATGATGGATTTGATTGTCGGCGTGATGCCGTGGCACTCATCGACAACAACCATAGCGAATTGGCTGCCGAATTTTTTGATTCGGTTGTGAACAGTGATGGGCGTCCCGAAAACGACCGGGTGACGCAACGACTTCGACCCGGCGCTTGCCGAAAAGATCGAGTATTTGTTGCCGGTCAATTCGTACTTCTCGCTGTTCTGGATCACCAGCTCGGCGCTCGGCGCAAGGCATAGAACGTGTTTGCCGCCTGATATGCGGTGAATAGTTGAAGCAACCTCCGCAATGATATGGCTCTTGCCTGCGCCGGTCGCAGCCTCGATCAAGCATGGCTCGCGCGTCTTCTTAATCCAGTCAATGATCGCGTCATGCGCTGTCTGTTGATATGGCCTAAGCATCATTGCCCTACAAAAATTGTTTCTGTTGGAGATTCGTCGAACAGATACCAGCAGGCGTTGTCCTTGCCGAGCGTCTTGCCGAACCATTTGACGCGACCGACGGCCACGATCTTATGGCATCGGCTCAGATACGGGATCGCTTGCTTTGTGTGCGCCCAGTCCGCGTCAAAGAGCAGCCATGTCGGACCCCAAAAGAACGACCTCTCGATGATCTGGTGCAATACGTCGCGCCCCCATGGCGGATTTGTAATGACAAGGTCAGCACGTTTCATGTCGTCCTTGTTCAAAAAAACCGCGTCGGCCTGCTGCACAATTTTGTGTTGCGGATCGACGTCATACGCAGCAACGCACTTGTGACCGTGCTTGCTCAATATCTTGATCAAAGCGCCATTACCGGCGCACGGTTCGGCATAGTAAGATTTTGGTTTGAGGTGCTTCAGAAGGGGCAAAACCGCTTCCTCTGGCGTCTCATAAAGATCAAGTTTTTGCCGCTTGAAACTACTGCGCTTGCCCATCTAAATATTTCCCTGCATTCGGCATTTCACGTTCAATCAAATATTGCTCATAAAACATTTTGAGAGGCTTCTGGATAGTATCCATATAGCCCTTGTCAAACTTCACGATCTCAAGATCGTCTCCGTTCGGTGCCCACTGATAAAAGTAGCAGACGCTCCTGTTAGTCACATAAAGTTGAACCTGCATCTGAGCATAATAGTGCGGCTGCATCTTTGCCGTCTTAAAAACAGGCTTGGGGCTGTTCCGCAATCCAAACGGACACTTGACCTCGACCAGTCCTGTCGCGCCGACAAGCCCGTCTGGGCTCGCGCCCAGCCAATCCTCGTATTCATAGAAACCGCACTTCTCGACCGCGACGCCAAAGCTCATTTCAAATTGGCTGATTGCGCCAGCCTCATTGGCCACGCCCCAGTCAGTCGCAAAACTTCCAATAAACTCTCTCGGCGCTCCGTGCCAATCGCGCACCATGCGGCGCATGACATCCTTCTCATTTGAAAACGGCGACAGATTAAGTATCGCGCCGACCGCAGACCCAGTGACGCGGCCCTTGCGGGCGTTAAACCATTCTTCGCTACGCTGTTCCATCATGCTGCACTCTGTTTTTTATAAATATTATATTTGTCCAACACACGCTGAATGACAGCCATTTGCTTTGTCGAAAGTGGCCAAACATTGTCGCGGTAAATTATATCCAAAACAAAATTCTGTTCCCACTCGCTTAACATATGAGTGCCATACTCTTCTGCAAATTCTTGAAGCGCTTTAATGGCTGGTATTGTTTGCTTCCCTTCTCTGTTGGGGCGCATTTCTTCTGCGTGTCTGGCGCGCGTTTCTCTTGCTCGATCTCCTCTTTTCAACATATCATCCCAAAAATCGTTGCTGGGTCGTTTCTGATAAATCGTTGTTGCAAAACACTGTTTCAACAAATCAACGATAGACATCTTTTTTTCTTTTGCCATTTGCGAAATTTTTTTCGCGGCAATAGCGCGCTCGTTATCAAAGTCTGATCCAAGCATGCCAATCAGCTTTGTAATTCTGTCTTTTTCAGCTTGTTCCATTGCCCCCTCGCAAAAGTGGGGACGGCCTCGCGACCGCCCCCGTCCCTTCTAGCCCCTTAGAAGGGCACCTCGTCATCGAGGACTTCGGCAACCTTGGGAGCGGCTGCCGCAGCCATCGCCCCCGCGCCACCGGCGCGAGGAGCCACAGACGAGATCCAATTCATACCCGTGCCGTCATCACGTTTCATCAGCATGACTTTGATCTGCATAGGCTTGTTCGTGACCGTCGACTGCAAGAGGTCAGTGCTCGGAGCTTTACCAGACGCTTTGAGCTTTCCACCTGCGTTCGCGTCGATCGCAAACAGCATTTTCTTGGCCTTGTCCTTCTTTTGGACAGGGTTCTTCGCTTGCGGGTCTTCGTCGTAGACCCAAAGCTTTTGAAACACCTTGCGGTTTTTGTAGTCCGCAGGTTGAACGACGGACCACCGCAACGAGATATATTTCAATCCATTTTGATTGGTTTCGATCTTCGCTTCGTCGATGACGGCGACACAATCCGTTTTGTCTGGGATCGGGTCGAGATTGCCGCCACCTGTTTCAAATTTACTGCCTGTTTTGGCGATGTCATCGCCGTCTGAAAGTTCCCAAAAATCAGCCATGAGCCTTTTCCTTCTTTGCTGGATGCTGTGGTTTCAATGCTGGAATGAAGTTTGCCAGCGGGTTAACGCCCGGCAGCACCGGAATTGGCTCGCTAATGCCAAAACGGTTTTTCGAGACGTTGGCTGCGGTCGCATAAGTGATCAGGACGCGGGTGCCGTCCGAGATCGCTTTTTTCCGTTCGCCCTCACCGTGAGTGAAAGTCTCAAGCTTCAAGAACCCAACAACGTCGACATCATCGACATAGGGAGGCATGCTTTTGGCATGCAAGCGCAATCCGTACTTTGAGAACGAATCGTCATCTGGCGGGTTTTCCATGCCAATCTCAACGTGAGCAATGAACACAGTGTTCATGCCCCGCTTATCGGCAAGGATGCCAGCCGCCTTCCGAAGGCGTTGGTGCATGCCCAGAACGGCGTCACGGCCTGCGCCGTAGCCTCCCAGAGCCTGCTGGATGCCCCTCGGCTTCTTTGGGTCGGTATCCACCACCCATTGCGTAAACATGCGCTCAAGCGCCGTTACGCTGTCAATCACAAGCGTCTGATAATCGTGAGGCTCGTTGATGAGGCCCTTCAGCTGCTCCCACAACTCTTCGGGAGACGTCAGGACCGGAAACGCATCAGGACGCGCGTCTACAGGAATAGCCTGAAGGCCATCCTCGGCGCGGATCACGATGGGTTTTGGGAAAGAGGAAGCCAGTGTGGTCTTGCCCATACCGCTGTCCCCGCAGATCGTTACAATTACCGGACGATCAACCGGTTTACTTACCGTATCTAGAATGCCCATTGGCACACTCCTCTTCTTCGACGGGGTTGACAATAAGGGCATCAGTGTGGGAATGTCAACACCTCAATGTGGAATGGGGCCAACAAAATGGACAACGATACTTTGGAGCGCATCAAGCGCGCTCTTTCTGACCGAAACCTAGCCAAAGTCGCAGCCCAAACCGGGCTGCACGAAAATACGATCCGTGCGATCGCGACTGGGAAAAACACGAACCCGACTTTGCAAACGATTGAAAAGCTGACCGAATATCTGTTCCGCCAGAAAGATTAAAAAATGATGCACCGGAAATTTTGGGAGGCCGGTCATCGCGTTTTTGGACTTCACCCAGTTCGCCGAGACGGCAGCTGCGGATGTGGCCACAAAGACTGCAAGGCCGGTGGAAAACACCCGCTCACCAGCAATTGGACGTACACGCCCGAGTGGTCGGAAGATCAGCTCGAAGTGCAGGAAGAACTCGGCAACTTTGCCACAGGCTACGGCGTTCTAGTCCACAAAATGTTGGTGATTGACGTAGACTCACGCAATGGCGGCGTCGAATCATACGCGCGCCTTGTTGAGGATTTTCCGGACGTCATGGCCGCAGGCTTGATCGTTGAGACAGGCAGTGGCGGCGGATCGAAGCACCTTTATTTCAAGATCCCCGAAGGCCTCGCGCTCGTCACCCACTTGCCGCAATATCCGGGCATCGATTTCAAGTCGTCCGGTTTTGTGGTCGGCCCTGAGTCGCTCCACGCGTCAGGCAACCGCTACAAGGTTCTTTACGGCTCCCCGGTCGACATTGACAGCGCACCGGCTGCTCTTGTCGAGGCTCTTCGCAAGCCGGAGCGGCACCGTGCTGATCTCGGCGGATCAACAGTCGACGTGTCTCACGAGGACATCATCGATATGCTGAGCTACATCAACCCGGACATCGACCACGAGACGTGGGTGCGCTGCGGCATGGCGGCCCATCACGCAACCGGCGGCACGGGCTTTGACGTTTGGGATGATTGGTCATCAAAGGGCGCAAAGTACCCCGGACGCGATGCGCTTGCCAAGCGCTGGCACAGCTTCGGAAAGTCGGCCAACCCCGTCACGCTTGGCACTTTGGTCTATTACGCCCAGCAAGCGGGCTGGGAGCAACCGGTTACGTTCAAGACAAACGAATCACTAGAAGAGTTCATCGTTCCGGAAACAACTGACATAGACATTTCCGGAATTGATATCACGCGTCCGCCGGGCTTTGTCGGCGAGGTGGCGCAGTGGATTGAAGATCAAGTCCGCTACAAGCGCGAGATCATATCGATGGGCGCGGCGATCGTGTCCATGGGCAATATCATCGGCCTTAAATACCGCGACCCGCTGGCCGAGACGACGTCAAACCTGATCGGCTTCTGCGTTGCGGCATCAGGCACCGGCAAAGACAGCGTCCTCGAGGCGGCAATCAAGATCCTGTCGCTCATTGGGTACCAGCGCGCGGCATACGGCGCGATCAAGTCTGAGCAGGAAATGGTCCGCAACTTGGTCGAGCATCAGCCGACATTCTACCTGATCGACGAGGTCGGGTTCCTTCTCCAAAAGATCAACAACGCCAAAACCAAAGGCACTGCGGCTTATCTCGAAGGTATCCTTGGCGTGGTGATGTCGATCTACTCCAAAGCCAATGGGACACTGCTTGTGTCCGGCGACGTTCGTAAGGAGATCCGCAAGCAGCTGATCGCCGAAATTAACCAGATCGAGCGCCAGCTTGAGGAGGGCAACAACAATTTCTTGGTCGATCGCAAGGCGTCCCTCGAGCTTGGTTTGTCGCACATCCAAACCGGCATCAAGGCTCCGTTCCTGTCGATCCTCGGTTTTACGACGAACGTCAATTTTGATGGCTCGGTCAACTTTGAAAACGCCACTAACGGCTTCATCGGTCGGTCGATGCTGTTCATCGAGCAAGATTCAACACCGCCTGAGAAGGAAGACTTTTTCAAGCGCGCGATGAGCGAAGAGATGGAAAACACCATCAAGGAGCTTGCGACCGGTGGCTCGTTCAATCTCATCGAGGGCCGCATCGAGAATTATGGCGAGAAAATTGCCATACCCACAACGGATGAAGCCCGCATGCTTCTCAAGACGGCCAACAAGTGCTTTCAAAACCTCGCCGAGGATCATTCGGAAAGAACCGGCCTCGAGGCGCTCTACCTGCGCGCGAAGGAGCTTGTTGGCAAGATTTCGTTCATCATTGCAACGCCGTCTGGCCTACGCACTGTCGAGCATGTCCGCTGGGCCTATGCGCTGGTCAAGAATGACGTGGACACAAAGGCGAACCTTGTGATCGGCAACGATCGCGCAAAGGATTCACCAGAAAAGGCTCTGTTCTCCAAGATTGACAACCTCTTGAAGGACAAAGAAGGCAAGACGCTCGGCGTTCTCATCAACCGCTTGCGTCCTGTGACTAAAGACGAGATCGAACGCGCTCTCGAAAAGTTGGTGAGCAAAGGTGCGGTTATTGTCGAGGAAAGCGTTCATCCTCGGCGCAGAGACAAAATCATCAGATACAAGAGGGCATCATGACATTAGATCTAAACGAACACATGAAAAAGAAAGCTCAGCAAAAGCACATCAAAGCCTATGACACGATGGCGAAAGCAATGAACGGCCTGACTGTTGGGACGATCTTGCACATCACGTCGGCTTTTGTTGCGCACTTGCTGTCACAAATGACGCCAGAAGGTCGCGCCGATGCCGCTATGCGGTTTTACACGATTATTGCATCAAACCCAAACGAGGACACATCACAATGACCGACAATCCGCATTACGTGACGCCTGAGGAGGCTAAAGAAAAAATTTGCCCAATAAAAAGTGGAGATTGGAGCGGGAATGTTATTTGCGTTGGCCCCAAGTGCATGGCTTGGCGGTGGGTTGAAATTAACGACCCGCAACTAAAAGAAGGCCAGTGGGACGATTCAACGTCCGAAGGTTGGTTCACATTGGGTTGGAAAAAACAATACAGCACAACCCATGGCTATTGCGGGATGGTGCGGTCATGAATGTGGGCCCAAGACTGGGTTATGGCGGAGCGCTTGCGGTCATAAATCGTCATCTTCAAAGATTTAGAAGTTGGCTCTTTTATACCGATCATCTTTATCGGTTTTCTTTGTGGTTCTGCTATTACCGTTTTTCAAAATCTAAAAGACGGCAGATAGTGTCGGTTTCTGAAATGCGATCAAGAATTGCATTTCAATTGATCGTGTTCAATTTCCGCATCGGCCCGTTACGTTGGGGTTATAGGTATCCGGAAACGAAAAAGTCCGACATAAGATTGGCAATCTTTGATGCTAATTTTGAACGCGTTAACATGCCTCAAAAATAAGGAGAATTGAAATGGAAAAAGAAGTCGATCTTTCCAAAGAATATCGGACCAGAAGCGGTTGCAGGGCTCGATTGTATGAGAAGTATGGCAGTGGAAAATACCCAATTCACGGGGCCGTCTATGAAGACGGCGAATGGATTATAATGACTTGGATGCTGTCCGGGAAATATATGAGAGAGGACGCAGATGGCCGTTATGATCTCATTGAAGTCAAACCACGCATCAAGCGGACATTTTGGGTGAATGTTTACCCCGAAGGTGTTGTTGAGCATGAAACAAAAGAACACGCCGATAAGATTGCTCGCAAATATAACCGTCTTGCATGCGTCAAAATCGAGCTCGACTGCGAAGAAGGGGACGGGCTGTGACTGAATGGCAACCAATTGAAACTGCGCCCAAGGACGGGACACACATTCTCCTGTTCGTTGAAAACAAGGCCATAGAAGGATGGTATGAATACGACGAGTGGTATAAGGCTTATAAATGGAGCGTCGTGAAACTTCCTATTCATGGTTGTGATTGTTGCTCGCATGAAAATGACGATCCCACTGGCTGGACGCCATTGCCGGAGCCGCAGAAATGACTGAATGGCAACCAATTGAAACTGCACCAAGAGACGGAACATTCTTTCTTGGGGCAAAAAACCTTGGCCCAAATTTTGGATGGCATCGTTACATTTGCGTTTATCGTAATTCCAAATTTTGGTCGAATTGGAGTGTTGCAGAAGGCGGCATTTTATACCCGTTGGATGAAAAAAACACGCCATCTAATTGGACGCCATTACCGGAGCCGCCGAAATGACTGAGTGGCAAGAGTGGGCGACCGCGCCCAAAGATCGCAAATTTCTTTTTCGGTGCGACGAAGAAGAACGCACTGCTTGGTGGGATCATGATAAAAAGCAATTTGTTTTGGATCGCCCAGTAACATACCAAAGCATTCAATATAAACCTGTGTGGAAAGAACTATCGGAGCCGCAGAAATGAGAACCATGCAAGAAATAAAAGATTTAATTTTGCCGGGCGTGAGAGGTTTTGAATATTTTCATTTGAAGCCAGCGTTGGGGGAAAACGCAGAAACTGACATTCAACTAAAAGAAGATGGCAATTTACATTTTGGTTTTTGGGTATCTTATAAACCATTGATTGGCGGGTGGCGTGTTTTGTTTACGCCAAAAGACATCCGCGAAGAAAAGTATAAGGGAAACTTGCAGTCAAAATTACGATTGTTGTGCAATGAAATTCTAAATGAATTTAATTTGCCGCCGTTACCGGAGCCGCCGAAATGAACGATGAATTGCAAAAATTGAAAGATAGGGTTGTGGAGCAGCGCAACAAAATAATGACGCATGAGAATGAAATTCAGCACCTTAAAGGTCAAGTTAACTATTATAAAACAAGGGAAGACCGATTGTGGCAAACGCTGATGGCCATGTCCGCTGTGGTCCGTGGTTCGCCAATGCCTCCAATGCCAGAGGTGACGAAATCGTACTACGGGTCTTTTATTGAAGATGCAAAACGGCTTTACGATTACAAGACAAAACCTTGGTGGAAAAGAATTTGGAAATGATTACACGTCGAGGATTCATTCAAGGGCTTGCAAGCCTTGTTGCTGCACCAGCGGTGCTGCGTGTTGCGCCGATTATGCCGGTGAAGCCCGTGGCGCTTGTCGAGTATGACATCTTGCGCGATGCCTATGTCGAGATCAGTATGGGCTATAAAGCAGTCCGCGCGGCTGTTGATCACAATCTGTACCGTTACCTGTATAGGCCAGACAGTATGGGCTTAATCAGGATGGAAGACATACAAAATCGTTTGTTTGAGGGAGTGTTGTTGCCATGACCATCAATGTTTTTGACGTTATGACCAGAGTGCAGGGGAAACGATTCAAGCCTATCAACAACGCCAATTGCATGGTGAAGATCACTTACGTTCGTTCGCAGTCCGAACAAGATCGGTGGCGCAAGAAGCAAGCGGCTGAGAAAATGTTGCAAGGGCAGAACTTAAATGTCCCTAATTATTCAGGCACCGGCATGGCTTACAGGTTGCCAAGATAATGGCCGTAAATTTAGAGGGGATCAAATCCGCCATGACGTGGGGTATTTTTTACGCAATGAACAAGGACAGGGAATTGTCGTTGTCAAAAATACCAGAGAAATATGCTTATCTGAAAGATTTCATTCGTGTCGCTTGGATAGACATAGAGACTTGGGAAGATTTGCGGGGCATCTTAGATTATGAAGGCAAACATCAAACTCCCCTTGGGTTGTATTCGCGCCATAAAGAATTTGTTGGATGGGACGACCATGTTGCTTCCTACCGGAGAATGTCAGACGGCAGATCAGGTCGCATGAGCGGTCAGTATCCAGTATACAAAATTCATGTGTCGGAAGACTTTCAAAAGGTGATTGATGAAATTGCCGTGTTTGAAAAAACTGAACTGCGTGAATGGTTTTCACATTTTAATGCGAAGGGTGATGAACAATGATTAATATAAAAGCAATTGCGGAAATGTTAAAACCGGGCCTCTTTTATGAAGCCCATAAAAACACAGAAATTTCTTTATCAAAAATACCGGAAAAATATCAATATCTAAAAGATTTTATTTGTGTTGCACAAATAAATTTGAAATCTTGGAAAGATTTGCGCGATGGAGTTGAAAATTTTAGGGGAAGTTGCCAAACCCCTTTTGGTCTTTACATACAACGCTTAAAACTTATTGGTTTTACCGACTATCAAGCCGTTTCCACAACCGTAGGATATAGCATTAAAGATAGTTTTGCGAACATGGGGCCGGAGTATGAAATGTATAGGTCAAAAGATTTTGAAAAAGTGTTAAATGAAATGTGGACATTTGGAAGAACAGAAATTCATGAATGGATTTTGTCTTCTAAAATTTTGAAGGGAAAAAACGATGATTGAGATCGGACCAAACTTATCGCA
>Ga0214174_100079_pt1 | contig 12835 bp, 15 predicted proteins | sample TroBogEpilimnion_14_FD_153012 | JGI IMG/M metagenome (GOLD analysis project Ga0214174, IMG submission 153012) | Freshwater microbial communities from Trout Bog Lake, WI - 31JUL2007 epilimnion | ecosystem: Environmental > Aquatic > Freshwater > Lake > Epilimnion/Euphotic zone | place: Trout Bog...
AAAAATAAATTACGTTTTGTAGCTGCTGATTTTGCTGAACGGGTTTTACATTTTTACGAAAATAAATATCCAAACGATGACAGACCCAGAAAAGCAACAGAAGCCGCTAGAAGTAGTAATAAAAATGCTGCTGTTGCTGATTATGCTAATGCTGCTGCTGCTTATGCTGCTAATTCTGCTGCTTATGCTGCTACTTATGCTGCTGTTTATGCTGCTGTTTATGCTGCTAAAGCTGCTGCTGCTGCTGCTGCTTATGCTGCTGAAGCTTATGCTGGCCATGCTGCTAATGCTGCTGCTTATGCTGCTGATGCTGCTGCTTCTGATGCTGCTGCTGCTGATGCTGCTGCTGCTGCTGATGCTGCTGATGCTGCTCGTAAACACGAAGAACAAGCGCAAATTGAAATTATGAAACGATACGCTCGTGAGGCGTTGAATGACCTTCGGAAAGGCGAGGAATGATGATTGACTGGGGGGAGTGGTTGTTTTTTGCTTATGGGGTTTTTATTTTTACGGTTTTGCCTATTTGGTTTTTTTATTATGTATTCGGTAAATTCAAATGAAAACTTTTGATCTAAAATCACACCTTGAACACATTGAGAAAAAGTTTCTCATCAAAGCCATCCGATCCTATCCAGATAGCCATGAGCTCGGAGCCAAGTATCTAAGGCTTCTTCGAACAACCTACATCATGAAACTAAAGAAGTATGGCCTTTACTATAAGATTAGAAAGGCGGCCCGCCCCGACTCGAACGGGAACACCTAGAATGCGTCCATGCCTAGATTGCTTTGCCTTTAAGCTAACGGGCCTTTTGACAGGCTATCAATTCATTCTCAAGCTCTATAAAATCCGCTTTCATTTTAAAAAACTCATCCCTGAGCATCACTACGCAAGCACCCTCAGTTGCACATACAGTAGCGTCTAAATCATCCTTTGAAGTAGCCCCCAACAAAATACCCTTATAGCTTGCTAGCTGAGGTTTGTAGAACTTATAGCCAAACCCAGCAGCTACGCACGAGCTAAAGATAAACCCGGCTAGAATGCCAAATATGAACGGCTTAACTCCAGTCCGGGCGTGAACCTGCTTGGGCATAAGCGTCTCCCTCAGCACTAATCTTTTTCATCAATTGTTCGTGTTGTTCTTCCGGGGTCTTTTGAAGGGTCTTAATTAAAATCACAATTTGATCCCAGAACTTGAAAACCGCGGGCAACAATGCGATGACTGTTGCAAAGGTCATTTTAGATTTTGTGGCAGAATCTTATCAAGGAATGTCGCAATACCGTCAAAGATAATTCCAAGAGAGTGAACGGCAGCACTGATCGCGTACAAGATTGAGAGCGGTTTGCTTGAAGGGACCAATCTTAAAGCGAACTCGATCACGATTGCTGCCGTGGCTGACGCGCTCATAAGGTTATTAGATACGAATAATTGAACTTGGGAAAGCATAGTTTCTTCCTTTCATTGAGTTATTGAGGACTCAATCTTTTGATGCGCTGCAATTGAACCTTGCGCGTCAAACACGTGAAGCACGGCAGGCCAAGAGCAGCTAATTTTTAATTCGTTATGATCAACATCATGGAACTCGATACCCGGTCTTAGTCCCACTGATACAACAGCGTTAACATATTCCTCCCACCTTTCATCACTAGCAGCCATCCAAATAGGCTTATCCCCGTCCCATATGGTCCAATCAGTACCGCATCCCCAATTGTGTGCTGACTCCCCAGCTTTGGCATTAGTGACAATGTGTCCGTCACTGACTCGGCCTTGATTCCAAAGCCTAGTCTGTTCGTCAAATGATCTGTAGCCGCTATAGGGTTGCCAGCGTTCAGGAAGAGCCGCACAAAGGGCTTCATAGTATGGAACATAGAGGGCGTTTAAATTCAGTTTAAATTTATCTCTTCGATTGATCGACACTTAACTTTCCCTCAATAAAGCTTAGCCTTTGATCTATAGAAGTCAAAATTCTATTGTACTGTTCTTGTAGTTTGTTGATTTCTACCGCGTTAGCGCGGGTTTCAGCGCCTAACTCACCGAGCCAAAAAACCCCACCAATGACAACAATGATTAAACTAATGGGCATCAAAGTTGACTCACTGATGAGGTTTTTCATATTTTATCCTTTTATAATTCGTACCAAAACGAACCTATGCTGAGCGTTGTGTTTGCAGCTTGAGCCGTCCCCGTTAAAAGGATACTTTGACCCGGATCAAGAATAAAACAAATTTGTGAATCCACCGTTACATAAAAATTAGATGGAACACCCAACTGACTGGCAAGAGTACCGTTAGAGGATACCGTGAACTGACCGTTAGGATAACACTTTGAAATGCTAGTAGTCCCATAGGCCGGACGAGTACAAACCGCGGTTTGCGCGGTAGATACCCCAGTTACGGTTGGATTAAGATACAATTTAACCAAAACTTCTTGATTATTTGATGCATACTTTCTGTCAAAATAAAAAAGCGCCTTTTGATTAGGAAAGGTATTAGTAGTGACAATAGGATTTTGAATCAACAAAATCGGGGTTTCAGCGGTTGTTGAAAGCGTAACACTGGTAGGAAAAGAAAATTCCTGTCCCAAATATGCTTGCTTGTTGAAATAGTCTAAAATCGAATTTGTGGCTGTTTGTGCGGCTGTATTAGGTGTAGTCATAGTTCTCCTTTATGAACTTGGGTTAAGAAATTCCGCATCAAGTGCATCGGATGCCTTTTTAATGGTAATCGCTTTAAATTGTAGGCTAACGGGTTGCGCCTCGATGGTGATTGTTTTTGCTGGAATGGTTGCTTGAATCATAGTTCTCTCCTTATTCGATCACCTTGTTTCTAAATACTACCGTCATATTTTTCATGAGCTGGCCGCCTGAACAGGTGGATCAAGCTGCGTAATAATCGCCTGATCGTCAGTAATTTGTTGTTGAACCTTGACGATATAAGCTTGAAGGTTAATGATTTCTTGCCTCTTTTCAGCAACAAAATCAGATACAGTCATCTTTACACCGTTTTCAAAAGTCACTTCATTTCCGTTAATTGTGTAATTCATATATCTCCTTAGTTGGCTGATTCTAAAACGTGATAATTCCACGAGTAAGTCGTTGCAGCAGTCCCGGCCACCGCAAAAGACACATTGAAATTGGATGCCGTTGCTACAACATAAACTTGCGCCCTTGCTGCCGCCGAGTTTGATGCAGTTAATACCACAACCGGAGTGGTAGCGGCTGAATATGGAAGTGCAAAAGTAAGGGTTACATAAGCTCCAGTAGTCGGACCCGTTCCAGTGGTTATCGACAAGTTTCCACTGACATCTGTAGTGTGTGCACTTGCTGGTGCGGCACCCGTTCCAGCAGCAGTATTGGCCGCTACGGAAATAGTCCCCGTTCGTTTGGTCGAAATATGACCATCTTGAATGTAAAGCCTAGAATTGCTCACCGTGGTTTCGGTGTTAATTGCTAAGATACCGCCAATATAATGATCGCCTACACCATAATGCGCCCAAGTTTTTGAGGTTGTACCATTGCCCCCAGCAACCGGAGGCCCTGCAATATAGTTAGTAATTAGGTTTGTGTAATTGGTGGCATTGGACGCGCTAACCGTGCTTTGTGCAAATCCGTTAATGGCATAATACGCCACCGTACCCGAGTTAAAAATATCGTTAATTGTTGTGGGGTTAACCCTTAAGCATTGCCCATAAGTGGGAACATTAATGGTTGGAGCAAATGTCCAGTTCGACACGTTAAGCGTACCGCCGGAATAAAATGCTCGTTGAGATGTTTGACCAATGGTAGCTGTATCTGACCCGTTACCCACCACCCCATAACCAATAGCAATTTGATTCGATTGGCTGCCAGCATTCGGCGAAGTTTCAGCACCAATAAACGTAGATTGAAATGCAGCTCCTCCGCTGTAATTTGCCCGATACCCGATTGCTACAACATCGGTTTGAAGAGAGTTGTAACAAGCTGCGTTTCCGACAACTGTGTTTCTTGCCCCGGCTCCGGTGCTATAAAGAGCATCGGTTCCTACCGCCGTATTGTTTGATCCTGAGTTAATGCTGTATGCAGCTCGATGACCAAAAGCCGTGTTATCTGTTGAGCTTGCGGTTGAATATCTTGATGCATCTGATCCACACCAAGTATTTTTTAGGCCAACATCTGCTCCAAGGCTTGCACCATCAAAATAAATTGCTGACTTATACGCCCCACCGTAGGAATCAACATAAGACCCGTTAATTCGAATTGAATTTAATTCGTTATATGCAGAGGTGCTATTAAGGGTTGTATTAAGAACCATTGCCCCGTCAGAGCCGGACACATTGATACTAGCATTTAAAATTGATTGTCCGCTAACCAGCATTTCATAGCCCGTAGTGGCTGCACCACCCGGTTGGAATGAGAACAATACGCTACCCCAACCAAGCTGAAACGCGCTTGCTGCGTTTGCTGAATAATTGTAACCGTACGAGAAAGTTCGAGCTTGAGCATTATAAACCAGTTCGCCCATAGATACGCCAGAATCGCCGACGGCTTGAACGTCAATTCCGTGCGCAAATGAACCCTTGCCACCTGCAATCAAGTTGCTGTTCTGAGCCACGCCCCCCGCGTGAGAACCCAGGCCTTCAGCCGAAAGAAGATAGCTTGCATTTACAACCCCATGAGCATGGGCACCATTATTTATAGACCGAATCGTGCCGCCTAGCGTAGCCGATCCATGGACTAATGATCCGGCACCGTCACTGGTTGCAGCAGAAGTGATTTTTGATCCACTTGCTACCGACCCAAAAATAAGTGTGTTTGAATTGGTTGATTCAATTTTTGATCCGGCTCCATCGGCACTACCCATTACAAACGAATCGGTCACAGTTGCATTAATCAATGCGTTATTGTTTGCGTCTCCAATAATCAAATTGGAAGCTCCCGAGTTTTGAACCGTTCCTCCGTCGTTTGCGCTTCCAATAATTAAGCTTTGTGATCCATCATTTAAAACACTACCACCAAAGGCACCTGCAATAATAATTGTGTTGGTAGCGTCGGCACCGTTTGAAACTACGGAATTGGGCGCATAGGTTCCACCAAGAACAATAGAGTTAAACCCGTAGTTTTCTACCTTCGAATCAGTACCGCCAGTGGCCGTGCCACCAAAAGCCTGACCAAGAAGTAAAATTTGATTCCCATAGGCCAAAATCTGACCGGTATTTAAACTAGTTCCAAAATTGTCTCCGGCGTTTCCTAAAATTAAATTTCTAAACCCGTTGTTAACAATGTTTGCAGGTAAAGCCGTCGATGGTTGCAAAATAATTGCTGGGCCATAAGTAACGCCCACTGAAGGGTTTTCTTGAAAAATTAAATTGCCAGTATTATCAAAACCAAAAGAACCGTATTGATCTTTTAAAGTGGCTTTGTAATTAGTGCTAACATCAAGAGCAATCGACCCGTTAGGATAAAGTACATTTGTTCCAGCCGGAGGTATTGAACTAAGGGCAACCCAGTTTGTTCCATTAAGAGCAAGGTTATTAGTTCCAGCAATATCCGTCAGAATGTATTTGTCTACAGTGGCACCTGACCCGGTCCCGTTGGTCACTCCCACCATCATTCCGAATTTACGTCGCTGAGTTGGGATCGCATCCCTAGCCGTGGTACTTGCCACTGATCTATAGCCGCCAAGATTAAGCTCATCGGTCGTGGTTGGATAAGTGTCTGTTGATGCTGTAACCCCTACGATACCTGAGAATGGAATTGAACCTGATGGATAACTCATTTAGCTCACCTGAATTGTAATCGTGCCACCAAGGACGTTTTGAGTCCTGTAAACACGATAGCTTGTTGTTACCGGAGTCGGAGCAGTGTTAGTAACGCTGACTAAAGCATAGTACCAGCCGTTTTGTACGTTTGAATAAGCCGCATTATCCGTGACAGTGGCCATAGCCACCGGAAGTCCGTTTGAAGTATCTTTAAAGCCCGTTGAGGCCGTAGGTGATCCGAATGTATCAGGCCAGCAATAGTACTTGTATCCACCCGCTGCAAAGGACCGCGTTTGAGCAAATCCACTAGCTAAATTGCCTGTTAAAGCAAGAATGTCAGAAGCTGCAAGCGTTGGGTTTGTATTAGTCCCGTAAAAATCTTTAAAAAACCAACTTACCGTGAAATTGCCACTACTGAAAACAGTGCTTTGAGTGTCAGTTGCTTGACCTTTCCATGAGTGAGAACCCGGAGCCGTTAAGGTAAATGGACCGCCAATGTTTGCGCTTTCTGGGGAGGTAACTGGCAGCCCCGACGCTAGTGTGGTTGAGGTTGTAACATCTATAATTGACAGAGTGTTAGCGGCGACATTTCCCGCGTTAGCAAAACTGAAAGTAAAAGATTGAGAGCCGCTTGCGGTAGGATATCCAACTTCAAGCGAGGTAGCCTGACCTGAAATTGCAAATGATGAAAAGCTAGGCGCAAGAAATGGGACAAGCATTGATTGTAGGATTTGAGTAAAAGTTTCTCCCGCAATAGCAGACCCTGATGGCAAGCCCCCCACTGTAACGGTTGTCGGACTACTACCGGTGTAAGTACCACCGCCACCACCGCCGCCGCCGCCGCCTAGCCCAGTATATTTTGCATAATTCCCTGAAGTACTCATAAGACCTTCGCACAAGGAATAACGGTCAGGTTACCCGTACCGCTTGTGTAGTTGTAAACAAATCTAATCGCATAAGCTTCAGTTCCCACAACATCCAGAAAGCCGTTTCCAGCGCTTCCGCTTGGGACAGGGTAAGTACCAACAAATGCGCTAGAAGGCAGTGTGGTCCAGTTTCCGGCGTTTAAAACCGATCCGTTAGCGCCTTCTTGGTAAGTGTTGCTTACCTGGACAGAAAAGGTACCTACAGGACTACCGGTCCAAGAAATATCGTATGAAATACCCGGCAATCGCTGAATGATTGTGGCTGGCCCAATAATATTTGAGGACATTGATGCATTATTAATTAAAGGTGAATAAGGATTTGGAGCTATTAAAGGACGCTGGGACATTTAAACCCCCTCATGGGTTAGACCTTATGGGTCTAGGTTATTCATAGGCGTCTAAAATGTTACGCCTTATTATGACTTTGCTCAGCCTTTTGATCCTGAGTCAGCATATTTTCTGCCATTTTGCCAAGTTTGCTCGTGTTTCGTTTATTTTTGGTCACTGGTGGGTTTTGTGGACCCTGTGGACCTTTACTAGCGTACATGGCCTGAATGCTTTGAATAGCCTGAGGAGTCATGGTTGCATCGAGCGGCTGACCCATCAAAAGACTCAGGGATTGCCTAAGCCTATACGGGACGGGCTTATCCTCATGGGTGTGGTCCATCATGGCATGAGTGATTTGCTGACACATTTTATTATAAAAGGCCGGGTACATAGTCCGAACCGCTTTAACATCCTCAGGCATCAAACTGTGCTCTTTAGCATAATGAACTACCATTAAAGGGTTTTGAGCGATTCCTAGCGTTCTATGGTAGGCCGTCATTTCAGCCTTTGAGGGCTCAATGGGCGGATCAAGGGGAGAGAGCTTTTTAGGTTGAGGTTTAACCGAGTTAAGATAACTAATGGCCCCCATCGCAGCTTGGGACATAGCAGCGCCATGGGTATCCAAATAGTGCCCCAAATCCCCATTCATCCCAAAAGCCTCATTTGGGGTGTTGTTAAACTTCATGACCTGTTTATCCAGCTTGTCGGTCTGATTCCTATCAATCAATAGGTTATCGGGTAGGACTTTTGATCCGGCCTTAAATAGGTTTTTGGTCGCATTAATCATCAAGCTTTCGCCCTTATTGGCTTTCTCGATGAAATCGACCATGGCCTTGAACCCGCCGGCGCTAATGGCTTTGTCTGATCCAAGAAACTTTAACAGTCCGAGCCTAACCGCATCCGGGGCCGTTTTAGATAAGGTATGAGCTACCTGACCCGCGGCAATAGACCCGAGCACCCCATGCCCAGTTAAAAGCGAAACCATGCCGAGCGCGGTTCCGATTCCATATTTATTTAAAACCGCAGAAGTCCTAGCTGTGTTTGAAAAGTTATGAGGGACTTTGTTTAGCTGTTCTTGAAGAATAGCCATTCCATCAAGCTTGTTTTGTAAAGCTTCAGGAATTGCGAAAGCTCGCATTTCTGGGGACATCTTTTCAATAGCCGTTTGAAGCCTTCCAATGTTTAAAAGCTCTCCGGGCTTTGCTTTGTTTACGCTTTGTTCAAGAATGTTTGAAAGGTGATATTGCTTAATTGCCTCAGCAGTTCGAGGGAAGTTGTTAGAAAGAAATTCGAGCAAATGAGCGTCATTTGTCCCTGACATTCTTTTAAGCAGGGATTCCCCATCCGTCAGCGCCATAGTTCGGACGCCTTTATCAAATCCAGAAGTTGAACCACTTACCCCTAACCGATCATTAAGCGCTTCTCTAAATTCTGATAGTCTCCGATATTCAGCCTGAGCCGCCCTAAATCTTCCAACAAGCTCCGGACCTTCAGAAGCCCCCAAATGCTGAATGGCTAAATGATCTTCCGCGTTTCTTAAAACGCCCTTTATAAGTGATCCAGCCCGTGAAAGCGGGGTCTGCTGTCCAAAGGGTAGAGTGCTTTTTGTTCTCTCCCCAATCTGACTAATCATTGAGGTCAAATCGCCCAAAGTTTGTTTTTTAGGCAACGCGTTCAAAACCCTGTTCATTTCGTCGCGGATTTCAGGCAACGCCTCTTCAGCAAGCCAGCCCTCTTTTTGAGCCAAAATATGCAGTTGGTCCTGAATGTGTGAGGCCGTTCCTTTAATAAACTCATCCGGCCTGTTCATGATTGGGTCGCCAGGAATCAAAACATCTTTTACAAACTTACCGCCCTTGTACTTGCTTTTGATGTTTTCAAACTCTTGAACCACGGGGCTTTTCATTAGCGAGTATTCATCCGCTAAAACCGATCCGATTCGCTTGCCGGCCTCGAATTTGCTGATTTCCGGAAGCGTTTTAATCTCATCCGGAGTCATGCCGAAAGCGTTTCCAATCGCCTCTTGTGCGGCCTGGTGGAATTCTTTTAAGGAGTTTTGATATGCAATCCCACCGCCCGAGGCATCACTTTGCTCTAAGGCTTTAGCCATTCTCTGAATGGCTGGGTCTTCAGCCATGGCCGCAACAATTTCGGGTTTCGGTTGAATACCCACTAATTCCATGGCGTTTTTAACCGGATCGGAAATGATTTGAGTTTCTTTTCCACCAAGCTTGTTTGTAATGGTTTTAAGGATTCCCCCGGTATCGGACCCGAAAGCCTTTTTCCACGCTTCTCCAGCGGCGCCAAATGCACCGCCCAAAGCCCCACCCAATACCGCGGACAGGGTCATTGCAGGGATCGCGGATTGAGCGGCCTCATCCGGGTTTTGTCCCATAATGATATTAGACCCAATATCGCCAGCCGTATAAAGCGCGTTTTCCACCGCCCCAGCCACAACCTTAGAGCCGATTTTATTAACAAGCCCGGCGCCTTCACCGCCTAGACCTGCAAGAGCAGCCGCCTTTTCGCCAACATTAGTTAAAACACCGGCCTGAGAGTATTTACTTAACGCCTTGGCTCCCGCTTGAAACAACTCAGGAGCCTCAAGGCCAGCCCTTGCCGCTGCCGACAATCCAAGTGAGCCAACAAAAGGAGCAGCAAATCCCGCCAGTTCTGCCGCTCCAGCTAAATAAGGATGCTCTTCCTCAAGCGCCTTGGCTCTCCCCATCATTCCCTCAGGAGAAACGCCCAAACCGCGTTCGATTGCTGGAATGACTGGCCCCGCTAATCCTCGACCGAACTTTTCAGCCAATCCGATAGCCGTTTGACCAGGCGTTTGAAATTGGCTTTCATAGCTTTCAAACTGATCAACCGGGATAGCGCCTTCAGGAATTTGTTGCGGCTGCGCTTGTAATTGGCTAGGCTCAGCGGCCTCGAATTGATTGACCGGAATAGCACCAGCGGGGATTTGTTCATTTTCCATCTTATTTACCCACCGGGACCATGTAGTTGCCTCTTCTAATATACAGCTTCCCGTTTTTATCTTTTACGGGTTGCTCGGCTGCCTGTGCTTGAGCCTGAGGCATTCCGCGCGGCTTATACCCACCGGATAACTGGTTACTCATGGATGACATAAGCTTATCAGTTAAGAATTGCTTAAATGCCTGAGTCCTGGCCCCGCTTGACATAAGCTGACCGAATTGGGTCGGATCGCTAAACATTTGGACAATGTTGTGAATGTCCTCACCTGACAATCGTTTCAATCCTGAGTTTTCATTCACTAACGGAATAAGCTGAGCTCTAATTGCTTGCGCGGTTTGAGCAGCTTTACTGCCTGGCACAAGAGCCGCCGAACCAAGCTGACCTAGTCGATCCAGTTGAGAGAAGATCGGTTGCATAGTTCCAATTTGTTCCCGCAGTCCCTTAGCGCCTTCCTTATCAATCGCAAGTTTATAGCCCGATCCGTCGGGCATCATCACCGCCCGCTCTCTCATTTCAGGAGGCAACAATTCAAGCCCGCCAGTCATTTCAAGCTGCATCTTTTGAATAGCAGCATTATGCATTAGGTCCGATTTGTCTTTTTCAAGCTTGGCCTGAAGATACTGAATAGTTCCGGCTCCAGCAGTTCCTTGAGCCTTTGCGGCCGCTTGCCTGAGCTGGCTTTGCAGAATGTTCAGGCTTTGAAGTTTAGTTAGGTTGTACGCGTCTCTCTGATTGTTTAATAGTTCAAGGTTATGGCTAAACAGTGACTTTTTGCGCCCAACATTATCAATTTGGGCTTGGATGTCGTTTTTAATTTGATCATCAAGGTATTGAGCCGCGTAGTTAGGACCGTGAGTCAACCCAGCACCGGCACCGCCTAAAATCAACCCAATGGCGTTTAGGATTCGTGAGCCTGTGCTCATGTTTTCCATGTAGCGCTGAGCATTGATTGGATGATCCATCAAATCCTTTTGAATCTTAGCGTTTTCATCCATAAACGGTTGCATATGGCGCTTGTAATTCCAAAGATCAATAGCGTTTTGCTGTCTAAAGTTTGCTTCTTGTTCAGCCGATGATTTTGCGTATTGTTGTTGACCACCCGCTCCAAGTTCTTGAGCTTTTTCCATGCCTTCAAGGGCGCTTTGTTGCTGTTGCAGATATTCATCAAAACTAGGATAGGTCATTCCTGGGGTTGTTGGTTTTACGGGTTCAGTTGTTGGTTCGCGATATGCTTCTTGTTGCACCGGTTCAGGTGCGGGCTGAAAAGAAGGGCCAGAGGGTTTAAGTTTCTCAAGGTCAGGGACCGGATTCCCAGATTCGGAAATTCTTCTTGGAGTGTCTAAAAATTCATTCCATGTTGGATGCTGAGCAAAGTACAATGAACGGTCTAGCATTTCTTCTGTAGTTGGGCCAGCGCTCAGCTTATTTGGATCAAAGTTATCCATGGATGATGTTTGATCAAAGTTAGGCAGTTCTGAGCTATCTTGAGAGCTTTCAACCAACCCTTTTTCAGCGAACATTTGCCGAGATTCCGGAGTTTCCTTCTCTTCGCCCATCATTGGAATTTTATCTAAATCTTGTCTCATTTTAGGAGAAAGGGCTTTGTGAGCCAAAACGATTTGATGCCCGTGTTTAATGTGCTTTAGAGTAGTAGAATGCTTGTCTGACTTTACTTTCTTAAACTTACTCAAATCCATTCCAAAGTTTTTCATTTCAGCCTCTTCACGCCTTTTTTAGCCATAATTTTAGCGACAAACTTAGCCGCGTTATTTACGGGGTCAGATGATTGCATGATCTTATTAGGGATCACCACTTCACCAGGCGACAACAAAGCTTTTACAGTGTCGTTTCTGTAGTCATTGCCTGGGAATTCTGGAGTGCCTGGAACATGGCCGCCAGTCTTAAAGTTATGCTCTCCACCATGAGCGTAATGGACGCATTCTGAATCATGGTCATCATGAATTTGACCACCATGAGCGTGACAGTTCCAGCGCTTCAGTGCTGCGCCTTTAGGTGTCAATTTGCCGCCTTCTGATGTTGGACCTTTGACGCCTTTCATTCTAGCGCAGAAAGATTTCTTTCGTCCTGCAGCCTCGGTGCCGGGCTTGGGATGACCGGTAACAGGACGCTTTAAATGTGACCCGTGTTCTCTATTGTACTTTTCGCGATATTCATCATTAAGCCCGCCAGTGCGCGAATGCTTTTCCGGATTGTAGCCCTTGAACGGGACTTCTGAGCCTTCAGCCATTTTAAAGCGGTTAGCAATATCAATATAGTGTCTGTGAATTTCCCCGCCTTCAGCGGCAGCCATAACGGTAGGCATTTGATTCGGAGCCATAGACGGACTGAATCCAGCGTCTGGGGCCGATACAGGAACATTATAATCCACGCCGGCAGTAGTGCCGCCATAAGTAGTCGTCGGTTTTTGTTTTTGTTTATCAGGTCCGAAATCTACAGGAGCAGCAGCAATCGGGGCTCCTGCTGTAGAATAAGTAGGATTATCTCCAGCAAAACCCGACATAAAGTTGCCAAAATGCGACCCACCTACTGACCCACCGTCAGCATAATGAGGGATTTCCCCGCCTTCAGCGGCCATAATAGCTTTACCGACCCCACCTAAAATACCGCCCACTAATCCGGCTTGATTGCTCATTCCTTGTTGAGCAAGGCCAGCTTGCAAAGCTGCGTTGGCTTGATTGGCTTGGTTGGTTAAGGATTCCTGAGATTGCGCACCTTGGAGCCCTGTAGTCGTAGCTCCAATTTGATTTGCAGCCATTTGGTTAGCTAAACCGGCTTGAGAGCCAAGAGCGCTTAAAGCTTGGTTAGCTTGCATGGTAGCAGCCTGGCCCGCGGCTTGTTGTTGAG